>Ga0209211_10012047_pt1 | contig 10941 bp, 9 predicted proteins | sample RifGroA2_FD_183992 | JGI IMG/M metagenome (GOLD analysis project Ga0209211, IMG submission 183992) | Groundwater microbial communities from Rifle, Colorado, USA - Groundwater A2 (SPAdes) (version 2) | ecosystem: Environmental > Aquatic > Deep subsurface > Groundwater | place: Rifle, Colorado...
AGTTTTAAAAATTCAAATCGTTTTTTTAAAAAAGTAGGAATTTGCTATTAAAAATAAACCTTTAAACGAATCCGGTTTAAGTTAACCGGACACTAGTGATTTTAACTAAAATTTCATCGCAGTCACGATCCAAGAAGGACTGCCTGAAAAACACCTTGCCCTTAATTCGAGCTTCATGTTAAACAATTTTTGTTTAACATCTAAACAGCTTCTCAAACAGTCATTTAAGTACTTAAAAAATTATGAAAATTCTAGTACTTGAACCCCCTGCCACCTCCAAATTCGGCAATCAGCGTATTTATGGGGGCAACGGCAGCAATAAAAGCGAATTCCGAAAAGCCCCCATCGATGTCCTGTGGATTTCGGGATATCTGCGCACCAAGGGCTACGACAATACTTTCCACGATGCCAACAATTCGAGAGAAACTTTGGCTGATGTCGCCCAGTTGATCCGCCAAGAATTGCCAGATGTCATTTTCATGTCAACTTCCACCTGCACGCTCTATAAAGACATGGAAGTGGCTAAAGTAGCCAAAGAAATTAACCCAGCTTGCCTCACAGTGGCATTGGGCACCCACATCATGGCCCTTACTGAAGAGACGATGAAGGAGCACCCTAGCCTGGATGTCGCCATCTATTCAAATGAGTGGGAACAAGTATCCCTGGATATTGTAAAGAATTATGGAAACCTGAAAGACGCTCGTGGAATCATGTATCGTGAAAATGGGCAACTTGTTAAGACTCAGCCCCATCCCCTACTTCAAAATTATGATGATTTAGGCTTTCCGGCCCACGATAAATTACGCCAGGACATTTATCGCGACCCCACTATGAAACGCTTTCCAAAAACCATGGTGCAATTTAGCCGGGCCTGCATTGCCAAATGTAATTTTTGCTGTCAGCCCGCCTTTTTTGGGAATGTCATGAAACGCAGCGTTCCCAGTATCATCGAAGAATTAAAATGGGTGAAGCAACTGGGGTTTCGTGAAGTATTCCTTAACGATGCCACCTTCACCTACGATCACAAGTGGAATACCGAAATCTTGGAAGCCATGATCAAGGAAAATCTCGACCTTACCTGGTTTTGCACCACCCGTGCCCATTGCTTAAATAAAGATTTACTCAAGCTCATGAAAAAAGCTGGTTGTCACACCATTGGCGTCGGAATGGAAAGTGCCGATGATCAAGTTTTAAAGAATATTAAAAAGGGGGTCCGTCGTGAACAAATTCGCAACGCGGTGGCCATGATACGTGAAGCAGGGATCGATGCCCTTGTTTTTTGTGTACTCGGCTTTCCAGGCGAAACCCATGAATCCATCAAAGAGACAATCAAATTCCTTAAGTCACTTAAAGCTTCCTTTATCACCTTAGGTATTGCGGCTCCAGTCCCTGGCACCGATTTTTTCAATTATATGGAAAAGAATAATCATCTGCTTCATAAACAATGGGACCTTTATGATGCCCTTAAAAAACCTGTTTATTCTTACCCCCATCTTACCGGTGATGAGATCTATGATTATGCAGCCCATGGATTGCGTCAATTTTATCTTAGGCCTCAATACATTTGGGATCGGATAAAATCCATTAAAAGTGCCGCTGAATTGGGAACCTATATTTCCAATTTTTTTGGTTTCATCAAAAGATACGTCTTTCGTGTCGCGGCTTAACCCTTAAAACATAAGGAAAACAATGAGAGCTTTGTTTTTAAACCCACCTTTTAAAGTTGAACATGGACGTTTCTCACGCGAATCCAGGAGCCCGGCCATTACTAAAAGTGGAACGAATTATTACCCCATCTGGTTGGCTTATGCCGCTGGAACCACTGAACAAGCGGGCCATGAGGTTCTTTTGCTTGATTCCTGTGCTGACAGGATTAATAGGCAAGACACTTTAGCCCGTATTGCAGGGTTTAACCCGGATATTTCCGTCTTGGACACAAGCACTCCCAGCATCATCAACGATATAGAAGTTGGCGCCGCCATTAAAGCACAGTATCCTACCTCTTTTGTCATTTTAATGGGGACTCACCCTTCAGCCCTTCCAAATGAAACTCTTCTAATGAACCCCGCCATCGATGCGATTGCCCGCGGAGAAGCTGATTTGACTGTGCGTGAAGTGGCTGAAAAATTATCCAAGATTCAATTTCAGAAACTAAATACTCTTCAACGCATTGAGATCCTCAAAACCATACAGGGACTTTCTTTTCAAGTAGAGGGGAAAATTGAGCACAATCCCGCTCGCCCTCAAATCCAAGATTTGGATACAATTCCCTTTGCCAGCCAGGTTTATAAAAAGCACCTCAACATAAAAAATTATTTTTTTGCGGCATGCGATTACCCGGAAATCCAAATTATGAGTGCCCGGGGTTGTACCGATCGCTGCACATTTTGCGTTTATCCCCATACAATGCACGAACTGAAATACCGCGTACGCAGCGCCAAAAACCTGGCCGATGAATTCGAATGGATTGAAAAAAACATGCCAGAAGTCAAAGAAGTCGGCATTGAAGATGACACTTTTGCCGGCCATATTAAAAGGGTCCATGAATTCTGCGAGGAAATCATTGGTCGTGGCATCAAGCTGAAATGGTACACCAATGTCCGGGCCACCCTTAAGTTGGAAACTCTCAAACTCATGAAAAAAGCCAATTGTATTTTATTAACAGCGGGTTACGAAAGTGCCAACCAAGAAGTGCTCGATAAGATGAAAAAACGCCTCCCAGCCCAAGCCATCATCGATTTCTCAAAAAATACAAAAAAAGCAGGGATCATGGTCCACAGCTGCTTCATGGTAGGTAACCCCGGCGACACACGTGCCACTCTTCAAGAATCCCTTGATCTTGCCTTAAAGCTTAATGACGACACCATGCAATTCTTTCCATTAATCGTTTACCCGGGGACCCCCGATTACGAATGGGCCAAAACCCACAATTTGATGACTGTATCCCATTATGATGAATGGGTCACTCCCGATGGATTACATAACAGCGTCATCCGTATGCCAGATATGGATAGCCGAGAAATTGTGAATTGGTGCGACCATGCAAGGCGAAAGTATTACCTCCGTCCCCGTTACCTAGCCTATAAGGCTTTTCAAACCATTTTCAAACCAAGCGAAATGGTTCGTAACCTAAAAGCCGGAAAGCGATTTATTCATTTCTTAAAAAATGGCTCTTTTGGGAAACGTAAAAATATTTCTCCACCCGTTCAATCTAAACACTCTTCTGTTTCCAAAAGCCTTCCTTTTCCCACGGATGCCCCCACCCCTGGTTTGGTTCTTCCTGACTTCAAAAAAATGGAGCGTCAAGCCTCTTAAAGAGGGACTGTTTCAAGATGATGGAAGCGATTTTATTCATCAGTCTTTTTCTTCCTGTTTACACCTATTTCATTTATCCATTCATTCTGGTTATATGGGGTTTATTCTCCAATCCAAAATACCAACGGGATGATGCTTTCACCCCTTCCCTGACTCTTCTCATTTCGGCTTATAACGAAGAAAAAGTCATTAAAGACAAACTCGAAAACTCACTGGCACTTAACTACCCCAAAGAAAAACTTGAAATCATTGTGGCTTCGGAATCAACGGATACAACAAATCAAATTGTTCAACAATACATCGATAAAGGCATCATTCTTAAAGCTTATAGCGGAAGATTGGGGAAATCAGCCACGCTTTATAGAACCCTCCCCGAAACTTCCGGTGATATCATCGTCTTTTCGGATGCAAATGCCCTTTACCGCCCTGAATCTCTTCGCAAATTAGCACGGCATTTCATAGACCCATCCGTGGGCTGTGTCATCGGCAGCCTTCAATACCATAGCCCCAACCGATCCGTGGGGGCCAAAGGAGAGATGCTTTATTGGGCTTATGACCTGCTTTTAAGAAAAATGGCAAATCGCATTCGAGGTCTGATTCCCGGCATTAACGGGTCCATCTTCGCTTTGAGAAAAAACCTCTATTTACCGATCCGTCAAGACCGGGGAGATGATTTCGAACTTTGTACACGGGCAGGCATTCATGGTCATGCCGTTCTTCTAGAGCCCGAGGCCATTGCAGAGGAAATAGCTTCTGAAACCGATAAACAACAATTCAAACGCAAGGTCCGCCTTGTCCGCTGGAACTTGACCAGCTCCCTTCTTCTTTTAGTTGAAGCCCTTAAAAACAAGAAATGGGCCATTGCTTTCCAACTTACCTCCCACCGTTTACTCCGATATTGGATCCCCATCTTCTTGTTTCTTGCCTTGGCAAGCACGGCCATCCTTGCATCGGGTTCCAAATCATTTACCCTTTTGCTCCTTTTACAGGTCATTTTTTATGGGATGGGACTTCTCTCTTTGATGGCGAGCTTCTTAAAATTGCGGCTCCCTTCTTTTTTACTCATTCCTTCTTATTTCCTCATGGTAAATTCAGCCGCTGCAATTGCACTGTTTAATTCCGGACTAGGTCGTATTCAAACTTCTACCTGGCAAAAACAGAGGTAAATGATGATTCAAACTGTTATTTTGGCCGGTGGCTTAGGAACACGCCTGAAGCCTCTTACACTGAACGTTCCCAAGCCCATGGTTCCCGTACACGAGAAACCCTTTCTGGAATACATCATCAGTTGGGTGACTAAGTTTAAAATCAAACGTTTCCTTTTTCTTGTGGGTTACCTGGGGGAACAAATTGAAGAATATTTCGGGGATGGGAAAAAATGGGGAGTGGAACTGCAATATTCTTACGAAGACTCTCCCATGGGAACCGCTGGAGCTTTAAAACAAGCCGAACCTTTCCTGGAAGAAAGGTTCCTTTTATTAAATGGAGATACTTTTTTGCCAATTGATTATGCTTCTTTTGCATCTGATTTCATTGGATCCGAATGTGAAGCTTTTGTTGCTGCCTATCAAGGTCCGGGTTTTAGCTCCCTTTATAACTTATCAGTTTCCTCCGTTGAACGAAGGGTGACTCAATACAGTAAAACAACAACCTTGGGAATGACCCATGTCGATGCCGGAGTATATGGTTTTCAAAAGAAAATTCTCCTAGAAATTCCGCAAGGCAAACTTTTCTCATTGGAAAATGAAATCTTACCGAAATTGGCACAAAAACAAGTTCTTAAAGCCCATCCTGTTTTTGAGCGATATTATGATATCGGAACCCCGGAAAGACTTGAGATTTTTAAAAAAAGAATATTGGAATTGGAAGTACAAATATGATCATGGTAAAAACACCTTTTAGAATCAGCTTAGTAGGTGGAGGAACAGACCTGCCTGCCTTCTATCAAAAAAATGGTTATGGGGCCGTTGTCAGCATGGCAATCAAGAAGTACATGTATGTCATGATTCATCCTTATTTCCACGACAAGCTCCGGGTCAAATATTCACAAACAGAAGATGTGGATTCGATTGACCAACTCAAACATCCCTTGGCACGTGAGTGCCTTCGCATGATGAAGCTCAATACAGGGATTGAAATAGCAAGTATTGCTGACATCCCAGCCGGTCTTGGTCTGGGGTCATCAAGTAGTTTTACCGTATGCCTGCTCCATGCCCTTCATGCCTACCAAGGACGCCATGTCACCAAAGAACGTCTTGCCAGTGAAGCCTGCCAAATCGAAATCGATCAGTTAAAAGAGCCCATTGGGAAACAGGATCAATATGCTGCCGCCTATGGGGGACTTAATTTTGTCAGATTCAATGCCGATGGCTCAGTGAAAGTGGACCGTTTTCTCAATAATACAAAATTGCTCTCCGAACTCATGCAACGTCTTCTGATTTTTTATATAGGACGTCCCCGCTCAGCCAGAAATATTCTTACAGAGCAACAAAACTCCATTGGAGAAGGTGAAAAGTTCAAGTCCGGCCAACAATTGGTTAAATTAACTCACGATATGCAAGAGGCACTCATCTCCGGGAAAATGGATCATATCGGCGAGATTCTCCATGAAGGCTGGATGCTCAAGCGAGGTTTGGCCAGTAACATCACCGATAGCGACATTGATCGTATTTATTCTTTTGGTTTAAACGCCGGCGCATCCGGAGGAAAGCTCTTGGGAGCAGGGGCCGGTGGGTTCATGCTTTTTTATTGCGACCCGGATGCAAAAAAAAACATAAGGGAAAAAATCGGTTTAAGAGAAATCTGCATCGAAGGGGATGGTGAAGGCTCCAAAGTCATTTATGCCGAATAATCCAAAATCCATCTCAAAAGATTTGATCAAATCCCTTTTTAACGATTGGACCTTATTTCTGGATAGGGATGGGGTCATTAATCAAAAAATAGATGGCGACTATGTCAGATCATGGCCCCAATTTAGAATTTTACCCACAAGTCTTCCCGCATTGAAAATTTTATCCCAAACTTTTAAACGCTTGATCATTGTCACAAATCAACGTGGTATAGCCAAAGGACTTATGACACAGCCCAACTTAGATGAAATACACCAAAAAATGACCTTGTTATTCAAAGAATGGGGCATCCATATCGATGCCATTTATGTCTGCCCCCATGAAATCTCAGAGAATTGTAACTGCCGGAAACCGAAGATAGGGCTTTTCGAAAAAGCGAAGCAGGATTTTCCGGACATAGAATATGGGAAAAGCTTCGTCGTTGGAGATTCTTCGTCAGACTGGGAAGCAGCCCAAAGAATAGGCGCCCATCCCATTGCCATTTCTTCCTCAAACGATTATTCTTTTTCCGCTTACGCCAATCTTTTGGACTACTGCAGTCATTTGGCTGAGCTTCAATTAAAAACTAATCATTAAATGGCCAAAGTTTTAGTCACTGGTGCAACCGGTTTTATCGGGAAACGACTCTGTCTCCACCTTCAAGGTTTGGGGCACGAAGTTTGGGGAACAACCCGCACTGCAATCAATCCCGATCTTGTCCCTTTTCATCCGATTCAGATAGACTTAACCACACAAGATAACCGTTGGGATAATCTCCTAAATGGTGTGGATACAATCTTTCACCTGGCCGCATACGTCCATCAACCCCAAAAACGGCATTCCGATCTCGTTACAGAATGCCGTAAAATGAATTTTGAAAGCACGGTCCGTCTAGCCACCGCCGCAAGTCTAAATTCTGTCAGAAAATTCATTTTTCTTAGCACGATTAAAGTAAATGGGGAGGGCTTGGAAAATCATGATTATCTGGAAACCGATCTCCCTTCCCCAAAAGATCCTTATGGATGGAGCAAATTAAAAGCTGAAGAAGCCCTTGCCACATTATCCAAACAAACAGGTATTGAAATAGTCTGCCTTAGACCCCCCCTTGTGTATGGGGAAGAAGTACGCGCCAATTTTCTTAGTCTTTTAAAAATCATTAAGAAGGGATGGCCCCTCCCCTTCAAAAACATAAAAAATCGTCGCAGCCTGATTTATGTGGGAAATCTTGTTCATGCCCTTAAAACATGCATGGAAAAAGAAAATGCCTCAGGCAAAACCTACCTCATCAGCGACGGGGAAGATATCTCCACACCGGCTCTTATTAATCAAATTGCCCAGATCATGAAGGTGCCATCAAGACTTTTCTCGTTCCCCCCCTTTCTTTATAAAGTTATGGGAAAGGTCACCTTTCAAGAAGGCACTCTAAAACGTTTGACAGGATCTCTTTCAGTGAATAGTGAAAAAATTCGAAATGACTTAGACTTTTCTCCTCCTTATTCTCTTAAAGTAGGATTGGAAAAAACAGTGATCTGGTTTCTTACTCAACATGGATAATATTTCTTCCTTTCAAATCTATTTTCTCGCCTTATTATTTACCGCAAGCATCTCAACTTTTTTTTTACTAAAATTATTCAGGCAATATGCCCTAAAGAAAGGTCTGCTCGATCTTCCCAATCATCGTTCGTCACATACAATTCCCACACCTCGGGGGGGGGATTATTTTTGTTATTGTATGGATTGTTTGTAGTGTCAGCCTGTTAATCCTGCTACCCCATTCCGCTTTTTTTTACACCGATTTGGCCGTTCTTTTTTTTGGCGCTTTCACTGTGGCCATCGTAGGCTATTGGGATGATCTCCATCCTCTGACTCCTTTAACTCGTGGAGGCCTCCATTTAGCCATATCAATCATGGCAGTTTTTTTGTTAGGGGGCCCCCATCAACTCAATATTGGGAATACATCTCTTATTCTTGGAATGGGGGGATTAGTTTTGGCAATTTTCTCCCTAGCCTGGTCAATCAACCTGTACAATTTCATGGATGGCACCGATGGCCTGGCCGCCGTTGAGGCCATCTTCATCTTCGGGGCTGGAGGGTTTCTCCTTTGGCTTGATAACGGCGTATTTCTCGCAATAACATCGTGGATTTTAGTGGCATCCGTATTTGGCTTCTTAATCTGGAATTGGCCAAAAGCAAAAATTTTCATGGGGGATGGTGGAAGCAGTTTTCTGGGATTTGTTGTCATGCTCACAGCCATTCTGGGTGAAATGAGGTACGGAGTTCCAATTCTTTTATGGATGGTTCTTTATGCCGTATTCTTAGTTGACGCTACATTGACTCTTATAAGACGGATACTTTTGGGAGAAAAATGGTACCAGGCCCATCGTTCCCACGCCTACCAAAGGCTTCATCAAGCAGGATGGTCTCACAAAAAAATACTCATGGGGCTTATATTAGTTAACGCTTTCCTGATCTTTTTAACTTTTTGGACGAATACCCACCGTCATTTCATGCTGTTTTCCGTTTTTATTGCATTTCTTCTCATATCACTATTGTATGGTTTAATTGGGTTGAAAAAACCTGTGGAACATTCAATATCTCAAAAAGCTTAGATATTTTAGTGGATAATAAATTTATCCTCCTTTAAATTGTTTTCTAAGTCACCCATACTCTATGCCAAACGAATTTGAAGCCCTAAAAAACAAAATACTTCTAAAATTGCTTCCTTTCAGAAAACCCTTACTCATATCCATCGATTTAATAACAACTGCCTTTGCCTGGTGGCTTTCTTGGAATTTGACCACCCTTCCAGATAACAACTCCTGGTTGTTGTTTGCAAAAACTTCCCTTGTAGCTCTCGCTCTCACTTATGGTGTTCAGTTGTTGATTTTCAAATATGCAGGACTTTATCGAGCTCTACTTAGTTACGCTAGCTTCCGTTTCGGAATAACAATTCTGAAAGCAGTGACACTCACAAATTTTCTTATATGCTTGGGGCTAAAGATTATTTTCCCAGAACTTCCTTGGCGGCTTTTTCTCATCAATTGGCTATTGACACTCTCCCTTACGGGCTTCACGCGTTACTTACCGCGATTCTTTGCAGAGTTAACCCAAAAAGATAAAGGATCCAAAAAGAAAGTTCTTATTTATGGAGCAGGGGACGTTGGAGACGCTGTCGCTAGAAGCATCCTGAAAGATAAGATCGGAATTTATCAAATCATCGGTTTCATTGATGATAATCAGCGAAAGATTGGGCTTAAAGTTCATAACCTTCCTATTTTAGGAAGTAAGGAGAATCTCGGTGGCCTCATACAAAAATATAAAATCGATGAAATTATCGTTTCCATGAGCAATTACCCCGCAGAATCCCTCCGTACCCTCGTAAAAGAGTGCCGCACCTATCATGTTTTTTGTCGCATGGCTCCTACTCTCCCCGGCATGATTAGTGAAAATATAAGCCTCAAAAATATTGATGTAACAGATCTCTTAAAAAGAAATCCTGAAGACCTTGATGAAAAACAAATTGAAAAATTTATTACAGGTAAAAAGGTCCTCATATCAGGAGCCGCAGGATCCATCGGTTCAGAGCTTGTAAGGCAATGTCTTCAATATAAAGCTGCCTTTCTTTTCCTTGTGGATATCTCGGAGTATGGACTTTATAATTTACGAGAAGAGCTCATGAACTCTTCTTCCAAATATCATACAGATCCTTTGGGTATCACCCGTTTTATCCTTTTGGATTTATGCGACAAAGAACCCATCGATCACCTCATAGCAAAAGAAAAACCCGACCTTATCCTTCATGCAGCGGCCTATAAGCATGTCCCCATGATGGAAGCCAACCCCTTTACAGGTGTCTCTAACAACGTCGTCGGAACCATGAATATCGCCACGTCTGCCCACGAAGCGGGTGTGGAAAAGTTTGTCCTTATCTCCACAGACAAAGCCGTAAGACCCACAAATATCATGGGGGCTACCAAACGCATTTGCGAACTTTTCATCCAAAATCTGAATCTCACATCCAAAACTGAATATATTGCCGTCCGTTTCGGAAATGTTTTGGGAAGTTCTGGAAGCGTCATCCCTAAGTTCTTAAGTCAAATTGCCGAGGGGGGTCCTGTGACAGTCACGCATCCGGATGTTGTACGCTACTTCATGCTGATTCAAGAAGCTGTTGAATTAACCTTGCAGGCCGCTTCCCTTGGGCATGGGGGGGAGATTTTCATTTTGAATATGGGCAAACCCGTAAAGATAAAGGAAATGGCTGAAGATCTTATTTTCCTGGCTGGCAAAGAACCTTACAAGGATATTGATATCCAGTTTACCGGATTAAGGCCTGGGGAGAAATTATATGAGGAGCTTCTTCTTGATGAAGCGGAAAAAAAGACCCAATACGAAAACATAACCATAGGAAAGATGACTTTCATAGACTGGGCTACCTTAAACAATAAGATTGATGATATTTTACTTGCAATCAAATACAGGGATTATCCTCAATTACTCTTAGCGATTCAAAGCATCATGCCTGAATTTCAACATTTAGACCTTCCTCAATTCCAACCCGACAATGTCATTAATCTACGAAAAGCCTAAAAATCCAAAGCGTGACCGTTTTTCTTAGAAAAAAATTTTTCTAAATCTATGTTTAGTTGCATCGCCACCAAAAAATTCTCCAAATGTCTTTCATGTTCGAAAATGAAGAACCCCGTGGCAAGCCACGGGGTATCAAGCTCGGCTCCGCCGAGCTATAGGTTTCAGATCAAATAATCTTAGCTGTTCTACGTTAGAATTCTTTCCTTGC
>Ga0209211_10012050_pt1 | contig 10941 bp, 5 predicted proteins | sample RifGroA2_FD_183992 | JGI IMG/M metagenome (GOLD analysis project Ga0209211, IMG submission 183992) | Groundwater microbial communities from Rifle, Colorado, USA - Groundwater A2 (SPAdes) (version 2) | ecosystem: Environmental > Aquatic > Deep subsurface > Groundwater | place: Rifle, Colorado...
CAAATAAACGCCTTCTATAAATCGTTTCTTTTGAGAAAGGTATTCAACTAAGGCCTTATAAAATGGAAAACGTTCAGTATGCAGTTGAATATCGTTGTAAAAATTACTTTCATTTATTTCCCAGAGTTCTTTCTTCTGTAAATATTTTGCAAAAGAATAATAGAGTTGTGAGACATCGGGGATTATTTTTTTCAATTCATGGTAATTATTGGTAAATGCATTATATTTTTGTATTCCCTCTAAAAATAAGGAATTATTTCTTTTAATAGCCTCTTTATGCATAAATACGGCATGATCAATAGTCAATTTTAAAAGATCGCTCCTCTTGGATATTTCCTCACTATTTGCTAGAGAAAAAAGCCAATTCCCATAGGCTCGAAAGGGATGATCCCATTTATTATCGAGCTTTGTAGCAGACTCGAAGTGTTGGGATATTACATTATTTATTAACGTATTATGTATATCATTGTGCAATCTTTTCTTGTACAGAAAGTCTAAATATTCAGCAAATGAGATGTGATATTTACTCGATAAAGGATTTAATATTATAGCCCTTTGAAAGTGATTAAGCGCTTCTTTTTCATATTGGACTTGAACATTAGCAAGAGAATTCGACACTTTATTTCCAACAGCAACAGGAGTTTCTCTTCCAATGGTACCCAGGTAAATTCTATTAAATCTGTCAAAATACTCCGCAAGGATGAAATGGTGTTCGCCGTTGTTACTATTTTTAAGTTTATTAAATTTTCTAGCATAGAGGGTATTAGTTAGATCAACAGAAAATATCTTGGTTTCACTTGAGTTATTTAACAATTTAACAACTTGCTTATAGTGAATCTGTCTTAATAAGAAAAAATATAAAAGATAATAAAATAAAAAAGAAAATAATATGACGAGTACTGCTAATAAATAGGGCTTAAAGTGTGGTTTAATGTGAATGGTATATATCATACATGTTTCATGTGAACGGTTACAGTAGTAATTCCAAGGAGCACGGATAATAAAAAAGCATTGGCGGGGACGTGAAAATTAAAATCTACAATACAATGAAGACACATGCTCATTACACCTAATATACCGCCTATAGCTATACCAATAATAAAGGGGTCTTTACGTTTTTTGAGAGAATCAGATATTTTCAATGCAGATTTTTGATTGATAAATTGATTATTGTTAGTAACATTTTTCATACCAAAATAATTGAAATATTTCATCCTCTTAGTAATAGGACGTTCATGGTTAATGCCCTTTGTTATGCCTAAAAGATGATAAAGGGCATTATCTTTTATAAAGCAATACAGAGCCCATAAAATTATGCTAAATCCAATTAACCCTGTTTCGAGCATTAACTCAAGATAATCATTGTGAGCGTGATTTACAAAAGCAAAATAAGTCAGGGTACTGTATTGTGGATAGATAAAGGGAAATACTCCAATACCAGAGCCAAAAACAGGAAAGTGCTTTATAGCTGAAATGGTATCTTTCCAAAATTCTATACGTGCCTTTAAACTTGAATTTTCGATATCAACGGAATTTGAAAGCTCTTCGATAACAGGATGTATACCTATCCACAGCAACATTCCTAAGGTAATAATGAGAATAGGTACAACAATCCAGGAAATCTTTCGAAGTCGTTTCCTACATAACATCATTCCAATTAACAGGAAAAACGATACCATCATGGAAAACGCACCACCACTGGAACGCGCAAAAAATAACGACGCTAACATAATAACAATGGCAAATATGTAGAAAATTACCCTGTGGCTAACTATAGATAATTTCGTATTTTGGATTTTGGATTTCGGATTTGTTGAATAGCACAGATATTCTATAATGAGTAGACCAATAACAAGTGGAATAATCATAGCCATGTAACATGCAAAATGGTCTTGATTGGAAAACGTACCAAAAAAACTTGTCCTTTTGATATCATAAAGCCAGAAAATCTTTCCGCTGCCGCTCAAATACTGCAAAAGACCTAGAAACGCTATTGATGTACCGGTAATAATAATAGTCATTACTAGTTGTCTTATTTGTTGCCTTGATTTGATATTATTAACAATTAAAAAGTATACGCCTATATAGATCAAAAGTCTGAATAATTCTACTTCGCTTGCATATTTGTATAAAGTGATAGGATGCCATCTTTTGTATAAAGTATTTGGTTGAGATTCGATGGCATCGATACTTTTTTCTTGTTCCTCAGCTTTTTCGTTTCCCATCTGCAAAGGAATGGCAGTAGGTAGAAAATGAAAAGATTGGACGTTCTGTTTATTAGCGTGCGCATTATTAGCCCAGAGTATTTCAGAAATTTCTTCAAGATCTTCATTACCGATCATTCTACATGTCGAAACTGATGAGGGTGAGATAAATTGTAATATATTTGGCGGTAAGGGTAATTGTTGAAAAAGAACAAGAGTTACGAATGCAATTAAAGGGAGATTGAGTGGTGTACTGACAAATTTGAGCGTTCCATGACAGACATCCCTGATAAGCCATAAAGCAACAAGAAATAATACGATAAGAGATGTAATAGCCAAAGACCATGGCATATCAAAACAGAACGGCAAGGTAGAAACTGTGGCAAGGGGAGTGAAAACAATGAGAATGAGCAAACCATAAAATATTAATCTATCAAAGATAACTCCAAAATGATCAGTCAACGTCGTTTAGCCTTTGTCTTCTGCCAAAAATTATGATTAAAGAATATCTTTCTGTAACGTTAAACAACCTAAAACATCGATGTTTTTTATACCGTAAGTTATTTTATAGTTTTAGGGTGCATTAATACTGTATATCGACAGTGATTTATTTTCATGCTGTCTGTTATATTACAATAAATCCATGTTCAAACCATAGTTTTATCTGTTTCTTTATTATCGATATCATTACGATAATAATACTGGTAATAGTATTTGTCCTTAGAAAGATCTATATCATTAATCACTACACCTAACATTTTATCGCTAATATCAGAAAAGAAACTCATAGCCTTCCGTGCATCATCTCTAGTTGCTTTATTACTCCTAATTACAAACACAATCCCATCCACAACCCTTGAAAGTATTCTTGCATCTGTAAAAGTTAATAGGGGGGGTGAATCAATTATGATCCATTCAAATTCTTCCTGCGCCAATTTTAAATTTTCCACCAGAGCTGAAGAACCCAACAACTCTGATGGATTTGGGGGTATCGGTCCACATGCAATTACATGAATGTTTGGAATTTGAGTAGGCATTGATATTGTACGTAAGTCGCTTGATTTAACTAGTAAATTAGAAAGCCCTAACGACTTATTTACCTGGAAGAGTTTGTGTATAGCGGGTTTTCGCAAATCAGCATCGATAAGCAAAACCTTCTTTCCTGTTTGGGCCATTACAATAGCCAGATTAGAAGATATGAGAGTTTTCCCTTCAGACGGAGTTGCACTTGTTACTAAAATGATCTTTTTGGGATTATCAGGATGGGAAAACATAATGCTCGTTCGTATACCTTTCAGAGCTTCTGTAATAGAATGTTTAGGCAGGTCATGAGCTATTAATTCAGTTACTTTGATATCTTTTTTTTCTAACGGTATGTGACCCACAATGCCCAACAATGAAGTTCCTAAATATTTTTCAACGTCTTCTTGTGTTCTGATAGGATTGTCCATAGATTCCATTATAAATGCAATTCCAACACCACACGTAAGCCCAACGATTATACTAAGGAGGATATTTAAAGTCTTATTAGGCTTAAAAGGCCTTACAGGTACCTCTGCATGATCCAATATCCTTATATTACTCATCTTAAAATCTTCGGTAAGATTTGTTTCTTTCATACGCGTGAGCAAGGTTTCATACATTTGCCGGTTGGTATCAACCTCTCTTTTGATCACTCCATATTGAATTGCCTTATCTCCTAAAGCAAAGACCTCTCTTTTTTGTTGTTCTAGTATTTGCAGTAACGTTGCCTCTCTGTTTTTGGCAATTTCATACTCCGTAGCAATACTCTCACATATCCGATTCACCTCCTTAATGATGTTATCCCTCATTGTGTTTAATTCAACGTTTAATTGTACCATTTTAGGGTGTTTCACTCCATATCGTTGAGAGTTGAGGGAAAAATCCTTTTCCATCCTTGCATACTCAGACTTTAAATTTTGTATCAGATAGTTTTGTGCTACAGCAGGTATTGATTGAACAATATCATCCTTATCTTGTACATTTTTAAATTCCTTGAGTTTATTATAAAGCACTTCATGCCTTACCCGTTCAGTCTTTGCATTTGTTACTGCGGCATTTAATTCCATTAATTTTTGTAGAACAACGTTCTGCCTTTCATCAGCCAGGTTGGCAGAACCTGATATTTTTCCTATCGTCACTGTTTCAACTGCGATAAGATCATTTTCCTTTTTATATTTCTGTAATGCTAATTCAGACTCTTCCAATGTAATTTTCACGTCTTTCATCTGCTTATTTAGCCATTCTAATGCGTCTTTGGCTACATTGTATCGTTTTCCCCAATCTTGCTCGATATATTTTTTAACGATCATATTGACAATATTAGTAATTAACTGGGGATCATATCCTTCATACCTAATATTTACAACACCACTATTTCTCATCAGAGATACATTTAATTTGGATAGGAAACCATCAATGAAGCTTGTTTCAGCGCGGGGATCTTGTAGATCATTTCTAGCGAGTACAGGGGTTGTATCTTTTTTATGTGGATTAAATACAGGATGATTTTTAAGATCCAATGCATCAATCACCCCTTTTGCAACAGAACGGCTTTTAATAATTTCACATTGATTTGTATAAAAATCCATTGAAGTAATTTGATTTTCAGGTGAAACGACTTGTTGAAAACCGACATTGAGTTGCTGACGCTCAAGGACAACACGGGCTGTCGCCCGATACCCTGGTATGGTCTTAAAAGTTTTAATAGTTACAACCGATACAACTACTATGAAAAAAATAATAACTACCCACATCCTCTTTTGAATGACCTGGAGGTAATCCAAAAGATGTATTTCTTCATCTTTATTTCCACCAAATGGAATCATGTTTTTAAGCCTTAAAAAAATGCCTCTGGTACAACTACGATATCGCTTGGTTTTAATATAAGATCGTTGCTTTTTTTACCTTTTACAACTTTGTTTACATTTACATAAATTGTTTTTTCCATGCCATTTTCCATCCTTACGATACGGGTTCGACCGGGGGAGGCAATATTAGTAAATCCACCCGCCATAGATATTGCTTCAATAACGGTAATATCCTTTTCCAAGAGTTTTATAGCCCCGGGTTTAACTACCTGCCCGAAGACAAATATAGACTCTGCCATTGGTATATACAATGTATCCTGATCATGAAGATTTATATTTAAAGCGATATCTCCTTTTCTAAGCAATTTTTGCAAATCCAATCTTATATATTCTACTTTTGTATCGATGGGTGTGTTGGTCTTAAAAACAGCGGATGCATTTGTTAATAAAGATTTCTGAGAGATTTCATTATTTGCTGAAATATTCTTTCTCATAACGATAATATCGTTACCTGCCATACCTTCCTCTGCAGTAATAATACCACCCGCCTTTGAAATCATTTCTAAGATACTTTCTTTGCCCAGTAAAGGATAAACGCCGGGGTTACGCACTGCCCCTAGTACATAAATTTCCTTACTGTGATATTCTGCTACGATAACGGAGACATGAGGATTGATTAAATAGCCTTCACTCAACAGTTTCTCAAGTTTATTTTCTAATTCAAAAGGTGTAAGCCCAGCTAATTTTACATTGCCTAAAAGAGGAAAAGATATCGTACCATCAATGGAAACTCGTAATGACCGATGAGTATTAAGATCGTAACTCAGATCTGGTTCGTCATACACAGTAATGTATAAAACATCCTTGCCACCTATAATGTAATCAAAATGCCTTTTGTCGCTGACGGCATCGATCTTATTTCCAGCTACTTGTTCGCCGCCAATTTCGATATTCTGTTGTAGTGATTTTTTATCGACATCAATTATAAGTGATTTGTTTTCTTTGTGAATATTATAAGCAGACATCTTGTCCAGATTGATAATAAGTCGACCAGAATTATCTGGTTTTGCAATTTGCGCAAGGCCAATTGACGCTACATTCCCTCTCTGTACAGTCATCTCCTGAGGTAGATTTACAAATTTTCCATTTGAGATATCTATAATAAGACTTGCTGGTTCATAATGATTAAAAAAATTATAGGAAAATTCCTTGTCAGCACTGACAGTGATCCTCACGTTATTTTCTTGTTCCGATGTAACCACAGAGGTAATGTTAACTTCAGATGCCTTTTGTGCTACATTGTTATCACCTGGAAATAGATATCCTCTTAGGCCAATACTGGAACAGGAACTCAGTAATAACGTTATTAACAGAATGAATAGATATCCAACGATATTCATAAATTTTTTACTGAAATTTCTTTCTATTAAAAACACTAAAGATTTTAACTTTCTTCATTATATCTCTTTAATGATAATATTTCAATTATTATAACTATTTTAGGGACTTCCAGTAATTATAAAATAAGTGCAATTTCCTGATTAAACTGTACGGATTGCTAATGAAGATATTACTATAAACATATTGCCACCGTACATAAAATTTTAATAATGCCTGACGAAGGGTCTGGTTTAGAAGGGCTATTTCATATTCTTCAGTCTGGGAATGAAGAAAAGGTACATGGTAACGATCTCTTACCACTTCAAATAAAGGTGTACCTGGATAAGGTGTTACTTTGTGAAAAGAGGCATAGGTAGGATTAAGTGTCTTTGCAAAAGCTATTGTCTTTAATTTGTCTTCCTCAGTTTCCGTTGGAAATCCAAACATAAAAAAGCACGCTTGATCAATCCCGGCCTTTTTTGCCATCAATATTCCATTTGCAATTTGTGACAGGCAAATTTTTTTATTGATAGTCTCCATTATTCTTTCTGATCCTGTTTCAACACCAAAATGAATCAACTTGCAACCAGCCCTTTTCATTAATTTTAAAAGATCCATATCAACGGTATCAGCCCTTGTTTGGCATGTCCAATGGAATGAGATATTTCTTTTAATCAACTTATTACAAAGTTCTACTACAAAATCTCGCTTTAAGGTAAATTCGAGGTCGATGAAATACGCGCTTCTTGCATGAAATTTCTCAATACCATAAACAACTTCTTCAAAAAGTTTTTCTGGTGATTTCATCCTGTATTGTCGACCGTACATGGATTTCTGGCAGTAAATACAGGGATAGGGGCATCCACGTGACCCCTCAAAAAGCAAGAAACGATTACCCAGTATTTCATAACTGTAATTGCGTACATCTATCAGATGAAAGGCTGGTACTGGCAAGTCATCTAATGATAATAATTCTCTATCTTTAGTGTGAATAACCGAACCGTTATCCTTAAATGTTATTCCATCTATATCATGGAATAATTCACTACGGCATATATCCAAAACGGTGAGTTCTGGTTCCCCTCTTATAATGGCTTTAGCTTTTGTCTGATCAAACATTTCATCCGGGCACACCGTGCCATGTACACCCATGATATAAAGTTCTTCTTTTGGTAATAAATGTATCAATTTTAAAAAAGGATTTATATCAATATTGGGGCACTGCCAGCGGTCAATAGGTGAAGAGGTAACAAAAGTTTTGTCAAAGCTTGTTGCAATATGGGCCATCTGTTCAATATTTATAGCATTTGCCCTTGCATCAATTAGACGAACCTCGATACCGTCTTTTTCCAATAGCGCTGCACAATTTAATAAGTCTAATGGCGGCCAGGGGCGATTAAAACGATTCCCTTTCGCACTAAACACACCTTCCCAGCTTGGATTAATTAATAAGACTTTCATTTTGGAAGTTCATTTAATCTGTCTCTGGCATAATTTGCCCATACAGTTGAGCCATAGTTGTCTATAAGATATAAATAGGTGGAACTTGCGTCAGGAATGTTGCCGAGTCTCGTTTTGCACAATCCAATGTGATAATAAGCCTCGGGTACCCAGTTGCTGTCCTTATATCGTTCTATAAGGGATTGAAATAATTCTATTGTTTCCTGAAAATTTTCTTCTTTAAAGAAACAAATTGCATAATAATAATGTGCGTCATCTGCAATGGAAACATAGGGGTAGTTATTTAATATACTCAAAAAACTTCGCTTTGCATTCGTATATTTCTCTCTATCAAAGTATCTTAAGCCGTTATTATATAATTTCTGTGGATCTTTTTTCTGAACAAATATAATGCAAAAGAAAAAAGTCAATATAATAAATAAGATACTAACTAATATTTTTGACTTGTTCTTATCAATAAATCCAAAAATCTTTGATTTGTAAAATCCATATTCTGCTCTGCTTAGTCCATATATAATACGATTCAGTAAAGGTATTATGTGCCATCTTCCTTGGAAATAAAAAGAAATTCCAACAATAATAATACCTAATATGGTAAGACCACGTCCAATATAATCTGATATTCCATAACCAAAGTATAAACGTACATGTTTTGACTTAGGATATATGAGCATAAAACTCGGTGATACCTGATAGATTTCACTTGCACCCTCAACTTTCCAGTTCTTATGGTAAGAGACCTTAATCAATAGTGGTTTATCTATCCAATTAGTTTCTATCAATATCTCATCATTTTTTATAAGTTCTTTTACATATGCGCCATTCGTATCGATGGGAATTTTTGGAATATCTTTCAGATTATCATTTGTTATTTTGTAACGAAAGTGTTGCATCCTTTTAGTATTCTTGTCCAACACGAGATATACATCATTCACACTGCTATCCTTGAACCATTCATAGAATAGTCTTTTCCAGTCTTTCGTTACACACAAAACAGGTTCATATGACAAGGGTGTTACATAATGATTATTATTTGTCTTCAACTCATAAATTTCATACGGTGGATAAGATGCTTTTAAATCAAACTCTGGAAATTGTTTGATGGCAGACTTCACAGTATCGCTGACGACGATAAAGTCTTTAACATTAAACATTTTTAAGTGTTTAATGCCCTCTTTTAGATTGAGGCTGGTACATGCATAATCAGGGAAAGGTGCTGAGGAGACCTTAGAGATTTCTGATTGTATATAAAATACAAAAGGGGAGGTAATGGTGGATTGAAAATATAGGCCTTCTAAGGTAGAACGACCAGAAAAAAATGGAAGAGATTCAAATACCCTTGGTGTCCCTGCTGCATTATGGTCAGGGGAATGCTCATAGATAACCCTAGGATCATTTTCAGTGCCTTTTAAATATTGATTAACGCTGTTAAATTGTGGCCAGAATTCCTTTGCCTCAAATCCAGTAAAATTCCAAGAAACCCATTGTGGAATGTACTTTACATGCTCACTAACCCATAATAGTATCAGCAGCGCCAAAATTGTTGGTATGACCCAATTATGCTTTAAATATTGAACACCTCTGTAAACTCCCACTGCTGCAATAATCATAAGTAACAACTGCATGAATGGTAAAAAACGTATGTCCACAACACCAATTTTGTTGGCTGAAAAGTAAAAAAGAATGCTAATAATAATACCAAACCAAAGATACCCCAAACGTTTGTCTGGAACTTCTTTTTTTGTTATGCATAAATAAAAGTGTGCAATACTTCCTAATGCTGAAACCGCTACAAAGGGAATTAATATGATGGGTACGACTTCAAAAAAGGAATCCATCCTCCAAACAATACTAAAATTTGTAGTATATGCTATGTTGGCAACCATAGGTATAGCCCAAAATGAAATTAGCAAAAAAGCTAGCGTGTAAACTTTAAGAATATATTTTAATTTATATACAAAATCATGTGTTGTAATAAGGAAAAAGGTAGAAGCAAGTAATGAGAAAAGCAGTGTATACGCATGATTGAAACCGATAAAAAATAAAAGAATAGCATTCGTAGTTTCACCCCTTTTATTTGCTAGACCATTGTATATTGTTCCAAGAAAAAGCATGCTTAACGAGAATCCAATACTGAATGAGAACTCTCCAGCCATCGTACTCGGTATATTACCACCCCACATAGAGTTTGCTTCCATAAACAAAAAAGGCATGGTAAAAAGCGCACTCAAAATAGGGGCAGGAAATTTATAGTGCATCAATTTTAGGGCAAAGTAGACACAGAGAGGAAGTGCGAATATCCCCGATACGGCGACTGCTTTGAAAGCAATCTGCATTGGGACGATATAACTCAAAAGAGCAATTAATAAAAAGGGAAATGGAAAATATACTTGAAAAAGAGGAAAGCCGGCATAATTTCCCTGCATCCAGCCAACAATCCGCCCTTTGGGCAACAATACCTCTTTTAGGTATTTCACAGGGTAATAATGCGATGCCATATCACCACCTGTTGGAATGTTTTTTATGAGGAAAAAGGATGGTTGGAAGTATGAAAGCAGGAAGGCAAAAATAGCAATTAGTATGGCACTATCTACATAAGTACATTTATACCTTTTAAGGGTATTCATGCTGTTCATTAGATTTCATTGAATGATAGTTCACTATGATTATCTCTTTGGCAAGGAGTCCCGATTAATTAAATTAAAAGATTTCGCTTTGTCTCTATGTCGCTATATCGCTATATTACTTATCATTCAGTATTCTGTTTGCCTAAGCTACTACGTTTTCTAGGAATAAACTGAAATACTATAAGCACGATAAAAATCACCGATGATCCCGCGATGATGTACCATTTATATCTTTTAAAAAAACCTTTTGATGCATCGACATGAATAGAACATGGTATGACATTGGAATAGTGCTTGTTTTCATCCTCATATTCAAGAATGAAAAAAACCTGATACCGGCTGCCGGGTAAAGCAGAAAAATTGCTTATGTTAAATATTGTATTTACTTCTGATCGAGGTTGAATTGTTACTTTTTTGACTTTTTCTTGTACGGAGGAT
>Ga0209211_10012051_pt1 | contig 10940 bp, 9 predicted proteins | sample RifGroA2_FD_183992 | JGI IMG/M metagenome (GOLD analysis project Ga0209211, IMG submission 183992) | Groundwater microbial communities from Rifle, Colorado, USA - Groundwater A2 (SPAdes) (version 2) | ecosystem: Environmental > Aquatic > Deep subsurface > Groundwater | place: Rifle, Colorado...
CCAGGGGCGGGGGAAAAACGTTTCCTCCCCCTCGATGGGGGAGGTCAGGTGGGGGTGCTGAACTGTTACGATGTTTTTGATAAGTGCCTACTTAACAGGATCATACCCGGAACCGCCAAAAGGATTGCACCTCAGTACACGCCATAGTCCGAGGCAAATACCCCACACTATTCCCTTTTTTTCTACTGCATCGATCATATATTGAGAACAGGTGGGATCATAACGGCAGGAGGGGTGTATGAGAGGTGAAATAATGAATTGATATGCCTTGAGTAGTTTAACAACGATGAACTTCATTAGTAAAAGTCTCACTAATTTTGATTAACAAATTTTTAAATCCGTCTTCGATATCTGAAAGTTTCAAATCAGACGAAAAAGGATGCCGCGGAATAGCGATAATGTCGACATGCATTTTAAGTAAATGCTTATTCAGCCTGTATGCCTCTCTCAGTAAGCGTTTGGCGCGATTGCGCCGCGGGGAATTCCCCACTTTTTTACTTACCACAAGTCCCAGACGGGAATGCTGAAAATCATTTGGTACGACATAAAGTACGACCTCGTTATTTTTAAATACCGTGCCTTCATCAAAGACCCTTTCAAATTCCTTCTTTCGTGTCAGGTGTTCGGTTTTTCTAAATTGGAAACCCATTTTCATAGGTTAGCAGAAGGGCGGAATGAAGTCAATGGGATGAGAAAAAAACCGTCCCAATATCTCCCATGCTCTTTTTGCAGTCTGACAGATATTCCAACCCAAAAACCCGCTGGCACCGGTAACAAGCAGTTTTCTCATAAGTTAATTGATTCACATATTATTTTTAATAATATAATTTTCTTCAGCCTCTACGGGAGCGAGTGGCATTGATATAAGCCTTCAAAAATGTCCCCCAACTGGTCTTCTTTGTAAAGTCAAGGTGTGCATAAAGAGGTGATACACTGCGGGTTGGGAAGTAAATTGCCACCCCGTTGGAACGTTTCATAGACTTATCACAGTAACCGGAAGAAATTACCAGTCCTGAGTTTCCCAGAATGACACTTATAACCTGATCGCAGGCATTCTTGATCGTTGCAGGCACCTTTGATGCTTTTAACAACTTGCACAAATCTACCAGATCAATATTATCAGGGACGTCATATTCCTGCACACGATTGCGGGCGTCGGAAAGTATTGCCCTTGTTGTTCCATTTTTCAAACATGTCTTGAGAGCGGAAGCTAATTTTTTTACTGCGCTGGCAACTGTTAATGAAGCAGAGAGATCGCATGCAGATTGTGTTACTGCCTCACCAGACCCTTTATATGAGTTAATATAATATTTGACAATAAGTTTGCTGAGCTCAATTGGTGACATGTGGGGTTGTTTAGATAACGCATCCAGGATCGTATCATATGGCCAGCCATCCACAGGTTCGGTCTCCTCAGATCCAACTGTGTAAAGGACGCTGTTTTTAACCTGGTAACCAACTTCTGCCATATTCATCAGGCAGGCATCTATGCCCAATATGTCCAGTTTCCGACCAATCATCTTCTGGGTTTCCTGCAATACCCGCTTCATCTCCAGATTATCAAGGAAGTCCTTGGCATCGTCATCCAAAAGGATAGCACGCGCCTGAGCTGCATTACTGGCTGAAAGCTGTGCAGTCTGTTCAACCGAGGTTCTGAAGAAAGCGTTTCGGACTCTCCCCGATCGCATAAGACGTGCTCCGGCTCCCCGCTCTCCGGCATAAATATCGGTATCATCCCATCCTTGTCCGTGGTTCCATAGCACCAGCAGGTAATGCTCCGCGGGATAATTGGTTACCCCCCAACGAATGAAATCAATCAGCGCATCCGGGCTTCCGGTATTGGTTTCGCCTATGGACTGAACGGCATCGTCATTCAGAGAAGTCCCTTTTTTCAAATAATACCGTTTTGTCTGTTGCCCTGCGCCTGCACGGTCGAATTGGACGATAACCTGTATTTCTGATGTAGATCCGGATTGCTTCATCTCTTCAATATCTTCAGCCCCATTCTGGTCCAGATTGTTGTCGCCTGCCATATAAGTCATGATTGTCCATTTCTTTTTTTCTGCTGAATTGGCCATAATAATTCCTCCTTTTCGGTTAAATAACAGTGGGGTACTAAGAGACCGTTACTAATTAATCATTGCAAACTCTGGGGCAGGTTGCAAACCTGCTCCCGCGAAAAGTAAAAATTTCATTGTGTTGTATTAAGGAAAAGGGGCAAAGTTTTTTATTAGCGCCCAGATTAGTTGCGCCATGTCTTTATCCAAAATATCGTTATGCGCATCAAGGGGTTTATTTACTCCATTGTCAGAATCATGTCCATCAACTATTACGCTTGCGTCAATCATTAGTACCTTCCTATTGTCTTCTGTATATATTGATGATAATTTCCCCCAATCTGTCCCAACATTATTTGTCCATTTGTTTACCTGAAACACACCTTTATATTTTTTGGCAAACGCTAAACCATATTTGCCACCAACGTGCCTTGCGCCAGTGAAAAAGCGCGCTTGCGGGTTTGCCTTATCGTATTGAGACGCTGTTAATGAAAAAACGGTGGAATACTTACTGAATTCAGCGTAAGGATATCCTTCCCATCCTTCGTCTGTAACAAATCTTTTCGCACTGAACGCCCCTTGTAATCCTATAAAAAGATCTACTTGAGATGCTGATGAACTCTTACGAAATTCAGGTTTTATATGTTCCCAACTAAAAATTGCACGAGAGAGGAGGCGCGCCCCCATGCTGTGGCCTATGGCAACAATCCTGGGACTATAATCTTTCTTGTCATCTTTCATGTATCCTTTACAATAGTCTTTAAATTCTTCTTTTGCTGCCAATACAACATTGTGAATGACCCAGTTTGCTGTCGTACATCCGATTTCGTCTGCGTCATCTTGTTTGGTAAAATAACTAAAAAGAAAGGAAGTATTTTTTTTCAACCAATTATTTTCAATTCCAAACCATACAGAAGGCCATGTGAAACCAATTACGAGGGGTTCAAAATCTTTAACCCCATTCTCTTGAGCAACCTCTTTCACATTTTTTATTATTCTATTATATCGGTATATTGACTCCTGCTGGTTATTATTCCAGCCCATGGAAAATACTATAATATGAGAATACGGTCGTTTTCCAGGGTTCCCGTCTATTTTTTGTTTAAGATTATCAAGTATCTCCGTTTTCAGGTTTTCGAGCGCTGTGTATCCATTTTCATAGTTTAAGTTATCCTTTTTATAAACGTCATAGGCATTATAAAGAAAGTATGGCTTTCTAAATGTGTTAAAGTTTTTGTTGTCTGGTTCATCAAAATAACGAGCAATATGAGTAACTAACATTGCGGTATTGTACTTTGTATATTTCTTAAAACATTTTTCTCTTTTAAGTAACAATTCCTCAGTCTGACTCTTTTCATTGGTTTCAGTTAATTCAGGTTTCCTGGAAAATCGGTCAGGGTAATATCGCTCTGGAATTCCTTTCAATGCTTCCCTTTCTCTTTTTTCAATACCAATAATGTAACCATCATTATTTAATGAAAGATGTGATGCCCGAGCAAGATCACTATAAGGCAGGTATGTTTGTATTTTTTTGTCTTCGTATATATTATTATTCTGCATACTAGCGCATCCGGCAAAAAATAACAATGATAGTAGCACAACAATAAATATAGGCTTATTCATTGCACCTCTCCCTTTATTTTCGCGTATTTTCAAAGTACTTTTTTAAGTACTCCCAAGATTTTTTAAAGTAACGTCCTTCTTTAGCTTTGATTCTTCTGCGTATTTGTTAATGCCTCTAAAATCTGCTCACGCAATTCTTCACAAGCCATGACTGTTCGATGTCGGAAGAAATTTCTCAAAAACCAACAAATGATTAACATGAAAAAGGCGCCCCAAAAATACACCGGATGCTGAATAACGGCAAACGATATCGCTCCATTCAAAATATTTGGTATAGCGAAATCCAACTTGTCAACAATAAATCCCATTATCCCATTACCTTTTTGCAATGGTTTGTTCCGCCAAATCAGAGCAAAAGCAGCAACTGCTATCGTAGATTCAAGGAAAATTCCGTATAACCATTTCCTACAAAAAACCCATCTGTTAATTTTCTTGATAGAAGCCTCTCGTTCTTTTTTGTATTCAACAGAAGTCGTTTTTATCACAGCGCCATCGTTTGTAACTGCATCGAAATTCATAGGCAGATTGCCAGGGGCATAGTTCGCTGTTTTATACGCCATCCTTTCGATTACGCTTTCGTGGACTTTAATGCTGCCATCTAATGTATCTTTACAAAGTTTTTCGATATCTCTCGGATGATACCGGTAGTAAATGGAAAACCCATCCCTGGAATCGAACATCCTCCCATGGGGATTGGCATCATTATAGACGCTTTGCATGGAGGTACCTTTGAATATAAGCCCATTATTTTTGGCTCTTATCATCATCCACTCAAGAGCAACATTTGCCATTCCTGCCCTGGGATATCCCCCGCCTACATTGGAATGCATGCCTGCAAACCATACTTGTTCAACGGGGTTTGAGTGGCTCTTTTCGTTCCATACCATAGGCCAGAAGGACGTCCTTTCATCGTCAATGGCAAGCGCCTGACAGGCATATTTGACGTTGGGCGTGAGTTCATAATTGTAAAAACGATGGGGGAAAAACAGGTCAGAGAAATAATCCAGACTCTTGAAAAATACATTTAACACAAGCATACCAACTGATGTAATAACCCACTTTTGAGGAAAACCCAAGGATGAAACAGTATCCCAAACCCCAAGAAACTGGATTTGGATAACGCCATGAGAGTTGGTTTCTTTACATTTTTCAGCAAGGGGAGGGTTGCTTTCGATTTTTACATAAGCAAGAAGGGCTTCATCTACAGCATTTTGCAAATCGTCTTCCTTCATGTCTTTGCCATTGACAAGGCCACATGCCGCAATAAAACCGGAGCAAGCCCTCACCGTAGCGGCGCCACGGCTAAAACCGAAAAAATACACCTGATCCCCTTCCTCATAGTTTCTCGCGAGAAATAGATAAAGATCGCGAACGTTCGTTTTGAATCCAAGCCCCAAAGCGCCTGAAGCGGCCCGCAAGTATTTGTTTTTATTTGTGCCAACGCCATTGTCGTAAAATTTGAGTTGCTTTTTGTCATTATGCACATCTATTTCATTATATATTTTATACACACTGCTACTCGGCGTATAACCACCCATGTTTCCGGTGCCATCGGCACACAAAACAATATTTTTACTCATAAAACCCTCCTGTCCAGTATTTTAAAGGAAACATCTGTTTCGAACACAAGCCTAATGGGCTATCGTATTTTGCCCCGTTGGGGCGGGAAAAGGGCAGACAAGCAAATCACTCCGCTTATTAAAACAAATTGATGATGTATCAGCGCTATGCGCCTAATGGAGAAACAAGAATATCGGCAATTACGTTAGCAATTTCCGTACTATCCACATAATCACTGTGGCCAATTTCTCTGCCCGTTATTTCAACCGCATTATGTGATTTCATATTTGGCGGAGCAATGATTGGTTGTTGCGTGCCACCCAAACGCTGTTCCCACTTTTCATCTGGATTTCTTTCTAAATAATCAATCAATCCAAATGTAAGCTTATCCATTATTCCTTTTGCGCTTGCCAGCGCTTTGCGAGGTAATTTTTCAATATTGGAAATCGCCAGCGCACCATCAAAACGAGAATAAAAATTATGCACCTGTCCAACAAGGTGTTCCAATCCACTGTAAAACGGGCCAACATACGTCGCTTTTTCTTTATCAGTTCCAATATCATCAAGGACTTCTACGCACTTCGTTATGTAGCGCCGTTCCATGTCAGGTGCCAGCATAACATAACGATCAACAAAATATCTGTCTTCGACGTTTACTGTACTAACGTCATCAATACGACTAATTCTCTTTTTAAAAATTTCTGATATTTTTTCATTTGATACTTTTGGCACGGACTCTTCATTCACCAATTGCTTAAACATGTGACATGCCAGATAATTGCCCATACTATGACAAATAAGATTAACACTGACGTCTTTACGCTGTTCCCGAATTCTGGTTATAAGATTTGCAAGAACCGGAGCCGAGCTCCTCGCCTCTCCCTGATCACTCATATAACTAAATACATTTCCATTAGAAGGCCAGGAAAACCCAATAAATGCAACAAGACTACCATCCCTAACAGCATTATCATCGAATATTTTCTTATCCTGCTCGACCGGATCGGTAATAATCTTCCCCTTAAGACTCCTTGTATGTCTTAGTGCATCTGTAAGAATGCCATACCATGTTTGCGCGTCATGAAAATGCACATAATATCCATGCACACATATAACTATGCTGCCGATTTTTTTGTTATTTAAAAATTTCTCAAATACTTTTTCTTGTGAATCCTTTATAATTACTTCTTTAGGCATTGATTTTGAATCAACTTCTGAGAGATAATATGACATATATGCCTTCATATCCACAAAATGATATCCTCCCTCTTGAAGTTTTATCCTTTCCGCACGGTTACAATCCTGCCCTAAATTCTCATTATCACGGTTTGTAGCAAAGTAGCGAATAGACATAACAGACACCCCCATTAAAAAATTTTGAAGACTTCTTACTGTTTATTGATAAGCAATAAACAGTCGCTGTCCCTTTGATATTAAAACTTCGGGGGCAGGTTGCAACCTGCTCCCGCAAGAGAATACTGGGAGAAATATAGTAACCATATAAAAAATAGCAGATTACTTTGTGTTGCATTTACTTATCCATAAGCAGACTGGTAAACAGGTACAATCCCAAATACAACCAACAATTTTAAAGACCTGCCCTTATTACCTTTCCCTCATTTTTACAAATATCGCTTTAATAGGTTTTCGTGTAGACGAAATAATCTGGGAGAGGATTTGGAGTTGCATGGGTATGGGGAAGACAGACTCTTTGTCGCTTACAATAAGTTTACCGTTCGTAATAGCGCCTGGGTGGGTTATATGCATTTCTATTACTTGAGAATCTTTCCCTCCGTCCCTGCAAAAAGTAAATGCCAAAGGGTCGCTTACCAGAATTCTGTGCGTTCCGATAGTCAAACCGCCTTTTGTCCTGAATAGTATCTCATGATACGCATTGGGTGGATTCGTCGGTGAACTTCTTTTTGGATAAATAATCACCTCTGATATAATTTTGAAGTCGCCATCTGGTTTCTTAAAATCAACCTCAACACAACGAACATTATTTAATATCTTTTTTTCTGCATCTTCATCAGAACTTTCCATATATACACACACCCTGTCTTCGATAACTTTATCGTCACGTTGAATTGTGCCTTTTTCCTGCAAGCACCCAGCTATGCCTTTTTCGGGAGGATTTTCCGCCAACATTGTCGCCTGTTCACTCGAAACAGTAATTTTCACATATTTACAACTTCCCATATACACTCGTGTACTTTCGCAGCCAATGAACACCAAACAAACCAACGCTACAACGGTAATTTTATTAATGAAAAACCTTTTTTTCGACAAAATACAAAGCTCCTTCTTAAAAATACTCTTTCATTTCCCTATGGTTATGCCTGATTTATCTGGACAGAAAATACCCTTATTTTCTTGGTCAATTTTAATTGGTCCTGGGAGTTCCCCGCTCAGATGGGTTGTTCGTGTGCCAATTTCACCATTGACAGGATATACCACCTGAATGTCTCTTCCACGCACTTCATGAATCAAATTACCTTCTTTATTATAATCGGCTTCATAATTTAGATTTTCCGCCGTAATAATAGTCGAATTCTTATTTACGGTAATCACAATGCGGTCGTGTTTACCGATCCTGGCGTTTGTGCCCATATTCAGATACGCTCTCGGGGTAAGATTGTGTGGATCTGCGCCAACACCCACACCAAAACCACGATCAATGGTAATCGTGCTGTTGTTGTTCAATGACCTTAAATGATTTGCACATCCTACGACAGCAAAAGACAACAAAAAAATTGTACTTCTATAAATTATCTTCGTAAGCAAAGTAAATACCCTCAATATTCTTCCCCCCTCTGTCTTTCTTCTTGATGATAAGCAGAGGGGGGGGTAATTAAGATTTATTTAACCAAAATGTATTAATTCTTTAAGGAGTAAAATTTGCTGGTGTACCAATGCTCTGAAGCTTTATTTCGCATTTGTTATTGCTTGCGGTGTATGAGTACCAACCTTACCAATCGCAATCATAGTTTCGCCACCAGCAGACATAAGATTTCCCGCAGTTACACCCATGCCAAATGAGCTTGTTTGATGAACAAATATTCCTTCTTCATAATGTCCAGCAGTAACGGTGCCATGATTTCGTACTTCTTTTCTAATAAGCTGGCGCGGATTTCCGGAAGATGTTCCTACGTTTTCATACTCTATAACAACATCATAGTTTTCACTGACAATATCCGTTGTATTATTGTCAATTACCATAACCATTCTATCCGCTTTTCCTTTTCTGGCAAGAGATCCCATGCTAAAATTTACTGATGGTACAGGATTCCCTGAAGACGCATCAACTCCAGCCTGTAATTTCACACCACGGAGCATGTCACCACTCGTATTATTACTCAACGAATCAATAGATGATGCACACCCACACAACCCACCCATCAAACCGGCAATAGCTAAAAAACCATAGTATTTCAAGTACTTCATCTGCTTTTTTTTCCTTTCGTTATAAAGATGTTTAAAATTAAAATAGTTACCAATAGCATACGTTTGTCTGATTTATTTTTACATTTTCACTCCTTCCAATGTACCTTGAGAAATACATTCATTTATAACGGGTTGTAATGGTACACGAAACATTTCAACAAACCTTCTGTACGTTTCGGCCTGTTTAAAGTAATTTAAATGGTAGACATGCTCTTCCGGTGCATACTTGAAGTTTATTCCGTTAATAATTCCTCTCGGCCATAGAACGGCCATTTTATCCGTATCAACTACAAGGTCGTTTGGATCACCGAAATAGACATCGGCAATGCTATCCGCTATATCGTCTTTAATCCCTCCTTTGAAAATGCCAGAAGGTTCGAAATCAGACCCTATGGTGTTATACACAACTTCACCACCGATGCTGCTACTGCTTTGATTCAATTTTTTAATGAACTCTGAATTTGGGTTCATTGCCCAAACGCCTGGTATTGCCTTTGGTTCCTTTAATTTAGATGAGGCAAACTTTATCAACCCGCCCACGAGGTTAAAGAATATCTTCAGCGGCGCCCCACCAGTAAAAAAGAAGATGTTTGTTAAAAGATTGATCATTTTGGCCAACGAATCCCATTTTCCCGGATTTGCAAGATTCGTCCCACCGGCAGGGCATGCGACCATAACCGCATTGTCTACATTCGAATAGCCATTGCATAGTTCCACAAGTGACCGTAATACAAGTCCTCCACGGCTGTGCGTTACAATATCGAATTTTAATCCCGTATCTAAAAGACCAGTATTCTTCAATGTCGCCAACATGTCTTTTGCATTATCCTCAGGGGTTTTAGACAAGGTAAAATGGTCATATCCTAAAATGAGAGGATACTTGCTCTTTAATACCTCCAGCATCTTTTGCGGCACATCTGCATATCCACCCTCAATCGAACTGCCCGTACCGTGAATGAAAAGGAGTGCCTGCTTTCTCTCTTTTATTACATCTTTAATATTACCCCAATCTGAAATTGGGTCGGCCATTGTTAGTCCTTCAACAAAACCTAAATTGTGTTCTATTCGTTTGAAACCTTCCTTAATTTTTCTCCCTTCGTATTCACGCAGCATATTGTGGATAGCAGTGGAACTGCCTTCTTGTATCCAATCTGTCGCAAATTTAAAGACGTGAACAACCTTGCTCCACAAACCCCTTGTCGTTCTGTCCTGTACCTTAAACGGAACACTAAAGTGACTAATTTGCCGACCGTCATCGGACACCAAATCCCTGCTACTCACACAATCGTTGTTTTTAAAGTGCCATGACCAAACGCCATCTTCATACGATAGAAGGACTGCCTCTTCATTGGGATTGCACCTGATAGCGAGCGGAATGGGTTTTACCATTTCCTCGACTCCGACAGCACGTTGTTCATTCGGACAAAATTCAAGAACTTTTTCAATTTTAAAATCTTTGCTGTCTTCCAGAAAATCCAAACACTCTGGATTATAAGCATTTCCCAGTGCATCACGACGTCCGCTCTGCGCTCCTTTAGTATTTGCTATCCCAGTCAGGTCCCTTATCGTTCCGACAAATTCAGACGTAGAAGGCAGGATAATATCTTTAGAAATGGCATGTTTTGAACGTTTTGTAGAAATGATTATGCGTTTTGCGGTTTTATATGATAAGGGAGTAGAGACAGGTTTGAAACCTGTCTCTACAGATTTCTCAGGCATAGCATACCCTTTTGGCGGGTGTCCTTCTTTGCATACCAGTGGATGTCCATGCTCGCACGTTAATTCACTCTTTAAGGTTGCGGACAGAAACCTTGCATTTTTTAAATCTTTCTTCCCGTTTAATTGCGGGATTTGGCTAAAGGAATTAATTGCAAGGCTATTTTGCACCCTTTTGATGAGTTCCTGATAAGTTATTAATCCCCTCGTATCTCGTATTGTTTTGCACAGATTATACGTAAAAGCACCCGCATAATCGTTATTGATATAAGCATCGGCAGAGGTCTGATCGTCCATACACCCTGCCAGGAGGACATGTTTCGCTTCGGCGTTACTCTCAAATCCAGTACCTTTTTTGTCCTCCTTAATTTTCGAGCCCATTCGTCTAACACTAACTGATTTACTATAGCTTCTTAACGCAATGTCAGCCGGTGGTTCTATAAAACGCGGCTGTATTTTCGCCTCTGTTGGTGGAATTTGTAATTCCGATGTTAAGAATGCAAGATCCCTGGTTGCAGTTCCGGAATGACATGAATCAAT
>Ga0209211_10012053_pt1:0-2500 | contig 10940 bp, 5 predicted proteins | sample RifGroA2_FD_183992 | JGI IMG/M metagenome (GOLD analysis project Ga0209211, IMG submission 183992) | Groundwater microbial communities from Rifle, Colorado, USA - Groundwater A2 (SPAdes) (version 2) | ecosystem: Environmental > Aquatic > Deep subsurface > Groundwater | place: Rifle...
TGGCCGCCGTCGAAGCCATGAACAAATCCATACGCGCCAGCGAGCAGCAGAACCAGGCCGCAGTCGCTGCCCTGGCCCAGGCCCAGGCCGAGAACAAGCCTGCCCAGAGCGCCCCGGCGGCCAAGGCCGGGGGCGGCAAGGTCATCTACGGCGACATCATCATCCACAAATAGCGCCCCATGCCCGCCTGCGCGTCCTTCAACACTTTGGGCCTGCCCATCGCCCACGTGAGCATCGGCGACTGCGCCTTCGCCACCCGGCCCATGCTGCTGGCCACGGTGCTCGGGTCCTGCGTCTGCGCCACCTTCCACCACCCGGCCTGCGGCGCCGGGGGCATGTTCCACGCCATGCTGCCGGACATCAGCCTGGCTCGGTCGCACTCCAAGCCCTGCACCTTCGCCGACCAGGCCGTGGCCTCCCTGGTAAAACGCTTCCGCGCCCGAGGCATGGACCCGGCGGACCTGGTGGTGAAGCTCTTCGGCGGGGCCAACACCATGATCTCGGCCCAGCCCGCAGCCCTGCGCGAACTCCTCGACGTGGGCAAAAAGAACGTGGACAGCGCCCGGGCCGCCCTGGCCGCCCTGGGCCTGCGCCTCGTGGCCGAGGACACCCTGGGCACGCGCGGGCGCAAGCTTTTCTTCGCCACGGCCACGGGCCAGGTCTGGCTGACGCGCCTGACCCCGAGCGAGCTGCGCACCCTGCCGACCGAGGAACTCGGATGAACCGGCTCTGCGCGGTCCTGCTGCTGCCGGACATTGCGAGGGATATCGCGGCGGAAATTACGACAGGCATCGAGAAGGGCATGTCCATGGTCATGGCGGTGGCCTTGGCGCTGGCAATGACGGCCCTGGCCCAGAACGCCCTGGCCGAACCCACCCCATCACAAACCGCCCCGGCCCACGCTCCGGCCCAGGCCACGGCCACAGCCCAGACCCTTTCCATGCACGTGGAAAAGCGCCTGCCCCACGACGCCCAGGCCTTCACCCAGGGCCTCATCTTCCATCAGGGCGAACTGGTGGAAAGCACCGGCCTCTACGGCCAGTCCAGCCTGCGCCGGACCAACCCGGAAACCGGCGGCATCCTGGCGTTGACGCGCCTGGACAAAAGATTCTTCGGCGAGGGCTTGGCGCTCTGCCCGGAGCGCCCCGGCAAGCCCCCCCGTCTGGTGCAGCTCACCTGGCGCGAAGGCCGCATCCTGACCTACGACGCCGTAGGCTTGCGCCAACTCGGCAGCCACCGCCTGCGCGGCGAAGGCTGGGGCCTGGCCTGGGACGGGGCGCGGCTCATCCTGAGCGATGGGACGGACACCCTGCGCCTGCTCCAGCCGGATGATTTCGCACAGACCGGCCAGCTGAACGTGCGCGACGGCTCGAAGCCGGTGCGTGAGCTCAACGAGCTGGAATGGGTCGGGGGCTGGCTTTTGGCTAATGTCCTGGGACAGGACCGCATCGCGGTGATCCGCCCGCCGGGCACAAGTAAACCGGGGCAGGTGGCGGCTTGGCTGGATATCTCGGCGCTGCGCCAGGAGCTTGGCCCCCAGGCCGAGGCAGCCAATGGCGTGGCCTTTGACCCGCAGGCGCGCAAACTCTTCGTCACGGGCAAACGCTGGGACACGGTCTTTGTGCTGGCCCTGCCGCCGCTGCTGGAGCAGCCGCCCCGCTGACCGCTTCCTTGCCTCCAGGGGGTCGTTCCGCGTCCCGAAGCACGGCAGCAGCATATTGCAGCCCCCTGAATATTAAGCGGCCGGCCGCGCTCCCCCGCCCACACGACAACCACTGACGCCGCGCCAATGCGCAGCAGCCAGGCCATCACCGCTTGCGCCAGCCTGAAGACAGAACAACGGCACGCCGGGAGACTCTTGCGGTGGTCAGCGAGAGAGGAGGCCAAGGGCAATCCGTCAGGGCCAAAAGGTTCCGTTTCGGGCTTCAGGCGCCAAGCGCTTGCTGCGGCCATTGGAGGAAGCCTTGGCATAGCGGAGAGAATGGGAGGGCGTGGGAGAGGAGGCTAGGAGCAGGGTGGCGGGCGCCACGAATTGGCATGCGCACTGGTTTGACGTTCTGCCCCTGCCCCCCCTGAGAGTCAACGCGCGCGGCCTGCGCAGGGCAAAGAAAAAGGCTCCGTCTTTCAACGGAGCCTTTAAATAAAGTCCTGGCAGCGACCTACTTTCCCACGATTAGAACCGTAGTATCATCGGCGATGGCGGGCTTAACTTCCGAGTTCGGAAAGGGATCGGGTGTACCCCCGCCTCCAAGACCACCAGGACAAATATATAAGTTAGATAGGGGAGAGAGGAGCTTTTTATAAGCTAAAAGCCGCACGACTTATTAGTACCGGTAAGCTAAACGCTTCACAGCGCTTACACGTCCGGCCTATCAACCCGGTGGTCTACCGGGAGTCTTTAGCAGCATAAAGCTGAGGGAGAACTAATCTTGAGGCAGATTTCCCGCTTAGATGCTTTCAGCGGTTATTCCTTCCGAACTTAGCTACCCTGCAATGCCAC
>Ga0209211_10012053_pt1:7500-10940 | contig 10940 bp, 5 predicted proteins | sample RifGroA2_FD_183992 | JGI IMG/M metagenome (GOLD analysis project Ga0209211, IMG submission 183992) | Groundwater microbial communities from Rifle, Colorado, USA - Groundwater A2 (SPAdes) (version 2) | ecosystem: Environmental > Aquatic > Deep subsurface > Groundwater | place: Rifle...
CAGCCGCCCCCACACACCCTTGCGGGCCGTTCGTTGCGGCGAGGGGTGGTTCTAGGGAAACCAGCGGCCAAGGTCAACCTGTTTTTCGAGAATCGCTGAAGTTTTCTTAACAATTCCATTATTTCAGTGTGTTGCGAGCATGTCCAACCAGGATGACTTCGGGATGACGAGGTCGGCTTACCTATAGTATGCTGTTGTGAGGAGGCTGCCATGTCCGACACCAGCGAACTGCTCCGCGCCCTGCGCGCCGACCTGCTCTCGAAAGCCGATCCAACGCACCGCGATGGCTCACGCAGCTTCTTCAAGGAGACCATCCGGCCGCTCGGCGTGCGCTCACGTGATCTGAACGCCCTCATCGCTCGGCACTGGCGCGAGACCAAGAACCTCCCCCCGGACGAGCTTACCGCCCTGTGCGACCAGCTCTGGGATTCCGGTGTGTTCGAGGAGGCCAGCGTGGCCTGCAAGTGGTGCGCGCGCGCCCTGCCCGCCCTTGGCCTCCCCGCCTTCGGCACCTTTGAACGCTGGCTGTCCACGCGCGTGGACAACTGGGCGCACTGCGATGACCTCTCCTGCCATTGCCTGGGCGGACTGCTGGCCCTGTATCCGGAGACCATCGAGCGCACCGTGCCCTGGCTGGTCAGCCCGAACCGCTGGCTCAGGCGCGCCGGGGCCGTGAGCTTCGTCCTCCCGGCCAGGCATGGCTTGTACCTGCACCACGTGTTCCGCGTGGCCGACGTGCTCCTGGACGACGAGGACGACCTGGTGCGCAAAGGCTACGGCTGGCTGCTCAAGGAGGCCTCCCGCTCCTGGCCACGCGAGGTGCTGGAGTTCATCCTGCCCAGGCGCGGACGCATGCCCCGCGTGGCCCTGCGCTACGCCATCGAGTTCCTGCCGCAGGATTGGCGCAGGCAGGCCATGTCACCCATGCCCTCAGAAAAATGAGACTTTTGGTCAGGCAAACCGGACGTCGCCCTGCTAGGACAGCCTCCGAAGGAGCTATTGATGAAGGCAACAACGCAAAAGGATTACGCGGAGCGGATGCTGCAAGTGCTCCGGCACGTGCAGCGGCACCTGGATGAGCCTCTGGACCTCTCCGGTCTGGCTGGCCAGGCCTGCTTTTCGGTGTCGCACTTCCACCGCGTTTTCAAAGGTATGCTGGGCGAAACCATCATGGACCACGTGCGGCGCATTCGCCTGGAGCGTGCCTACGTGCAACTCACCAAAGGCAGCACCTCCGTGACGGACATTGCCCTGGATGCTGGCTATGACGCCCAGGAAGCCTTCAGCCGCGCCTTCCGCAAGACCTTTGGCCTCTCGCCGACGGCCTGCCGGAAACAGGGCGGGCGCCCACGCTTCCCGGCAGTACCATCGGGCGTGCACTACGCCGCTGGCGAGCTATTGGAGATCATCATGAACACCACAGGAGAAGCCTGCATGAACGTCCGCCTCGAAACCCTGCCCGAACGCCGGGTGGCCATGGTCCGCGCCACCGGCCCGTACATGGAGTCCGCGCACAAGGCCTGGGGGGCGCTGTGCGCCTATGCCCAGCAGAAGAACCTCTTCGGCCCGCAGACCCTGCTCATCGGCATCAGCCACGACGACCCCTCAGTCACCGCGCCCGAGGACATCCGCTATGATGCGGCCATCCCCGTGGGCAACGACGTGACCGTGGAAGCGCCAGCAACCATCGGCACCCTGCCCGGCGGCGAATACGCGGTCATCACCCACCAGGGGCCTTACGACGGGTTGGAGGAAGCCTACGGCATCATCATGGGCCAGTGGCTGCCCCAGAGCGGGCGCGAGATGCGCGACAGCCCGAACTTTGAGATCTACCGCAACGACCCGGCCACCACTCCACCGGAGCAACTGCTCACGGACATCCACATCCCCCTGAAATAGCGCAAAAACAAAGGGCGCCCCTGGAATCTTGCCTGGGGCGCCCTTTCGCCAAGCCGATGTCCTCAAATATTGTCCAAACGTCTGCCCTTTCCTAGAGCCCGTCTCTCTTCACTTCGCTGTCGAGAGAGCAAGCGACGAAAGATGGGGGGCGCGTCGCTAGAACTCCAGATTGCGCGGGGTGCGCGGGAAGGCGATGACGTCACGGATGTTGGCGATGCCCGTGACCAGCATGAGCAGGCGCTCGAAGCCCAGGCCAAAGCCCGCGTGCGGCACGCTGCCGTAGCGCCGGGAGTCCAGGTACCACCAGTACGGCTCCGCTGGCAGGCCGGCCGCAGCCATGCGCGACTGCAGCACGTCCAGGCGCTCCTCGCGCTGGCTGCCGCCCACCAGTTCGCCAATGCGCGGCACGAGCAGATCCATGGCCGCCACCGTGGCCCCGTCGTCGTTGAGGCGCATGTAGAAGGCTTTGATTTCCTTGGGGTAGTCATACACGATGACCGGGCGTTTGAAGTGCTCCTCGCAGAGAAAGCGCTCATGCTCGGTCTGCAGGTCAGAGTCTGCATGCACCGGGAACTCGAAATGTTTGCCCGAGGACTGGAGCACGCGGATGGCCTCGGCATGGGGCAGGCGCACAAAGGGCTTGTCCAGGATGCCGGTGAGCGTCGCCATGAGCGTTTTGTCCACGAAGTTGCCGAACAGGGCCAGGTCCTCGGCGCAGTGCGAGAGAGCGTGGCGCACCAGGGCGCAGACCAGCTCCTCGGCCAGGTCCATGTCCTCGGCCAGATCGGCAAAGGCCATCTCCGGCTCGACCATCCAGAACTCCGCCGCGTGCTTGGGCGTGTTGGAGTTCTCCGCCCGGAAGGTGGGGCCGAAGGTGTACACGTTGCCCAGGGCCAGGGCCAGCATCTCGGCCTCCAACTGGCCGGACACGGTGAGGTTGGCCGGGCGGCCGAAGAACTCCGCCGCTTCGCGGTCAGCAGGGGACAACGCCGCCGCCGTCGCAGGCTCCAGGTTGCTTACGCGGAACATCTCGCCCGCGCCCTCGCAGTCCGACCCGGTGAGGATGGGCGCGTGGATGTGCGCGAAGCCGCGCCCGTGGAAGAAGTCGTGCACGGCCAGGGCCATCTCCGAGCGCACGCGCAGCATGGCACCATACTTGTTGGTGCGCGGGCGCAGGTGCGCGATGGTCCGCAGGAACTCGTCGGAATGGCGCTTCTTCTGCAGCGGATAGGTCTCGGGGTCGGCCTCGCCATACACGGTGAGGGCAGCCGCGCGCACCTCCCACTTCTGCCCGGCCGCTGGCGAGGCCACCACCTCGCCCTCAACCGCGCAGGCCGCGCCCGTGCTCAGGCGCTCCAGAAGCGGCAGCAACTCCGGGGTGTGGTCCACCAGCACCTGCACGTTGGCCAGGCACGAGCCGTCGTTCAACTCCAGAAACGAAAAGTCCTTGGAATCGCGCCGGGTGCGCACCCAGCCCTTGAGCAGCACCTGCCCACCCCGTCCGGCCAGTCCGTCCGATCCAGCCGGGCCGCCCTGCTCGC
>Ga0209211_10012054_pt1 | contig 10939 bp, 7 predicted proteins | sample RifGroA2_FD_183992 | JGI IMG/M metagenome (GOLD analysis project Ga0209211, IMG submission 183992) | Groundwater microbial communities from Rifle, Colorado, USA - Groundwater A2 (SPAdes) (version 2) | ecosystem: Environmental > Aquatic > Deep subsurface > Groundwater | place: Rifle, Colorado...
GAAGATTGTCGGGTGGGTTTTCGGCACAATCAAGTCGAACAAGGCGTGCTCCACCATTCACAAGGCCAAAGGCCTAGAAGCGGATGCCGTTTTGGTCATCGCTGATTCCCGGAAGGAGCTGCGAAAATGGCTGGAAACGGACCAGGCAAAGAGATTTGCGGACAAGAAGGATGAATGCCGAGTCGGCTTTGTGGCATTCAGCCGTGCCAAGCTATTTCTAGCGATCGGCTGCCTGGAGCCCCTGTCAGATGAGTTGAGCGGGCGGATTGCGTCCATGGGGATTGAATGTGTCTAGCTGGCCAAAGAGAGCCAGAACAGTTTTCATGTTGCGGAGGGAATTGCCTTGAGTAAGACAAAACTGGAACTGACCTGGATTGGGAAGGAGAACCGACCGAAGCTGGAGCCGAGGATTCTCATCGAAGACAAGAGCAAGTCATATCACGCCTCCTTTCGTGTGAATGGGAAGGACGGATTTGAAAATAGCCTGATCTTTGGAGACAACCTCCTTGCGCTCAAGGCGTTAGAGCAGGAATTTGCAGGAAAGATTCGGTGCGTTTTCATTGACCCGCCGTACAACACTGGCACCGCTTTCGAACACTACGACGATGGCGTTGAGCATTCGCTGTGGCTCTCGCTTATGCGTGACCGTCTTGAGATTCTTCATCGACTACTCACGCCCGATGGTTCGCTATGGATTACGATTGATGATAACGAATGTCACTACCTGAAGGTCACATGCGATGAGATTTTTGGACGCGGGAACTTCGTCGCGACCTGCGTCTGGGAGAAAGATAAGGGAGGGCGCGGCGATGCCGATATTTCCCTGTCTCACGATAATATTCTGGTTTACGCTCATAACCGCAAGTGGTGGGGGCAGAGCAGGAATCTGATGGCCCGGTCGGAAGTGCAGCTTGGACGCTTCCGAAATCCCGACAACGACCCGCGAGGGCCTTGGCGGCAAGGAGATGACGGCACAGCTAAGAGCGGTACTGAAAAACAGAGATTTGAAGTCAAGCTGCCCTCGGGGCGGAAGACAACTCCACCAAAGGGGCGATATTGGGCATTCTCGAAGGAAACCTTGGAACTCGCTCGCGAGGAAGGACGCGCCTACTTCGGAACCAATGGCGATCGGTTGCCCATCATCAAGCGGTATCTAAGCGAAGTACGCGAAGGGGTCGCCCCCCGTACGTGGTGGACTGCTGATGAGGCAGGATCGAACCAGGAAGCCAAGCGAGACCACCTTCGGAAGCTGCTTCCAGAAATTGAGCCGTTTGCAACTCCCAAACCGGAAGCTCTGCTTGAGCGTGTAATCCACATCGCCTCAAATCAGGGTGACATAATTCTGGATTCCTTCGCCGGCTCGGGCACCACCGGCGCCGTTGCCCATAAGATGGGCCGACGCTGGATCATGGTCGAGCTTGGAGAACACTGCCATACCCACATCATCCCTCGGCTCAAGAAGGTCATCGACGGAAAGGACCCCGGTGGAATCACGGAATCTGTGGGTTGGAAGGGGGGGGGCGGTTTCCGTTACTACCGGCTCGCGCCTTCTCTCTTGGATAAGGACCAGTTCGGCAATTGGGTCATCAACAAGAAGTACGATGCTGTCATGCTCGCCGAGGCCATATGCAAGCTGGAAGGCTTCGTTTATCAGCCGAGCGACATTCTATTCTGGCAGTGCGGCCGTTCTACCGAGAAGGACTTCATCTACGTCACCACGCAGACGCTCTCCCGCGAACAGCTCCAGAAGCTCTCGGACGAGGTCGGCGAAGACCGTAGCCTACTCGTTATGTGCGGCGCGTTCCGAGTCAAGAACCTGGACGAATTCCCCAACCTGACGGTCAAGAAGATACCCAAGGCGGTCCTTTCTCGGTGCGAATGGGGCCGCGACGATTACAGCCTGGAGATCAAGAACCTCCCGATGAAGGTGTCGGAGGGACCGGCTGCGTCCTACGCTCCCAAGTCTCGGTCCAAGACCGAACGCCGGAACCAGGCCCTCCTCTTTGACCTCTCCGGGGCCGAAGGAGGCGCTTCATGAAATCAGCGCCACTCTACGACAGGATTCGGGGGATCATCGAGTCCGCCAGAGCGGGGGCGGCGCGCTCCGTCAATACGGCCCAGGTAGTGTCGAATTGGCTCATCGGCCGGGAGATTGTCGAGGAGGAACAGGGAGGCAAGCGGCGAGCAGAGTATGGGGAGCGGCTCATGCGCAAGCTTGCGGATCGGTTGGGCGAGGAGTATGGCCCCGGCTATGGATTGGCCAATCTGAAGCTGTTCAGGCAGTTTCATCTCGGCTATGCTGCCCTTGTTGGCTCCCACAAAGGCGACGCGGCGCGTAGCCTTTCCAAGGCGGAGGGTGGCGGCAAGAAAGGCTACGCAGTGCGTAGCCTTTCTCAGAGCGCGGCGGCCACGGCAATGTCGCAGGCGGCGAGCACGGAATCCTGGAAGCCCGGCATCCTTCATCCGAATCTGTCCTGGACACACTATCGGATGCTCTTGAAGGCGGACGACCCGGGCCAGCGCGCCTTCTATGAGATCGAGGCGATCAAGAACAACTGGTCCGCGCGGGAGTTGGAGCGGCAGATGGCCAGCCTGCTCTACGAGCGCCTGGCCCTCAGCCGGGACAAGAAAGGTTTGATGAAACTCGCAACGAAGGGCCAAGTGGTGCAGCGTCCCGCCGACGTCTTCAAAGACCCCGTGGTGATGGAATTCCTAGGCCTGCCGGAATCATCGAAACTGGTGGAGACAGAGTTGGAGCAGGCGCTTATCGGCAACCTGCAGGCATTTCTGCTGGAAATGGGTAGGGGCTTCGCGTTCGTCGCCAGGCAGGAGCGGCTTACTTTGGACGGCGACCACTTCTACATAGACCTGGTGTTCTATCACACCATCCTGAAGTGCTACGTGATCATAGACCTGAAGACCGGCAAGCTCACGCACCAGGACCTCGGCCAGCTCCAGTTGTACGTGAACTATTACGACCGGGAACGCAGGTCCGCGGGCGACAATCCAACACTGGGCCTGATCCTCTGCGCGGACAAGAACGACGCCGTGGTCCGCTACACTTTGGGACCGGATCAGCAGAAGACCATCTTCGCCAGCCGTTACAAGCTGCATCTCCCAAGCGTTGCGGAACTGCGGGCCGAACTGCGGCGCGAAGTCAAAGCCTTGTCGGGGCCTGAAATGCCCAAGGGCGCGCAATGAACCCTCACGTCAACGCCATCGCCAATCGGCTCAGCCTGCGTCCTCCGCAGAAGACCTCGCTTGAAATCCTGGCGCGGCTGGGCGAGATCATTTCCCTGGAGAAGGGCGCGGATGCCGCCAAGGCCCTGAAGGCCATCCAGGCGGAGTTCCCGACCGTCGCAGACTTCGAGCGGGACTTCCCCTCGCTTTGCTTCGCCCTGGCCACGGGAGTGGGAAAGACGCGCCTCATGGGAGCCTTCATCGCCTATCTCTACAAGAAAGAGGGCATGAGGCATTTCTTCGTCCTGGCCCCCAACCTGACCATCTACAGCAAGCTGATCGCCGACTTCACGCCCAACACCCCGAAGTACGTGTTCCAGGGGATCGCCGAGTTCGCTGTCGAACCGCCCTGGATCGTGACCGGCGACAACTACGAGGACGGCCGCGGCGTTCGCGGAAGCGAGCTGTTCGACACCGCCGTGCACATCAACATTTTCAACATCAGCAAGATCACCAGCACCGAGACCACCGGGGGCGCAGCCAGGACCAATGTGCCGCGCTTCCGCCGCCTCCAGGAATACGTCGGCCAGAGCTACTTCGACTATCTCTCCGGCTTGGACGACTTGGTCCTTATCATGGATGAGTCGCACCGCTACCGCGCCTCCGCGGGCCTGCGGGCTCTCAATGAGCTCAAACCCGTGCTCGGCCTCGAACTGACGGCCACGCCGCAGATAGAGCGCGGCGGCGGGGCCGAGCCCTTCCGCAACGTGATCTTCAGCTATCCTCTGTCGAGCGCGATGGAGGATGGTTTCGTCAAGGAGCCCGCCGTAGCCACGCGCGAGAACTTCGATGTCCGCAACTACGAGCCCGCCGCCTTGGAGCGCCTGAAGCTTGAGGACGGGGTCCGCATCCATGAGAACACGAAGGTCGAACTGGAGGTCTACGCGAGAGAGAACGGCGCCTCTATCGTCAAGCCGTTCATGCTGGTCATCGCCAAGGACACGGACCATGCGAATGCCTTGCTGAAACTCATCGAAGAGGACGCCTTCTTCGAGGGCCGCTACAAGGGCAAGGTCGTCACGGTTCACTCGAACCTCCGGGGGGAGGAGAAGGACGATACGATCGAGCAATTGATCAATGTTGAGAGATCGGACAACCCTACCGAGATCGTTATCCACGTCAACATGCTCAAGGAGGGGTGGGACGTAACGAACCTGTACACCATCGTCCCGCTCCGCACGGCCAATTCAAGGACCCTGGTCGAACAGTCCATCGGCCGCGGATTGCGCTTGCCGTATGGCAAACGGACGGGCGTGGACCCGGTGGACCGCCTGACCATCGTCTCCCATGACAAATTCCAGGAGATCGTGGACTATGCCAATAGCCCGGAATCCATCATCCGGGGGGGCCTTAAGATCGTCGGAATCCCCGAGGGACGGACGCGGGTGGTCATCGTCGAGCCGGTATACGGTCTGATATCGGAGACTGCGGTTGGCGGCGCCAGCGTCACATCCCAGGAGCCGCTCGTCTTCGGATCTCCAAAGGAGCAAGAGGCAGCCAAGGCTACGTGGGAGGTCATCCGACGGGAATATGAGCGCCTGCCTCGCTCCGCCGATTTGGCGAAGCCGGAAATTCAGAAGGAGATCGTTGAGAAGGTTCGCGCGGCCATCACGCCGGCCCAGGCCGAGTTGGACGGCGTGGCCGAGAAAATCGACATCGAGCAGGTCGTGGCCAAGGCCATTCAGTTCCGAAACGACCGCTCTATCGACATCCCCCGGATCACGATCCAGCCGGTGGGCGACGTCACTCGCGGCTTCAAAGAGTTCAAGCTGGATGTCTCCGGGGTTCGGCTGCAGCCGGTGGACAACGAAATCCTGATTCAGGAGCTACATCGCAGGGAACAGCACCGCTTGATGAGCGGAACGGGCGTGGTCGCTGAGAAGCGGCCGGAAGATTATCTCATCAAAGGGCTCATCGACTTCAACGACATTTGCTACGACGAGCATTCGGAACTTCTCTACAAGCTGGCCAAGCAGATGGTGACTCATCTGCGTTCGTATCTGAAGGGGCCGGATGAGGTGCTCAACGTCCTGCAGTACCACCAACAGGCCCTGGTCAACCTCATCCATGCGCAGATGCAGGACCACTACGAGGAGAAGGCCACGGCTTACGAGGCGCACGTCAGCAAGGGATTTACCACCCTGCGGCCCAATACCTATTCCGCTCCAGCCGACGAGGCCGAGCGGGATTTTCGAGCGCCTGTCGCTGAACGGCAGGACATCCGCAGAATGTTGTTCGGCGGCTTTAAGAAGTGCCTTTACGGTGTCCAGAAATTCGACTCAGACCCGGAGAGGCGTTTCTCGGTCGTTCTTGAGAGCGACAGGGATGTCCTCAAGTGGTTCCGGCCCGGCAAAGGTGACATCCAGATTCACCACAGCAGCGAAAGCTCCTACGAGCCGGACTTCATCGTCGAAACCAAGGACGCGAAGTTTATCTGCGAGATCAAGAGTTCGGCGGAGCTGGCCGCCCCGGAAGTGTTGGCAAAGGCCCGCGCGGCAGCTCAATGGTGCCATCACGCGACTCAGCACGCCAACACGCATGGCGGCAAGCCGTGGTCCTATCTGCTTATCCCCCACGATGTCGTGACTGACAACATGACCCTGAAGGGACTGGCCGCGGCGCACATTCACCGGCCGGATCTCACGGAGACCAAAGGCAGTCCGCGACGGGAGCAGTCCCGACATGAGAGGGTGGCCCGAGAAAATGTCCCGCCGGGAAACGGAGGCGTAAAATGAAGGGTATGTCTATCGTCAAAGTGATCATTAAGCGATTCCGCAGCTTTCCCTCCGCCACGTTGACGTTCGATAATCCGCTTTTCGTCGTGGGATGCAACGGCGCGGGTAAAAGCAACCTCGCTGATGTATTCAGCTTTGTCTCCGAAGCAATGGCATCTCCTCTGCAAGCGGTCTTCGACCGCCAGGGAGGCATTGAGGCGGTGCGCAATAGGAGTTCGGGAAGAAGCTACCCTCCTAATCTCGGCCTGGCGTTTGAGTTTGGGCCGAGCAACGGCATCGCAGGCGGCCGGTTCGCCTTCGAGGTCAAGGCTCTTCCCAACTACGCTTACCAGATCGTCCGGGAGCAATGTCTAGTGCGCAAATCAGATGGGACTCGTTGGTGGTATGACCGAAAAGATACGGTTTGGCGGAGCAACGCGAAAGGGTTGACGCCGGCTTTGGAAGCGTCAGCCCTTTCCCTTCCGCTGATCGGCGGCGACGAGAGGTTCGCGCCGATCTTTCGCATCCTCAGTTCGATGCGGGTGTACTCTATCGAGCCGGCCAAACTGCGCGAGATGCAGGATCCGGACAGCGGCGTGGCCCTGCGAGCCGATGGAGGGAATGCCGCGAGCGTACTGCAAGAGTTGTCTCGCGGCAAGGAAGCGGCGGAGATAAAGAGAGACATCAACAACATCCTTGAGACCATCGTCCCTGCCACGAAGTCGGTCGTGCCCAAGAAGCATGGGAATAAACTTTCCATGCAGTTTTCTCAAGAGTGGGGCTCTGATAAGAACAAGAAGCTGACGTTCAACCCCTACAATATGTCGGACGGCACGCTCCGATCCCTGGGGCTTATCCTGGCCGTTTTCCAGAAACCCAGTCCGAGTTTGTTGGTCATCGAAGAGCCCGAAGCCACCCTTCACCCAGGCGCCCTGGGCGCAGTTCTGGATTTGATCCGCCAGGCAGCCAAGTCCATGCAAGTCGTTGTCACCACGCACAGCCCGGAACTCTTGGATGCAAAATGGATCCAAGACAACAACCTGCGAGTCGTCACCTGGCAAGAGGGAGCCTCCCATGTGCTGATGCCGTCGCAGGCTACCCGGAAGGCCATGAGCGAGCATTTAATGGGGGCGGGCGAACTGCTGCGTTCCAACGCCTTGAATGCCGAAGAGCTCTTTTCTGCCGACGACGACTTGCACGACGGCAATTTGTTCGAGGATTGGGCGTGAAGATTTATCCAATCGTTGAGGGACATGGGGAGGTGCAGGCTGTCCCCGTTTTGCTGCGCCGACTGCTGTCGCAGGCCCAGTGCCATCGCGTGGACGTGGGCAGGCCTATCCTTCGGACTCAGGCGCAATTTCGAAGCCAAGAAGAGATTCAGAAGGCGGTGCGGCTGGCGCTTCTGCAGCCAGATTGCGCCGCCGTGGTGATCCTTTTCGACGGCGAGGACGATTGCCCCAAAGATGCCGCCGAGAAAGTGCGCGCCTGGGCGCGTGGGGCTGCGGGACAAATCCCTTGTGATGTCGTGATCGCCTACCGTGAATACGAGACATGGTTTCTTGCCGCCGTTGAGTCCTTGCGCGGGAAATGCGGCATTAGCGACGTCGCGGCCGCTCCCGACAACCCCGAATCTCGGCGGGACGCCAAGGGAGCGCTCGAAGAGTTCATGCCGGAGCGCCGCGCCTATTCGGAAACGCTCGACCAGCCCGCCATGAGCGCCGTTTTCGACATGGGGCGGGCTCATCGCCGCAGCCGCTCGTTTCGCAAGTTGGTGAAGGCGGTCGGAGAGATCCTGTCGCAGCTTCACCAGCCTCTTACGGCATGGCCGCCGCCGCAGTGGCAGGACGTTGGAGCGCAATAACGGTTGGCCCGCAAAAAGGCTGCGCGGCGCGCAACCAATCCCAGGGATGGGGACACTCTTCCGAATCCCCGTAATTTCATGAATTTCGGAAGAGAGTCCGCTATTCCGGGTCGAGCAGCCACTCGTCGGGGGGGACGTCGAAGCCGCCCTCGCGCAGGGCCTGCACGGCCTCGTCGTTGCGCCCGGCGCTCTTGAGGGTCTCGGAGAGCTGGCTCGCGAGCCAGCGGCGGACCTTGGGGTCCGCCTTGCCCATGGCGACGCGCAGGTCGGAGAGGGCCGGCTCCCAGGCGCCCTGTTCGCGGCGGGCCAGGGCGCGCAGGGTGTAGCCGCTGAACGATTCCGGATGGCTGCGTATGCCCGCCTCGGCGTGCGCCAGGGCGGCGGCGGGCTCCTTGCGCTCCAGCGCGCAGCGCCCGGCCAGCACGCGGGTCGTGACGGCGTCGGGGTCGACCGCGATCATCTCGTCCAGCGCCCGGGCGAGCGGGTCCTTGGGGGCTGCGCAGGACCTCAGGTCCATGGTGAAGGGCCGCGCGGCGGCATAGGGGTCCAGGGGCAGGCGGGAGCGCGCGACCAGCTTGGGCTGCCGGGTCCGGTCCGCGTAGAGTACTTCGACGTCGTCGAAGAATACCGGGACGTACTGGGGATGCGCGCGGATGAGGTCCGGGAACTCGCGCTGGTTGAGCGGCGCGGAGATGTAGTCGGGATGGTACTCCGAGATCATGGGGCCCAGGACCTTCCCGTCGAGGAACGCGTGGGTCATCATGAAGAGGTCGCGGTCGCCGAAGAGCAGGGGACCGACCTGCAGGTCCCAGGCGATCTTGTAGCGCGGGAACAGGGTCCACTCCAGGTAGCCCCCGGTGTCGCCGTTGTTGAGGACGCTGCCGCCCGTGTCCGCGGCGCGCAGGAAGGCGGCGACGCCGCTGGGCAGGCGGACGGTGGTGAAGGGATAGCGCGGGCGGTTCCGGAACCCGGAGCACAGGTACAGCGGCGGCACGGCCAGGAGGCAGGCCAGCAGCATGGCGCGGGCCGGCGCCGGCAGGAGCCCGCGCCAGCCCTCGCGGTCGAAGAGGGGATTCGCGCTCAGGAGGGGGAGGCTGAGCAGGGCGAGGTCGTAGCGGAAGCGGTCGCCCTTGCTGAGGAGGAACAATCCTCCGGCGAAAAGCAGGAGGTGGCTGGCGCGCCAGGTGCGGCGCGCGATGGACATGACGGCGCACAGGACGGAGGTCCAGAGGAGCAGGTTGCTCAGCGTCTCATGGGTGGGGACGCCGTCCTTGAGGGAGATGGAGACCAACGACGAGAAGCTGATGGGCAGGGATTCGATGATCTGGCGGTTGGTGTAGTCGAAGGAGAAGAACGGCTTGTCGATGAGGTCCGCGCCGCAGGGGGTCAGGAAGAGCGCGGCCGCGGCCAGCGCGGTCAGGGCCAGTTCCCGGGGCGCCAGGCGCTGTTCGGCCGGGGGCCGGCCCCAGGGCAGGAAATGTTCGCAGAGATAGGACCCGAAGACGAGCTCCGCGACCGGGTAGTAGACCCCGTGCAGGTTCCCCCACAGGGCGGCGATGATCGTCAGGACGAGCGCCCAGGAACGCCGCCGCTCCAGGATGAGCAGGCTGAGGGCCAGGAAGGGATAGGAGAACAGGTGGGGCCGGGCCACGACGAAGCGCGGCACCAGCAGCATGATGAAGCAGGCCGCCAGGCACGCCGCGTAGGGGAGCCGCTCTTCGGACCGCCCGTGGAGCAGGAAGCGCAGCACGACGAACAGTGCCGCGGCCAGGCAGGCGGCCCGCAACAGGATGATCCCTGGATAACCTCCCGCCTGGAACACGGCGTAGGACACGGCTTGGAAGAGCCAGTGGTAGTCCGTCCACGCGCGGGGCGGGGTCAGGAACGAGAAGAAACTGTCCTGAGGGATGGCCCAATGGGCGAAGATGTAGCGCCCGGCGTTGAGATGGAACCAGAGGTCGTTGTCGTTGGCCACGACGGGCCAGGTCAGGAGCAGGCCCACGGCCAGCGCGGCCAGGGCCAGCGGGACCAGTAAGGGGAGGCTCTGCAGGCGGGACTTCATGGGGCGTAGCCGAATTCCCGCACCGCCTCGGGGTCCTGGCGCCAGTTCTTGCGCACCTTGATCCAGAGCTCCAGTTCGGTCCCGCGGCCGGTGAAGTTCCGGATGGCCGCCGTGCTCCGTTCCCGGAGGGCCCGGATGGCCTTGCCGCCCTTGCCCAGGAGGATCGCCTTCTGCGTGGGCTTCTCCACGAAGACCGTGGCGTCGATGTGGTCGGGCCGCCCGGCCTTCTCCTTGAACGTCTCAATCACGACGGCGCAGGCGTGGGGGATCTCCTCGTGATAGAGGGCGAAGATCTCCGAGCGGATCAGCTCCGCCGCGAAGAAGCGCTCCCAGCGGTCGGAGAGCTGTTCCTTGTCGTAGAAGGGGGGAGATTCGGGGAGCCGCTTGAGCAAAGACTCCAGGAGCGCGGGCAGGCCCGCTCCCTTGAGCGCGCTGACGCGGTGGGTCGCGACGGGCGACACCGCCGCCGAGTAGGCCGCGGCGATGCGCTCGAGCGCCGCGGGGTCCTTCACCAGGTCGCATTTGTTGACCGCGAGGATGACGGGCGTGCCCCGCGCCGCCAGGGCCGCGAGCCGGGCCGCTTCCTCGGGCTCCGGGAGACGGGCTTCCACCACCAGCAGGAGCAGGTCCGCGTCCTGCGCGGCCGCGGCGCGCGCCGCGCGCAGGAGAGCGAGCTGCAGCTTGTCGGCGGCCTTGTCCAGCCAGCCCGGCGTATCCATCAGGCAGAGCTGGTAGTCCGTCCCGTTGAGGATGCCGAGGATGCGGTGGCGCGTGGTCTGGGGCTTGGGGGAGACGATCGAGACCGGGAACTTGACGAGCGCGTTCTGGAGCGTGGATTTCCCCGCGTTGGGAAGGCCGACGAGCGCCACGAATCCGGCCTGGTGCGGGTTCTCCATGCCATTGATGTAGGAAATGCGGGAGGGCGCGCGCAAGGAGAAAGCGGCCCCAATCCTCCGCTAAACGATAAATAGGCTCACCATACGACACCGCGACCCCCTTCGGGGCCGTCGGAATCTCGAAGGGCGGCGACGGCGCAGCTGGCGGGCTGTTTTTTAGCGGCGG
>Ga0209211_10012055_pt1 | contig 10938 bp, 11 predicted proteins | sample RifGroA2_FD_183992 | JGI IMG/M metagenome (GOLD analysis project Ga0209211, IMG submission 183992) | Groundwater microbial communities from Rifle, Colorado, USA - Groundwater A2 (SPAdes) (version 2) | ecosystem: Environmental > Aquatic > Deep subsurface > Groundwater | place: Rifle, Colorado...
ATGAAAAAAGTGAGAAAAGCATCTACTGTAAAGTAATGCGATTGCTGGATAGGCAGGACCATTGCCGCATAGAAGAACATCGCAAGAAGTGGAAAAATCCTAAATTCTAAATTCGAAATCCTAAACAAATTCAAATGACCAAAATTAAAAATTCCAAACTGTTTTGAATTTGTTTTATTTGGATTTTGTATTTGTTTAGGATTTAGTATTTCGGATTTAGAGTTTAACAAATATGCTATCAGAAACACGATTACCACCGTTCCCAGATCAAACAGTCCTGAGATAAACCGGCCCACCAGATTCAGATGGTTATAGTCTCCCTGGCCAAAAGAATCCGCAATATATTTGACGAGTATCAGCGGAAAGCGTCCGTAGACAAAGAAGTCGTATCCTTTGTTATACGGATTTAGCGGCGAGACGGCAGGGTCAATATATTCAGAGAAACTGGTAGGCCATGAAATTGCATTGCCTACCATCGTTAGGAATCTTTCATCCGGGTGCAGATGCGCATTCTGGTCCCAGTTATTGCCGTACAATCGGAAAATTGCACCTAAAGCCAGGATTCCAAAAAAAATCGTTAAATACAATAATTTCCTTTTCATTGTCTTAAGTACTTATGCTCTTATTGTTCGAGCGTAGTCGAGAACTAATTACATTATCATAATACTTATTGATTTTCCCTACTATTGCTTGAATAAAAATTCGTACTCGTATTTTGTAAAAGATTTGCTTTTTTTGTAAATACGGACCACGGGGTGGTCAAAGACGGACCAGGTCTCCTCGGCGGATTCGTCAGGAATTGAAAATTGTTTACCCTGTAAAATTTCATCAGAAATTTTGGAGGGAAAATTGAAAATTGAAAATTGAGAAAAAGAGCTTATCTTTTTTACTTCTTCAAATCCCAGTTTTCCGGAAAATAGAAGATTGTAATATTTATTGACCAGAGGATATTTTTCCGGAAGCCTCAGATAATTGGCAAATATTCTTCGGGAGGGGACGAGGATATAATCGGATTTGGTAAGATTATTTATTAATTGATCAAACAGTTCAGGATTTTCATCCAGATCATAGAAATTAAAAGGAATTACGTTGTAGTTCTTGGTTCTTGGTTCTAGGTTCTCAGTTGTCGGTAGAGGCAGGTCATATACGTTTGCAGTTTCAGAAAGAATTTCATCATATGTGGGGATATTTTCATATATCCATTCCGAAGCCTGGATACGTGTGTCGGGATTGGAGTAGATGGAAAGATAGGCTATACCAGGTATAAAACTCAAAACGCAAAACTCAAAACTCAAAACTACAACTAAAAACTTAAATCTTACATTAGTTTTGAGATTTGAATTGTAATTTTGATTTTTGATTTTTGATTTTTGAATTAAACAGGATAAGTTGATAAAAAAGTTATACATTTGGAATAGAAAAAAGGCTGAAAAAATGGAGAAGATTGGTAATACCGGTGTCATAAACCTCGTCCATTTGACGAAGAGGAAGGAGTTGGGGAGAAAATAAAAGATAAATCCAAAATCCAAAATCCAAAGACTCAAATTATCTTTTACCCTGAGTGAAATCGAAGGGTTGTGTCTTTGAAGCTTATCTAAGATTAACTGAAAGTTAATCCAAATAAATCCCAGAATTCCTGATATAAATATCGGCCACCCCAAAGCATAGGGAAATATTTTTTGCAGTTGGAAGACAATGGGAGTGGTATTTATAAACTGCCTCGTATAAAAGACGTCAATTGTTCCCCGGGCTACATCCGATTCATAACCAAAGACTGCACTTTTAAAGCTGGTCCAATCGATCAGATTATAAGGAGAAGAAACAGCAAAGAATAACCCTGTAAGAAAAAGAAGCAGGATAGCAAAGAAAAGAAAAATGACGATTCTTTTTAAGTAAAGTGGTTTTTGTTCTAATGTTTCGAAACAATAGAACAAAGCGGAAAAAAGGGGAATGGCGGTAAAGACGATTGAACTGACTTTTATCCCTACAGCAAGTCCCAAAACCAGGGAATTTAATAGCGCAAATTTGATCAGGGAATGTTTCTTGGGATCAAACAGTTTCAAAGATAAGAATATAGTGAAAAGAAAAAGGAAAGTAAGGATTGATTCCGTAGTGCCGAAATGCGCGGATTGGATGAGGCCGGGGGTAAAGGCCGCGAGAAGCGGAGGGATAAACACGGATAAGGGAACGGATTTTCGCGGATCAGTGGAAATCTGTGACGAAATCCGTGGAAATCCATGACTATTTGAATTAGTAAACAGTTTTCTAGTTATCAGGTAGACCATTAAAACAGTTAGGATAGAAAATACCGCTGACCAGAAACGGAGCCAGAAGATAGCGGAAGGGAAATTTGTACTTAGAACTGAGGATATAGAACCCAGAACTAATTTAAAAGCTTGATCACTTACAAAAGCCAAATAGAGGGGGAATTGGCCATAGGCGAAAAAATGCGGATTTAAGTTGCAGTCTCCATCTCCGACGCTCGAAATCGGACTAATTTGACCTATCAGACAAAGAGGAATTTGAGACAAATCACCCGGAAGGCGCAGTTCCGTGATCGCTGTCGCCATATTCCGTTCATCAGGATTGAAGAAAAAGGGGAAACCCCAGGTGAGATTATAAAATCTTAGCAATCCTGCTAAGAAGAGGATTATGAGCAAGACAAAGTTTTTTTTTGTGAAAAACATCGCTATCAGAAAGTCAAAAGTTAAAGGTTAAAAGTCAAAAGTGCAGGTAAAAAGTAAAAAGTTTTTTTATTTTTGACTTTTGAATTGAACTTTTGCCTTTTGATTTTTGCCTTTTGACTTACAGAACATAGAGAATAAGTATCGTCGATATCCCCCACAGCGCCATGGAGACAATCAGTGGTTTATCGGTGGTGACTATCTTTTCCGGTGCTTCCCCTTCGTTCCTTTCATATAGAAGCTGGGCATAGCGCATCAGGCCGTATAGAACGAAAGGAATTCCGATCATCATCCATTTGCGGTCTATGGCTTTGGGCGCCAGGTTAGTAAGTAAGCTCCTTATCGGTTCGTTAAATTTGATCGGTTCTTCAAAATATGTAAAGAGAGAATATGTAATTACAGTCGCTGTAGCAAAGACTGAGGTATAAGCATCGAGTAAATGTTCGCGATATTGGTGAAGTGCGGGTCTGGTTTTGTCTCCTTCTCTTATGAGTTCCGCGTGTCTTTTGGCTGCGGCGATAAAAAGCGAAAGAAAAAGGATGGTCAAAGTCATCCAATAAGGTAGGTGATAGCCAGTAATTGCTTCTCCCGCAAATGCCCGGAGCATAAATGAGAAAGATATACCCAGAATATCCAGGACTGCTCTTTTTTTCAAAAATAAAGTGTAGACGATATGGAGAAGTACAAAAAGTACTGCGATAAAAAAGAAAATTACGTTTACAAAAAGAGCCGCAATGAGGCCAAAGAAAGCCAGTATAAAGGCAGTTTCGATAGCAGAGTTTACCGGTATCAGACCCGCTGCCAGGGGCCTTTTCTTTTTTTCCGGATGGAGTTTATCATACGAGAGGTCCATGATGTCATTAAATAGGTAGGAAGCAGAGGATAGGGCGGAGAAGATGATAAATCCTGCAAATGTTGCAAAAAACAGATTGCTGTCAAAAAGCTTGCCGGTAAAGATGATCGCCGTAAAAAGGATCAAATTCTTTACCCACTGGTTCGGCCGGAGGGCAAGTATAAGTGGTTTATATTTCTTCATTATGCCCATATTGTAACTTTATTCCTTTTTCCCCGCAACTATTTTTATACCTCATGTCATCCTGAGCGACCTCCACCTCTCTTTGTCATCCCGAGCGAAGTCGAGGGATCTTTGTTCAGTAAAGATCACAGGTATCACATTCCAAGATTTTTCAGTTATCCCACCAAAAATCCCCTCCTGAAAAGCATTATGGTTCTCTTCTTTTAACCCAGGGGAATTTATCAAAATCGCGGTCATAGCTGACCGTCTTCGTTATTCCTTCATTTTTCCAGCAAGTCTCTTGGCTTCTTTTTTGTCAGCTTTTTTGACGACTTCTTCAATCGATAATCTCTTACCGATAGGAGTGTGGGCAAGGATACCTTGGAGAGAATACAGATCAGGATACAGTTTGCTTCTTTTTACTCATATGACTGGCGTCGAGAATGGTAATACCGACCAGTTCGCCGTTTCTTTCCCGGAGCAGGATATGATCATTATATGGAGTGGTTTCAGTGGCATCCTGAGGTTTTCTAAAGCTCACATATAGCACATCGGCATCCTGGTCATAATCAAACCAGACTGGTTTTTTGGCCATTGCCAGTATGCCCGGCAGAAGATCATACATATTTTCAACTAATTTTTTTTCCATACTATTTCCTTTCTTAAATACGGCTCTATTTTCCTTGCTCTGAAAGCCGTTATGATAAATCCGTCTGTTTTATCTTCTTTGTAGATAGCTACAATGTGATTTTCCAGAGTGTTAAAATATTTAACTGCATATAACTCACCCGAAACTCCGCGGGCAACGAAATCCGGTTGATATATTGTAGATAAAACTTCCTGTTTCAGTCCCGCAATTTCTGTATGGTTATCCGTAATATGAATCCACCTCTCATCTGTTAAACGGATAACCTTTTTACTCACTGACAAAACCCGGTCTATAATCATTTTTTATCCTACTTTAAAAGTGTATCATATTTTTGTGATTATTGTAATGATTTTATAAACACCTATTCCTCCATACTGCACTCAAACTTATGGTACTTTTTTTAAGTATAGTCAAGATTGGGGATAGTTAATTTTGATTTACATAAACGATGAGTAGAAGCGAAGCTCGAGGTTAAACCAAAAATTCCGGGGCATTTTCCCGGGATATTACATGATACCTGGAAATCCCAAGTTCTGGAAATTTGTTTGTTAGTCCACCCTGGTATTTTATTTCAAAACCGGTTTTCACTCCTTTGATATCTTCGGTAATTAAGTCAATTTCTTTTTGGGATCCGTAGAGATTACGGAAGAAATAGAGCTTTTTATACTCCTTTTCGTAGGATATTTTGCGAAGAAATCCCAGGATTATGAGATTTTCAAACATGGCGCCCAGATCCAGACGGACATCAAGCGGTCGGAAATCCTCTATCAGATAATTTCTCACACCCAGATCATAAAAATAAACTTTTTTGCGGGATAGATATGCCCGCCGTTTATTGGTACGGTACGAAGTTCCGAAGAGCCGGTTGCAAAGATGATATATTCAGTTCTTTTTCGATTACAGGAACAATCTTTCTTGGTTTCATGCCTGTACTATACGAAAAACGTGTATTTTTGTCAAGTCCACTTGTCTAAAATACACAGCTAATCCATCCAAAACTTGACTCCACTCAAACTTTATGATACTATTTCTTGAGTGGAGTCAAACTATATGGATACACTGATTGAAACTTATCATCGTCTCTTGGCCCAGATGATTCCTTCATACCGCCGTAAGTTTTACGACGATTTCGTCATGGACAACAGGCTTGTCGGAATAATAGGAGCCCGCGGAGTGGGCAAGACTACTTTTTTGATCAATTATCTCCGTGAGCACTATAGCGGCTCCAATCAGGCTTTATATATTTCAGCTGATCATCTTTACTTTGTCGAGCACACACTTTTGGATGTTGTGGACCGGTTTACCCATGATTTTGACGGCCGGATCCTCTGTATCGATGAAATTCACCGTTATAAAAACTGGAATCAGGAGCTGAAAAATATATATGATTCGTATCCGAAACTCTCAGTTATTTTTTCCGGTAGTTCCAGTATTGATCTGGTGAAGGGCCATTATGATCTTTCGCGCCGCGCCATTTTGAAAACCATGTACGGTTTTTCTTTCCGGGAATTTTTGGAAATCAAAGAACAAAAGTCATATCCCGTGCTGTCTCTGGATGATATCCGCGATAAAACCAGCCTTTATACACGAAAATTTTCCCGAACTCCAAAACTATTGGGGTATCTCAAAGAGTATTTAAAAGAAGGTTATTATCCTACATTTCTGACAATGGGCAGTTACGGGGCTTATGTCGGGAGCCTTCAGGGTATTGTTGACAAAATTATTTATCAGGATGTCAGCAGTTTCTACTCATTAAATACGACTAACCTGGATACTTTAAAAAAGATTATTTATTTTTTTGCGACTTCCCAACCCGGAAGTATCAATATCAACCGTCTCTCACTCAGTTTGAAAAAAGATAATTCTACGATTGCCGAGTATATACAGATCCTCAGGGACACCGGACTGCTCCGTTTTTTAACTCAAAACAAACAGGGTCACGCTTTAGTCCGGGATGCGGAAAAAATCTATCTGGATAATCCCAATATGCTTTATGCTCTCTCACGAGAGATAGGTAAAGAACCCTTAGTAGGCTTACTTCGTGAACTTTTCGTTATCGCCTGTCTTCAAAATGCCGGTAGTCATGTCTTTTATTCACAAACAGGGGATATTGAATGCGATAATTCCGTTTTTGAAATCGGCGGTAAGAGTAAAAAATCTCTGCAGCTTAAAGGCAAAAAAGGATATCTTATCAAAGATGACATTCTCATCGGAAGTCCCAACACTATTCCTCTTTACCTTTTTGGCTTTCTGTCCTAAATTCCCGGATATCACCAAAAATCCCCTCCTGAAAAGCAAATATTTTCAAATATTTCCTTGACAGAAGGAAAGATTTAGCATATACTTTCCTTATGACAGGGAAAGAGTTACTCAAAACCATCATTATTGACAGCCAGCAAAAGGCTATTCCGGAGTTGTGGGGGAGAACTCTGAAAATACCCACCGACAGCGGCAAGATAGTTACCCTGGCCGGAGTGAGACGAAGTGGTAAAACCTACCATCTGTTTAGTCTGATGAAGCAGTTGAAAACAAATGGTGTACCTAACGCGCGGCTTTTATATTTTAATTTTGAGGATGAGCGATTACGTCTCTCAAGCGGCGAGCTGGATTTAATCCTCCAGGCATATCAGGAGCTTTACCCCGCCCAGAAATTATCTGATTGCTATTTTTTCTTTGATGAAATTCAGGAAGTGCCCGGTTGGGAAAAATTTATCAGCAGAATTTATGCGTCAATCAGCCAGCATGTGTTTATTACCGGTTCAAACGCCAAATTGTTATCAAAAGAAATCGCGACGGCTCTACGAGGCAGAACCATTACATTTGAAATTTATCCGCTCTCATTTGCAGAATATGTTGACGTTTTATCACCCGGACTTAATTCTTACAGTAGTACCGACAGGGCGATTCTTATCAATTCCTTTGACCGTTTCATGCATCAGGGCGGTTTTCCTGAGCTGGTTCGGCTTGAAGATGAGCTTAAAGATAAGGTGTTGCAGGAATACTTCAACGTGATGGTGCTGCGTGATTTAATTGAACGCTATCAAATCTCCCAAGCGTCTACGCTTAAGTATTTTTGCAAGCGGGTGATTGGTGCAAGCGGGGGAGAATTTAGTGTAAATAAAATTTATAACGAACTTAAATCTCAAGGATACCAGGTGAGTAAAGATACGCTTTATCTTTATCAGGATTATGTGGAGGCGATCTATTTGAACCGGTTTATTAATAAATATTCACATTCTGTGGTTAAAGCCGAAAGTTCACAGAAGAAGTGTTATGTTATAGACCCAGGTTTAGGCGCGGCTTTGGATTACAAACTGAGCCAGGATAGGGGCAGACTTTTGGAAACTACTGTGGCTTTGGAGTTTCTGAAACAGGGTAAGCAAATCGCTTATCAGCAAAACGGCAGTGAATGTGACTTTGTGGTGATTGAGAAAGGGAGGGTGACTGCGGCTATCCAAGTGGCCGCTGATTTTGTGGATGCCAAAACCCGAGAGCGGGAAATAAAAGGATTGGTTCAAACTTGTTTGAAATTCGGTTTATTCAAAGGAGTTATTCTGACTTTTGATCAAGGTGAACAGATGGAACAGGAAGGCATTCAAATAAGCACGATACCTGCCTGGCAGTTTTTCTTAGGTTAAGGTTCTTTTCTTCCACTTATTCCTTCATTTTCCAGCAATTCTCTTGGCTTCCTTTCTACCCGCTTTTTTGATGACTTCTTCAATCGATAATTTCTTACCGATAGGAGTATGGGCGAGGACACCTTGGAGAGAACGCAGTTTACTTAGTTTTTTTATAGTCAGCATCTGGTAAATTAAGCGCAGGAATAAGCACCTCAAAAAGATAAACGGCTAGTATACCTATAGCATCTTGTGATGTCTTACCTTTTTTATAAAGATTTTGTTTATACAAAGTTAAATCAAGATATTTAGACACCTCATCAGAAGTAACAAAAATTACCAATATCGTCCTGTGCATCTAAACCCGTTCGTGGTTTTTGACCTTTTAGCCATTTTACTAATTCATTTTTCTTATTATTTATCTGTATACCAATCTTACTCCGGTTTGCAACCCGAAGGGGCAGCAAAGCGGATTAGATGGGTGGATACTGAAACAAACCGCAGTTTTTTTAGTATACATCGAGTTTAGGTCCTTTAATAAAAGGTTTGAATTCCTCTTTTAAAACAATCGGACTATGTGCTTCACCATATCTTGATATTGCATGTTGTAATGTTAATTTAGGAAATTTAGTTTTAAACATGGTTTGTATCTCTATAATAGAATGTTCCATGTTTTTTACCCTACAGGCAATATTTTCTATATCGCTACCAATTGTTTTTCTAATAGCAATATATAGTAAGATAGTTACGACAAATAGTGGAGCTATATTATGGGCAGTAAATCCATAAGAGGCTAAAAACTTTAAAATATCTGTATAGGATGGGGGCATTAAATTCATGGTAATAAAGTTTAGCATAGAAAGTCAAGAATACAGTAAGAACCTAGGTTAGATGAACTCCGCCACTTTATACCCCATTTCTATTGCATAATTTGTGCCTCTGTCCCACGGATAGACCATGTCGAGGTTGGCCAGGTAGACATTGGGGACGGGAGTTTGGAAAGAAGGTTTGTCTTTTGAGTAATTAATACCAAAAACGGGCTGGGCGTTTGGTGCAGAAAACATTTGAAAATTGAAAATTGAAAATTGAAAATTGAATGAGGGATTAATTTTCTTGAGATATGGCAAATAGGTTTGGAAGAGTTGCTCTTTGGTCATTTTTAGATACGGGTGGTTGTCGGGGAGGTAGTTGCCGACATATATTAAATGATTGCCGCCGTAATATTTCGGGTCGATGAAGTTGGTGTGCTCGACGACGGAAATAAAGGGGAATTTTTCTTCATTAATATTTAGCCAGTAGGTTTTGTCCAGAAATCTTTCTTTGGTTATTAAAAGCAGGTTCAAAGCGTGAAGATGGGGGATATTATTTAATTTATTTTTATAACCTTGAGGGAGGGCAGGGTATATTTTGGTAAATATAGAGGATGGAGCAGTCATGATGACTTTGTCAAAACCGGAACTCTCTTTGGGATTAAATGAAGTGTTCAGAAGTATTTTCCCTCCCTTTTTCCTGATATTTTCCGCTATTTTTTCAGCCAGAAACTGGTATCCGCCCTTGATGTAGCCTAGTTTTAAAGTCCTTTTTTTTATCCTTGCCCAGAACCAGGCCATATTGACTTGTTTAGCAAAGGGGCCGAATTTGCCGTACAGAAGCGGTTTCCAGACCACTTCGTATGTTTTTTTACCGTAATATTTTTGCAGCCATGCATCCGCTGTAGTTCTTTCTAAATTTAATGCCCAAGTTTTAAAAAGACCTTTAAGAAAAGCGGAAACTATTCCCAGTCTCACGCGGTCCGGCAGGGGAAGGGGAGAGAAGTTTAATATCTGTGAGGGACTATTAAACGGATAAATTTCGTGACCGTAATAAATGGAGGTGAGTGATGGTGGAAACAGAAGTTCTTTTTCCAGTCCCAGTTCGCGGGCTATATTTAATATATAGTAGTCATTGGTAAACCAGTGGTGGTAATGTTTCTCGAGTGACCACTCCCACCCCGGCATTTTAAACCCGACAGCGAGGCCCCCCACTTTGTCATCTTTTTCAAATACCGTAACATCATGTTTTACGCTTAACTTATATGCCGCCGCAAGCCCGGTAAATCCGGCACCGACTATAGCTATTTTCATAAGGGAATTATACTATAACCGTAAATTTTAAATTTGAAATTTACAATTTGAAATCAATTTTTAATGACTTAATGTTTAAAAATTCAAACATTTCAAATTTTGATTTGAATTCAAATTAAAAATTAAAAATTTACTGTAGTGGCTCAGGGGTTCGCGAACTCTATCGATATCTGCTGCGACAGGGGAGTATTAGTCTCAGTATCCGATACGGAAAGGACTGCATTTCCCGGGGTGTCAGAAGTGATCTGGAAATCGGCTTTGCCTATATTATCGGTCTGGACCTGGGCCGGTTTGACCGTTCCGACAGTTGATGTGAGTCTGGCTGTTTTTCCGGCGAGTGCTTCCTCTTTATCATTTCGGAGAAAGACGCTGACTTTACTTATTGATTTCCCGTCAGCAGGCAGAGTCAGCGGCCAGATGACCATGAAAGATTTAGCGGGAGAGGTCACCGCTTCGCGGGCTTTTACAAACGAACGGATTGGAGATTCCAGGACCACCGATCCCAGGACAAAAATGAAAAGGACGAAGAAGATGAGACTGACTATTATAAACTTGCTGTCTGTTTTGATTTTTTTGTCTTTTGGAGGGTTCATCTTTACTATTTTTTACTTTATTTCAAATCTCTTGTCAACCCAAACCTTGACAAAACTTATATTGTCCATTATAATGTCCAATATATTAGTTAATTTATTGTTTAAATATATGCTGCAACCATCTAAAACTATTCCCGCCAGCCAGGTGAAAAACAATTTCGGTGCCATTGTCAGCAGGGTACAAAGCGGTGATTATTCGGAAGTGATAGTCGAGAATCACGGGGAGCCGGTTGCGGCAATTGTTTCTATGGATGATC
>Ga0209211_10012056_pt1 | contig 10937 bp, 13 predicted proteins | sample RifGroA2_FD_183992 | JGI IMG/M metagenome (GOLD analysis project Ga0209211, IMG submission 183992) | Groundwater microbial communities from Rifle, Colorado, USA - Groundwater A2 (SPAdes) (version 2) | ecosystem: Environmental > Aquatic > Deep subsurface > Groundwater | place: Rifle, Colorado...
CAATGCACGAGAAGCTTGCGGACGAGATTCTTGCCGCAAGCAACAACGAGGGCGAAGCAGTGAAGAAGCGTGAGAATGTGCACAAGATGGCGGAGGCAAACAAAGCCTTTGCACACTTCGCCTGGTAGTCGTCTTTTGGTTTTGACGCATTACGTCGTTGACTGCGTGTGTGAATTAACTCGTAGTACTATTTTGTACAACTCCTTAATTCACACACTTGTAGCCTCGTACTGCATTCAAAACCAAAAGCCTTGGAGTTGGCGCGTTGGCTCCTCGTACAACATAAAACAATTTAACGTGGAATCCCACGGTTTGTCTGGGAAATACATTTAAATTTTACTTTTAACTTTAAAAACTTTATAAACTTTATAAACTAATATATGGAACGAGAATATCCGCTAGAGAAACTACGCAACTTTGGAATCATTGCGCACATTGACGCAGGCAAGACGACAACGTCCGAGCGTATTTTGTTTTACACGGGGATGACCCACAAGATTGGTGAAGTGCACGAAGGTGCTACAACCACTGACTGGATGGAACAGGAACGCGAGCGCGGTATTACTATTACTGCGGCGGCTATTAGCTGTTCATGGAACAAAACAGATGAGCCAAAGGACAAGAAAAATCTCTGGCACTTTAATATTATTGACACACCAGGACACATCGACTTTACTGTAGAGGTAAAGCGCTCTCTTCGTGTACTAGACGGTGCTGTCGTCGTGTTCGACGGTGTTGCTGGAGTGGAGCCACAGTCGGAGACCAACTGGCGCTACGCAGACGAGGCATCGGTTCCACGTATTTGTTTCATAAACAAGCTCGACCGTACGGGCGCATCATTCGAGCGTTCATACGCATCGATTCTCGACAGATTGAATACGAAGGCTGTTCGTATGCAGATTCCTGTTGGTTTAGAAAGTGATTTCGAAGGTGTTATCGACCTTCTTAAGATGAAGATGTTTAAGTTTGAAGGAGACATGGGTATCGATGTAATCGAGACAGAAATTCCTGAGAAGTATTTGGCTGAGGCAAAGCAGTTTCATTCAGACCTCATCGAGCGTATCGTTGAGAATGATGAAGTTTTGATGAATGACTATCTCGAAGGAAAGGAAATTCCTATGGATGTCTTGAAAGCAAATCTTCGTAAGGCAGTTATCAACAACGAAATCTTCCCGGTTTACGCTGGTTCGGCTCTAAAGAATAAGGGTGTTCAGCTAGTACTCGACGCAGTGGTTGATTATCTTCCGTCACCGCTCGACATCCCAGCTATTCACGGTATAGACCCACGCACAGGAGCAGTAATTGACCGCCATCCTTCTGACAAGGAACCATTTACTGCGCTCGCGTTCAAACTTCAAGCAGACCCATTTGTAGGTCAGCTCGCATTCTTCCGTGTTTACTCGGGTACTGTAGAGGCAGGATCATACGTATACAATGCAACAACTGGAGAGAAAGAGCGCGTAGGCCGTATGGTTAAACTTCAGGCAGATTCACGTCAGGAAATTAAAAAAGTTTTTGCAGGGGATATCGCAGCGATGGTGGGACTCAAGGACACAAGGACTTCTCATACACTTTGTGATGAAGCGAACCCAATCATTCTTGAGGAAATCAAATTCCCTGAGCCGGTTATTTCTCTTCGTATTGAGCCAAAAACAAAAGCTGACCAAGAAAAAATGGGTATGGCTCTCAAGAAGCTCGCAGATGAAGACCCAACATTCCGTATTTCATCAGATGAGGAAACTATGGAAACAATTATTTCTGGTATGGGTGAACTTCACTTGGAAATTCTAGTTGACCGTATGAAGCGCGAGTTCAATGTAGAGGCAAACGTAGGTAAGCCACAGGTTGCGTACAAGGAGACCATCACTCGTGAGGCGGAAGCGGAGTGCAAATACATCAAGCAGACTGGAGGTCGTGGTCAGTATGGACATGTAAAGATTCGTATCAAGCCAATCGACAAGACTATCGCGATCGAGGATCTTCCAAAGCAGACGAAGCGTCGCGATGATCACTTTGAATTCACAAACTCTATCAAAGGGGGTGTTATTCCGCAGGAATTTATCGCTCCAGTAGAAAAGGGTATCATTGAAGCTATGGACCGTGGTGTTCAAGCTGGCTACAAGGTGGTGGACATTTCTGCAGAGCTTTATGACGGTTCGTTTCACGAAGTGGACTCATCGGAAATTGCATTCAAGATTGCCGGCTCTCAGGCATTCCAGGACGCAGTGAAGAAGGCGGGTCCTGTTATCCTTGAACCTGTCATGAAGGTGGAAATTGTTATGCCAGAGCAGTTCATGGGTGATGTTGCTGGGAATCTCTCCTCAAAACGCGCACAGATCGAAGGAATGAGTGAGCGTGGCATGATGAAGGTGCTTACTGCACAGGTGCCACTTTCAGAAATGTTTGGTTACACAACCTCACTCCGCTCTATGACCGAGGGACGCGCATCATCCACTATGGAATTCGATCATTACGATATTGTGCCTCAAAACGTTGCACAAACGATTATTGAAGCAAGGAAGTAGATTAAGATTTTAAGCATTATAATTAAAAACCCCGCCAATTGGCGGGGTTTTGCTTATAATGGTATTATTGAATTTGGTTCAACAAAAAGGAGGTAAAAATGAAAGTACTTTCGATAGATGACGGACAAGTTCTGATTGAGTTTGATAATCTGGTTCAGTATACCAATGTTGTTGGCGTAACCGAGCCAGTTCGCGCAATGGTTCCCGTCGCAATGCTTCCGGGTCTTGAAAAGTTTCGCCAAGCAGGGCAGGAAGCTGCACAGAGGTTCAATCAGGTAATGGCGGATATTCCATACAAAATTCATTAAAACGTAGATTAAAAGGGCTCATTTGAGCCCTTTTGTTTTGATGGTCTGTGGTCAAGTGTCAAAAAACACCATGCGAGGATAGGTGTGGGGTTATGCAGGGGGTTGACTATTCTTCACGATTTGGTAGTATGACCTTTGTATCGCGTATGCGGTACTTTTGTTTCTTAATTATCAATTTTACTTAATTTTTCTCTTGTAATTAAAGGTTTGTTGGGCTTCTCGTGTCCAAACCCTTCATTACAAGAAACACAAACATTATGGCAGAAGCATTTGATCGTTCCAAGCCACACGTCAACGTAGGTACCATTGGTCACGTTGACCACGGCAAGACAACACTTACAGCAGCAATCCTTAACACTCTCCATATGGCGGGCAAGGATGTAAAGATGAAGTCAGTTGATGATATTGACTCAGCTCCAGAAGAAAAGGCACGTGGTATTACAATCGCGCTTTCTCACAACGAGTATTCGTCTGACACACGTCACTACGCGCACATAGACGCGCCTGGTCACGCAGACTACATTAAAAACATGATCACCGGTGCCGCACAGATGGACGGCGCTATCTTGGTGGTTGCTGCAACAGACGGTGTGATGCCCCAGACACGAGAGCACATCCTCCTCGCAAAGCAGATTGGTGTACCAAAGATTGTTATTTTCCTCAACAAGTGTGACATGGTTGATGATCCAGAAATGATCGACATGGTTGAAGAAGAAGTTCGCGAGCTTCTCACGAAGTACGAATTTGATGGCAAGGGCGCGCCTGTTATCCGTGGGTCAGCTCTCAAGGCTCTTGAAGCAAAGGACGTAAATGATGAGTGGGCAAAGAAAGTTCTCGATCTTATCGCAGCTGTTGACACATACGTACCTGTTCCAGAGCGTGATGTCGCAAAGCCATTTCTTATGCCAGTTGAAGACGTATTCTCTATTGAAGGTCGCGGTACTGTTGTAACTGGCCGTATTGAGCGCGGAGTTGTAAAAGTTGGCGAGGAAATTGAAATCGTTGGAATCAAGGATACTGTAAAGACCACAGTTACTGGTATTGAAATGTTCAACAAGTCACTTACAGAAGGAATGGCTGGAGACAATGCTGGCATCCTTATTCGCGGTATCAAGAAGGATGACATTACTCGTGGTCAGGTTCTCTGCAAGACAGGTTCAGTTACTCCTCACACAGAGTTTGAAACAGAGGTTTATATCCTTACAAAGGAGGAAGGTGGACGCCACACTCCATTCTTCAACGGTTACAAGCCTCAGTTTTACATCCGTACAACCGACGTAACTGGTGATGCAACACTTCCAGCAGGAACAGAAATGGTTATGCCTGGAGATACTGTAAAGCTTACCGTTAAACTTATCGTACCTGTTGCGCTCGAAGTAGAACAGCGTTTCGCTATTCGTGAAGGAGGTCGCACAGTAGGCGCCGGCGTAGTAACAAAGATTATTGCATAAAGACCGCTCGCTAAATTCTTTATTAGGGTACGGATTTTTTGAAGCTTAAAAAATCCTGAAATGCTAGTGTCGACACACTCGCAACCCCCTAAAAAGCAATTTAGCTCGCTCTGAGAAAAAAATCAGCTATGACAACAGCAACAAAAAAAACAACTACGAAATCTGTAACCAAGAAAGTCGCAGACAAAGAGGTAACGCACAAGCTTCGTATTCGTGTACGCGCATATGAAAACAAAGTGCTCGACAACTCTGTAAAGCAGATTGTGGATACAGCGCTTCGCTATGATGCTGAAGTCATTGGGCCAATGCCACTTCCAACTGAAATCAAGAAGTACACAGTGCTTCGCTCCGCGTTCATTTACAAGAATGCGCGTGAGCAGTTTGAAATGCGCGTTCATAAGCGCTTGATCGACATCTTGAATCCAAACGCAAAAGTCGTTGAGGCGCTCACCAATCTTTCTCTCCCATCAGGCGTGAATATTGATGTGAAGATGATGTAGCGCCTCGCGCAAGTCAAAAGTAGATACAAGGGAAAGTTATTAGTTAGTAAAAAATACCAACACTCAGCCTCATGTAGGCTAGAATGCAATGGTTACCGTAAATTACCGTTATGAAATTTATTCTAGGAAAAAAAGAAAATATGTTTTCGTTCGTCGGTTCTGATGGGCGTGCAACTGCTGCAACACTTCTTTCTGTTGGACCAGTGTCTATTACACAGGTTAAAACGAAAGAGAATGATGGGTACAATGCTATTCAAATGGGCTTTGGTACTCGTGCTGTAAAAAACATTTCAAAGGCCGTTCAAGGACACACAAAAGACCTCGGGCTCTTTGCGACGATTTGTGAGTTCCGTGTTGATGACGCAAGCGCGTGGAAGAAAGGAGATGTCGTTGATGCTTCTACTTTTGAAATTGGTGACGAAATAACAGTGTCAGGCACATCAAAAGGTAAGGGGTTCCAGGGTGTGGTAAAGCGACACGGATTTAGAGGAGGTCAGCGCACGCACGGACAGAAGCACTCTGAGCGTGAGCCAGGTTCTATTGGCTCTACTGGTCAGCAGAAGATTTCAAAAGGTCGTCGTATGGCAGGACGTATGGGTGGTGAACGCATTACTGTAAAAGGTTTGCGCGTTCTAGGCGTCGACACTACTAATGGAAAGATTCTCGTGTCTGGATGTGTGCCAGGTGTGAAAGGAGCACTCCTAGAGATTAAAGCAACTGCTAAATAAATATCATGGAAGCAACAATTTACAATACAAAAGGAAAAGAAGCTGGAAAGCTTGCTTTGAATGAAAAGGTGTGGGGGCTCTCATGGAATGCCGACTTGGTTCACCAGGTTGTTGAGTCAATGCGTTCAAATGCGCGTACATCATCAGCTCAGGTAAAGGATCGCAGCGCTGTGTCTGGCGGTGGCAAAAAGCCATGGGCGCAAAAAGGGACTGGTCGCGCTCGTCACGGCTCATCTCGTTCACCAATCTGGCGTCACGGCGGTGTTACACACGGCCCAATGAATGAGAAGGACTACTCAAAGAAAATCAACAAGAAGGTTCGCGCAAAGGCTCTTTACACTGTGTTGTCAGAAAAGATGCGCAACGGCGAGGTTCTCTTTGTAGACAATATTAGAATGGAAGCTCCAAAGACTGCCGAGGCAAAAGGCATTCTTTCCGCACTTGCAGGAGTAAAGGGTTTTGAAAAAATACTCACAAAGAAAAAGAATGCCGCTTATTTCGCCACAAGCGAGAAGTCTGATGCTGTAAGCAAGAGTTTTTCAAACTTCGGCAACATTGACTTCGACGCAGTGGAAAATATGAACCCAGTCGATCTCTTGAACCACAAATATGTCGTGATTGTGAGCCCTGAGAAAGCTATCAGTTTTATTGAAGGCAAACTTGCTGTTGCTAAAGAAGCTAACGCAAAATAATCTAAACTATCATGGCTATTTTCAAGAAAACAACAAAAGAAAAGGAAGCAACTGGAAAGCCAGTTGTTACAAAGTCGACCAAGGCGAAGACAGAAGGGGGTTCAATGCTTGGGGCAAACGCAAACGTTCTTGTGCGTCCGCATATTACAGAGAAGTCTGCCATCCTTGCAGAAAAAGGAACATACGTATTTGAGGTTGCACGAGATACAAACAAGATTGAGATAGCAAATGCTATTAAAGCGATTTACAATGTAACACCAGTTCGTGTAAATATCGTAAGCTTGCCTAATACTCGAGTGTTCGTGCGCAATAGAAAAGGTGTGAAGTCTGGCGTTCGTAAGGCGCTCGTCACACTCAAGTCTGGCGACAAAATTGAAATCGTATAATATTTACATTTTACTAACAACAGCATGAAAAAATTTAAACCAACAACCCCCTCAAATCGTCAGACAGCCATTGTTTCATACCGTGGCGTGCTTACAACAAATGAGCCTCTCAAGGCGCTTACAACAGGTTTTCGTCGTGGCTCAGGGCGCAATGCATTTGGCCGCATTACTACTCAGCACAAAGGTGGCGGACACAAGCGTTCATTCCGTGAGATAGATTTTCGTTTTGATAAAATCGGCATTCCTTCAAAGGTTGAAACAGTTGAGTACGACCCAAACCGTTCCGGATTCATTGGCGTAGTCTGCTATGCAGACGGAGAACGTCGTTACAACCTTCTTCCACAGGGAATAAAAGTTGGGGACAGTCTGATTGTCGCAGAAGACGCTCCACTAAAGCCTGGTAACCGCACTATCTTGCGCAAGGTTCCTGTAGGTACCTTTGTGTATAATATCGAGCTTCAGCCAAATGGCGGCGCGCGCATCGCACGTTCAGCAGGAAACTATGCTGAAGTAGTTGCAAACGACAGAGGTCAGAGCCATTTAAAGATGCCATCTGGAGAAATTCGCAAGGTGTCAGAAAATGTATGGGCATCAATCGGAGCTGTTTCAAACGAGGAATACAAGCATCGCAATATTGGTAAAGCGGGACGCAATCGTTGGCTCGGCATCCGCCCTACAGTTCGTGGAAGTGCAAAGAACCCAGTAGATCACCCATACGGTGGAGGTGAAGGTAGTCAGGGTCGTGGAACAAAACGTCCAAAGACAAAATACGGAAAGGTAACAGGAGGTCGCAAGACACGTTCACCAAAGAAGTATTCAAACAATCTCATCGTCGCTCGTCGAAAGACAAAGAAGTCGAAGTAATAAAAAAACCCCTCTTTTCAGCCGAAAAGAGGGGTTTTTATTTGTATATTATATGGAAATATGTAAACGATTGGCACTCTCAATTTTTTTGACTTTTGCGTATTCTAGCTGAGTTTCACAATAAATAAAAAGTAGTCATGATCTTTTGTTTTATCCACACCCCCACTTCACTTGTTTTGTTTTTAGGTGCTATACTGTATTGGCAAGATAATTATTTATTTATGAAAACACTCAAAATCAATCAGGTGCGCAATATCGTAGCTATCGGAATCGTGGCGATGCTCATTGGCGTAGCATACATTACGAACCCAGCATTCCTAAAAGCTCCACATGCAGAGGCTGGAGCAGGAGAGAACGTCTCTGGTTACGCATGGAGCGAAAATATTGGGTGGATCAGCTTTAATAGCACTGGCGACGGATCAACGACTTCATACGGCGTGAATGTTGATATTGCAAATAAAGCAACTGGCGGGTCTGGTGATTTCTCTGGTTACGCATGGAGCGAAAATATTGGCTGGATAAGCTTTTCTGCTACAGACTTAGCCGGATGTCCTTCAGGAACATGTAAGGCTCAAGTAGATTGGTCTACTGGCAAAGTTACTGGTTGGGCTCGCGCTCTATCAGCGGTAGGTTCAGCAAGTGGTTGGGATGGCTGGATCAAGCTTTCTGATGATACTGTAGGTGTGTGGGCAGGGAAGGGTGTAAAAATTTCTGCAAACAAATTTTCAGGATATGCATGGGGAGGTGGAGATGGAGCGGGAGTTGCTGGTGTTGTTGGGTGGGTAGATTTTGCACCTCTTATCGGTACTGTTCCTGTTGGGCCGGTCCTTGGCGCCCCTCCATGCACTCCAGCAGACGTAGATGCATCTGGTACATGGGGAACATGTCAGGCCCTTTCATCGTGTACAGCTCCACCATCCACACAAACGGTTGCTGGTGTAAGGGTGGGAATCTGTGTTGGTGGGAGCACAACCATCCAGTCATGCAGCAAGACGATAACATGCCAAACGACAGCAGCTCCAACAGCTGGTTGTAACAACAATAATGTTTGCGATACAGGCGAGACACTCCTTACTTGTCCGGCAGATTGTAAGGCAAAATATCAGCAATTCTAGATACCGACCTTTTCTACTTACCTTAACGAAAAACACGCCACTTTTGCTCCCCACTCGTCTTTCCCACAGAAACCCTTTTCGCCGTACAATAAGTACGGCTCAAGGGTTTCTGCGCTCCAAGACTTCACGGGAAAGCAAAAGTCTTCGTGTTTGTTCTTGCTAAGCTAAGTAGAAAATGTCAGTAAATTTGACATTATTTCTTAATTTGGTAAGATACATCACGAGCTCACTCCGAGCTTGTTTTGTTTAAAGACAAACTATTATAAATACCAAATGACACGATCACTTAAAAAAGGACCACATATTGACCCAAGACTCTTAGAGAAACTTGTTGGCAAAAGTGCTTCCACGGCAGAAATGATAAAGACATGGGCTCGCTCAAGTCAAATCTCCCCTGAAATGGTTGGTTTCCTTTTTGGCGTGTATAATGGTAAGGCTCATATTGAGGTTCGTGTAACCGAAGATATGGTTGGCCACAGACTCGGAGAGTTTTCTCCTACAAAGAAATTTGTACGACACGGAGGTAAGATGCAGAAGGAGCTTGAGCAAAAGAAGAAAGAGGCAGAAATTACTGCTGCAAAAGCCGCTAAATCCGAAACCCCAGCTAAAAAGAAATAATTTTAAATCATGAAAGCAATTCTTAGAAGCTATCGTCAAGCACCACGCAAGGTTCGCCTTGTGGCAAATCTCATCAAAGGGAAGACTGTTCCTCGTGCTTTGGTTGAGCTCGATGTGCTTCCAAAGCGCGCGTCAGGCCCAATGAAGAAGCTTTTAATGTCCGCGGTTGCAAACGCAAAGGAGAATGACGGGATTGATCTTGTAAACCTTTTTGTAAAAGAAGTACGTGTTGATCAAGGCACTATTCTAAAGCGTTCAATGCCAAAGTCACACGGCACAGCACACCCTATTCACAAGCACACTAGCCACATTATGATTGAGCTTATTGCAAGCGCAGATGTAGCTCCTTCAAAAAAAGTAGCAAAATTAGAGGAGGTCCCAGCGAAAAAGGTTTCAAAAAAGATTGCTCTAGCTAAGGTAAAAGATGCGGCCAAGACAAAAGCTAAATCAGTAAAGGCTACAACAAAGAAAACAAAATAACATGACACACATTGTACACCCATATGCTCATCGTTTAGGAATTATTCGCGACTGGAAGTCACGCTGGTTTGGAGCAAAAGATGATTTCAAGAAATTCCTCAAAGGTGACGTCCTTATTAGAAAGTTTCTAGACAAGCGTCTTCGTGGGAGCCATATTGCTGGAGTCGAGATCGAGCGCAATGCAAAGACATTTCGTATTCTCATAAAAACTGCTCGCCCTGGCATGGTTATTGGTCGCGCAGGAGAGGGTTCTGTAAAACTTAAGAATGATATTTTGAAAGAAGCGACACGTCTTAATCTAGACATACCAAAGGATTTTAAGCTCGATATTGAGGAGGTCCGCTCTCCTGAGTCTAATGCCGGTGTTGTAGCAGAAATGGTTTGTGAGGGTCTTGAGAAGCGTCTTCCTTTCCGTATGGTTTTGAAGCAGACTATTGAAAAGGTTATGGCAAACCGTGACGTAAAGGGTGCGCGAATAGCAATATCTGGTCGTTTGGGTGGCGCCGAAATGGCACGTTATGAGCAAATTCGCCGTGGTGGTATTCCATTGCAGACATTCCGCGCAGATATTGATTTTGCAAAGAACACAGCGCGTCTTCCGTATGGAGCTATTGGTGTAAAGGTTTGGATCTACAAGGGCCAGATTTTTGCAGATAGCAAGAAGAAGCTTGTTGTATCCGAGGCATAAACGAATTTTTAATACACTATCATGTTATTCCCAAAGAAAGTAAAATTTAGAAAATGGCAAAATGCTCGCAAGAGCGAGGCGAAGCTTGCTATGCCTGAAACACGTGGTATCACACTTGCTTTTGGCTCATTCGGACTCAAAGCGGAGACCCCTGCGCGCGTAAGGTCAAACCAAATCGAAGCATCTCGAAAAGCAATTGTTCGCACAATCACAAAGGTTGGCAAGATGTGGATCCGCATTTTCCCAGATAGACCATATACAGCAAAGGCTGCACAAGTAGGTATGGGCAAGGGAAAAGGCGATCCTCAAGGATATGTGTTTGAAGTACGCCCAGGTCGCATGCTTTTTGAGGTTGACGGAGTCGACGAGGCTACAGCCGTAAAGGCACTTCGTAAGGCTGGAGCAAAGCTTCCGCTTAAGACACGCATTGTGCGTCGTGTAGAAGCAGCATAATATCTATTATCACCATGAAAGAAATCAAGAAAAAAAGCGCTACTGACTTGGTAAAACTTCTCAATGAAAAGAGGGAGGCACTTCGAGCATTTCGTTTTGATATTGCAGGGAGCGCAAGAAAGAATGTGA
>Ga0209211_10012057_pt1 | contig 10935 bp, 12 predicted proteins | sample RifGroA2_FD_183992 | JGI IMG/M metagenome (GOLD analysis project Ga0209211, IMG submission 183992) | Groundwater microbial communities from Rifle, Colorado, USA - Groundwater A2 (SPAdes) (version 2) | ecosystem: Environmental > Aquatic > Deep subsurface > Groundwater | place: Rifle, Colorado...
TCAATTGCCCCAATAGCAGGTATATTGACCCCTTTTGAACTAACATTTCATGTAACACAAAAATTCAAATACTCCTCTTTTATTACAATATTCATCCGCGTAATATCAGCCACTCTTATCTTATTGCTGGTATTTCTCAATGCAAGAGTTGAATGGCTAATCTCTATAAACATTCTTGAAAATATTATAATTTCAGTTATGGCATTTTATTTTGGAAGAAGACTTATAAAAGCCGTCCCAAAAATTGATTTTTCACTCTGCCGTTATATAATTGCTAAATCCTGGCCTCTTGCCGTTTCTACGATTGCTTTGATGATATATATAAGACTTGACCAACTTTTAATTGCCTATTTTAAAGGAAACATTGGTGTTGGATATTACACTGCAAGTTTAAAATTGATAGAGCAATTCAATATGATACCTGTTTTTACCGCTACAGTTATCTTCCCATTGTTATCACAATTGAGAAGCCATGCAATTGACAGGTTTGTCCGCATTTCAAATCTAACATTCAAATATATGGCAATGATGGCTATTTTTTTAGGTGTAATTCTTTCAAGTCTATCGGATACCCTGATAATATTTATGTATGGAAGAGATTTCCTCCCAGCACAAAGTTCATTTATCTGGCTTACCTGGGCGCAGATGTTCAGGTTTCCTAACATAATTCTTGGAATGCTGATAAATATAATTGACAGGCAAAAGTCGGGAATGTTTAATAGCATATTGTGTGCATTAGTAAGTGTTAGTGCTAATATGTATCTTATACCAATATTCGGCGTATCAGGTGCCGCTTTTACGGCACTTTTCTCCGAGTTTATGATGTTTTTTCTGTCTGTTCGTATTGTAAAAAAAGATTTCCCTGAACTTAACCTTTCTCCTATTTTGGGTTTTCTTATTGCAGGTGCAGCAGGCTGGTTCTTCATTTACAGAATAAATAGCGGATTAATCAGTGGACTCCTTATTTTTCCTTTAATATATTTTGGAGTTATTCTGTTGTTTAAAGGGTTTAACAAAGATGATTTTCATCTTTTTAGAGAGATTGTATTATCCAAAAAAGGTACGGTCTATGGCTACTGAAAATAAAATAGAGTCGTCAATCCAGAAAAGGAGCAGGGCGTGCGAGGAATATAAAGACTATTATTCAGAGTATAAAGGACCAATCGGTGGAGATTACCGTTTTAAATGGGTATGCGATACATATTTTAAGAGGACGCATGATAACAATGAAAAAATATTGGATTTGGGATGCGGCGAGGGGACATTGGTTAAAATGCTTGCAGAAATGGATTATGATTCGTATGGTGTGGATGCATCTGAAAGCGGTATTAAGCAAGGGGAGAACAATTCAAAGGGGAGGTTGTTTCTTTCAGATATTGAAACAGAAGGAATTCCATTTCCAGATAAGTTTTTTGATTGTATATGCTGTTTTGAAACCTTTGAGCATTTTTTTAATCCACATCGTGCCCTTGAAGAGGTAAAACGAACATTGAAGCAGGGTGGTAGATTTCTTGTATCTATCCCGAATCCGATGATTGGTCACCCATTTATATATCCCGGACTCTTTACAAGAAGATATTTTAAGGATTTCTTAATGATAAATGGCATGAAGATTACCAGTGTCAGAGGATGGGGGCAGGCGCCTCAATTGTATATTGTGCCTGACAAACCTATTCAATTGTTTCACTTCCTACGGAGATGCCTTCATAGTATATACTCCCGCTATACCCCCATCTCTTTTGCATGGCTGTGGGTATTTGATACTGTAATGCAACAAACAAATGATGATATTTATAAAAAGGTAGCAAGAGAGACAAGACCTGTATGTCCATAATGAAAATTGAAGCATCCTGCCTCTGCGGAAATAATCATTTATATCCAGAATATTTCAGTCAAATGTTCAACTTTTTTAAACTCAGGGTCACCTGTCACTATAATAGCCTTCTGTTCTAAGGCAGAAGCAAGAACAAAACAGTCGGCATAAGAAATGCTGTATTGAGCTTTATATTCTGCTGCTTGACTCCGGTGCTGCAGTTAAAGGACATAAAATAGCAACAAGAAACAAAGAGCATTATCCTGATAAAAAGATGTTGTGGAAACATTAGGCGACGGAGGTTGAAAAAATTGAGGCAGAAAGCGGTAATTATGAGAAGTTTTTAGGAAGAAAAAGTACATCTTCCCCATTGCCTTGAACCTCTTCAAAAAACTTAGGGAACTCCGAGATGGGAAGCGACTTGGGTGGTATACCCTTAGCGGCGAGGCGGGTAATGAGAATCATCGTCCCAAATTGCTCGGTAACCCCTCGGAGAAACCGTTCCACACCACCGTGAGCTGATAGGGCAGCAGGCCAGACCTCGACGTAAAAAGGAACTCCGGCCGTCCAAAGAGTTGTTCCCGATTCCAAGACCTCATGTTCAAACCCCTGGGTATCGCTCCACACCAGCGCAATTTCTCTCGCTGAACCCTCCAATCGCTGCGCCAATGCATCCAGCGAGAAACAGGAAACTGTCCATTCCTTTGCTTCGGCACTTGCGGTGCCAAACCCTTGTTTGCCTCCTTTAACTTTAACTTCAGCTCCAGCAGGGTTGCCTGGCACATTCACCATCGTAAGTTTGGAAGCATGTGCGGAAACAGCAGAGCCCACCACAGTGATCCTATCCGTGAGACCATTTCGCACTATGTTTTCGTGCAATACTTTAAGATTTTCTGGAATTGGTTCCACTGCCAGCACGTGAAGGTGGGTCTGTTGCGCTATAGGAATACACGTAGTACCAATATTGGCTCCAATGTCGATAAAAGTTTTGTAGCCAGGTTTCAGCCGACCCACACTCTGTAGCCATGCCATCAAATAGTTAAACTCTTCGCCCTGCCAATTTCCATCGATTAATAGTTGAGGCGTGATGGCGATGTCATCCGCAAAGGATGTCCATACCGTGGTGCCACGTCGAAAGGTGAGGGTGTCTACTTCTTTTTCCAGAATCTTAAGCGCGAGCGCCAAGCGTTCGGGGCGCATCGCTTGTCCTTCCACTATGAGCAACGCTAAACGCTTTAGCTCAACATTTAAACTCGGCCAATCTGCACGAAGGATGGCCAAAAAGGTGCGATAACCCACTCCAAATAGATAGGAAATTGCCTTCACAGAGAAAATTTTCAAAAAATCACTCCAAAACTACTGAAAAAAATCTGTCATGTGGTAATCTGCCTAATTTTCATGTTTTATATATCCCAAGATTTAAACTTTTGCTCATAGCTGACCTCCTGTGCAAGAAATTTCTTGCACAAGAGTTATGCAGGTAAGACTGCATGATTAAGTCTAAGGGTAGATAGGTGACGGCGAAGCCAAGGACTTATCTCCTGTCTCCGCTTATCTAAATATTTAAAAAATTTAAAAAGACCTGCTGCTCTCCCTTGCGTTCTTTAAGCAGCTTTTCTGTAAGAGAAGGTTTGGATGGCAAAATACCACAGGCTGCCCTGACAGGATTTTCAACGGGAGGGATAAGATAAATAATACCTTCATATTCCAATATTTGGAGTTCTGAACCAGATTCTATGTGATATTTTTTTCTTATATCGGCAGGTATAACAACCTGCCCTTTGGATAAGGTTTTTATGGTAGCCATAAGTTTAACCTCGATTATAAATGTATAACTTTTATAAAAATTTGTCAAATTATTTTAGTTTGCCTTTAATTTGACTTTGTCTTGACAATTTCAATTTTGACAAATTTCAATTTTGATATTGAAAATATAAATTTCTGTAGTATACTATTTTTGTGTATAAGGTATACCAGAAAGGAGGAATGAAATGTATAGGGTAACTGGAAAATATCAAATTACTATTCCTGGAATCGTTAGAAAGACCCTTGGTATAATACCAGGGAGCGAGGTTGATATTGTTTCCAAAGGGGACGATTTTGTTCTAAAAGTTAATCTTATTGAGGATCTAAAGCGAGTCTGGAGGGGAAAGTTTAAAGACAAAAAGAGTTCAAATAAATATATGGCTGAAATCCGTGGAGAGATTGAGTGAGAATTTATATAGATACGGTTATATTTATTGACATCCTGAAGAACGAATATCCTCAAACTCAGGAAAAGTTTTATCATGCCATTGAGAATGGGGAAACTCTCATTACCTCAGTTATTACCGTAGCAGAACTTATGCCGCAGTTTAATGGTAACAGAAAGGAATTATCAAGATTTCTTAAAGACCACCGTGTTAATGTGATGGATATTGACCTTGAATCTACTCTGATTGCCTCTGAACGATGGATGAGGTATCTTAAAAATAAAAAGGTAAGATACTGCCCTTCTTGTAATACCCCTATTCATGGACGGGATCAAATATTAGCTGATTTCCTCATTGGAGGTTTTGCCTTAACCAATTGCGAACAGATTCTTACTAGGGATCGTGGATTCTATAGGACATATTTTAGAGATTTAATAAAACTCCAATGAGTGTGGACAGAGGTCTTAGCAAACCGCCACACTTTGATAATAATTCAATTTTTTTAGAGCCTCTTTTTCCACACCATGAATAATCGGCTTAACTCTCATTATTGTAAGTAATAACGGAAACTTATTAAAAACAAATCTGAAGGTTTGAGTTGCAGATATAGTATAGAGAAAAAAATGTCAGAAGTATTAGTTACAGTATTGATTGCCGTATATAATGAAGAAAAACACATTGCCGAGTGCATTGAATCTATCCTTACACAAACATATAAACCTATTGAAATAATTGTGATAGACGATGGCTCTACTGATGGGACGGCAGATGTAGTTAAAAAATTTGGTTCAGTTCAGCTTATGTCGCAGAATCATCTCGGAAAAGCCATTGCAGTCAATCAAGGTGCAATGGAATCAAAAGGAGAGATTCTTTTTTTTCTTGATGGGGATATGTATTTTGAAACAAATTATGTAGAAAGGATGATAGAGCCTATTATGAAAGGGGAAACTATCGGAACTGTCTCTTTTGATGAGTATGTTGCAAATCCTGAGAATATCTGGTCAAAATGTCTTCAGATTAGAAGTGGACTCCTGCCAAATAGACGGCTGCATTTAGATGCAATAGAGAAGGAGACAGACAGTGTGGTCTTTAGGGCGATAAAGAGAGAGGATTTCATAAGGGCAGGCGGTTTTGATAATACAGGGTATCTTGATGACCAGACCCTATATCCAAAGCTTGGAGTAAAGGCAAAAAGAGTAAAGGATGCAGTCTGTTATCATTATAATCCTGAGACATTGGCGGAAGTTTTTTATTCGGGGAAATGGGGAGGAAAGACCATTGCCATCAATCATGGTTTTTCTTCTATTTTTAATTTTATGCCATTTATATCCATCATACGTTCTTTCTATAGTGGATTAAAATTCAAATATCCGTCAATGGCAGTATATGAATTTGTGTATGAGTCAGGGATATTTTATGGGATAATTGAATTCCTTGTCCATAGAGAAAATGTATATGGTAAATGAAAGTTTTGCTTTATTATCCCATTTTTGGGGCGGTAAAATGGTAGAAAAACCATCGCCTTTAGGCGAAAACTTTAGTATACTTGCAATATGTAGTAGTTTGCTTATGTAACTTTATGAAAACTCCACTTGTCTCTGTAGTAATAGTCAGCCACTCCAGGCCAAAGGAACTGCGGCAGGTTTTAATGTCGCTATGTTCTCAAACCCTGTCGGAGATAGAAATTATTGTAGTGGATAATAAAAGCGGTGCCTCTCCAGAGATTGAAATGGTTGTCAATGAATTCAATGGCTGCAGATTGCTGCAGAATAACGAGAATGCAGGTTTTGCCCGTGCAATAAATCAGGGGATGCGTGCTGCAGCCGGAGAATATATCTATTTGTCCGTGGATGATGTGGTATTGGATAGAGAATGTCTGGAGCGATTTCTAAACTTCAAGAGGATGCATTCTGAGGTTGGTCTGCTGAGTGGAGTTTTGTATTATGCACGGGACCCGCAGACCATTGAATGCGCCGGGGGCAAATTGAATCTTGGACAGTTTTACCAGCTTACACTTAATCACTTTGCTGAACGAGATGTAGGGCAGATAAGCGAGCCATTTGATGTAACTTTTATTCTGGGTGGTATTATCTTTGGGCAGCGAAAATTTCTTATAGATATCGGAGGCTTCCGTGAAGATTTTTTTATGTACTTTGAAGATAGTGAATTAAGCATAAGGGTGAAAAGGCTTGGTTATTCACTCATGGTATTGCCGCAGGCTAAGCTTTACGACCTGATTGCACCAAATAATTTTCAAGCAAGCTTTGTTGAACCGCAAAAGGTAGCGAATCTTTTAGCGGTTTATCTACTGCATGCACAGGCATGGCTGCTGCCTATTGTTTACTTCCGTTTTTTATTTTCACACTGCCGGGATATATTAAAAACAGGAGGTGTAAAGTCTGCTTTATATAAAAAGGCATGGGGCACATTTTTATATGCAATTCCAAGGCTGATTAGTGACAGATGGCGGTTTAACCGTCTGATAGAAAAGATGTCTTTTCATGAGGATGCTAAAATCAACACCTTGCCTATTTCAGCCCAGAATCACCTTACATTAGGCAAAACAAATTTATGAACAATCCTTTATCTGATTCTGTAGTCTTAATTACTGGCGGGACAGGCTCATTTGGTCTTCGTATTGCTAATGCCCTCCTCCTGAAGGGTGTCAGAGAAATTCGCATCTTTAGCCGAGACGAGAAAAAACAATGGGAGATGCAACAGTTGTTTTCAGACTTTACATACCTTATAGGCGATGTGAGGGACATTCAGCGGCTGTATCAGGTTATGGAGGGGGTAGATTATGTTTTTCACGCTGCTGCTCTCAAACATGTGCCTGTATGCGAAACATTTCCAATGGAGGCTTTAAAAACAAATATCATGGGTACTCAAAATGCATGTGAAGCTGCCCGTGCCAATAAAGTAAAGGCGTTTGTGGCTCTTAGCACAGATAAGGCAGTCAAACCAATAAATGCTATGGGAATCAGTAAGGCAATGATGGAAAAGATTGTTTGTCAGCAAAACCGGGTGGCTGGTCCTACGATATTTTCCTGTGTCAGATACGGTAATGTGCTTGGAAGCAGAGGTTCAGTTGTCCCGTTGTTTCTCAGGCAGATTAGAGATAATCATCCGCTGACAGTTACTATTCCTGAGATGACTCGTTTTTTGCTAACACTTGACGAGTCAGTTGACCTTGTGTTATACGCATTAACCAAAGCTAAAGGAGGAGAGATTTTTGTGCGTAAAGCGCCTGCATGCACTGTCAAACATCTGGCTGAAGTAGTGCGTCTCAAATACAGCCCCCTTAAAGAACGACATCCTATTGAGATAATCGGTATAAGAGCGGGTGAAAAGATTCACGAAGTGCTCGTGAATGAATATGAGATGCAAAGGGCATATATTGATGAAACCTATTTCACCATTCATCCTGAGTATCGCCATATTGACATATCCAATGTTAAACTGGGAGATGAATATACCTCTGCCAATACACGATTGATTACGAACTATGAAGAAACTATGGGCATCCTTGACAGGATGGGTAAATTTGAGAGCTTCATCTGAAAAGTGGTCTGATTAATTCTCCTCTATCTGTAAATATGAAAGTTTTTGTTCTTGGACATCGCGGTATGCTGGGGCATGTGGTTGCCCGTTACCTGAAAGAAGCAGGGATAGAGGTGGTTACATCGGAACATCGCTATGGCGCATTGCCTTTGGACCCATTAATAGAAGATGTATGCAAATCTAACTGCAAATGGGTAATCAATGCACTTGGCAGGATTAAACAGAAATCACTTGATAGAGATGAACTTTTCAGGGCAAATGTCATTTTTCCTCTGCACTTGAGGGCACGACTTCAGCCTGACCAGAAAATTCTTCATGCGAGTAGTGACTGCGTCTTTTCTGGTTTGCGGGGCAATTATCAAACCAGCGAAGAAAAGGACGCCGCTGACCTATATGGATTTTCCAAAATTCTTGGTGAAACAGCTCTTGATTATTCTGGCACAATAATAATGAGAGTTTCAATAATTGGACCGCTATATGGCTCAGCACACGGATTGATGTCATGGTTCTTAAGCCAGCATAGAGAAGTCAGCGGTTATGTTAATCACTATTGGAACGGAATTACAACATTGCAGTGGGCAAAATTTGCTCATGACATTATCACACAAAGGCTTGTCCCTTCAAGTAGAGTTTTTCAGGTAGGCACTTTGCCGCCCATCAACAAGTATCAGTTGCTTAAACTCATCGGAGAGGTATGGGAGCATCCTATCGCCATACAATCAGCTAACGCCCCAGAAGCTATCAACCGTTCTCTTATCCCAGATATGCCATGTCCTGACCTGCTAACCCAACTGCAGGAACTGCGGCGCTGGTATAAGCTGCCAGACCATGGCTAAATACGATGAAACCTTTAACAAATCTTGTTGCTTTTTTGTCTTTCTTATGACTTTATGAAAAGAAAAAATATATTTCAAAAAGTCTATTCACATACAAAGGATTTAATTAAAGATGACCAGACAGGAATGTTCAGGCATCTTACCTTTAAAAAGGTGTTGAATTATATTAAAAATATGTATTCTGCAATAAGTAGAAAACCTTATGTTAACTCTTATCCCATTCATATAACGGTTGACCCTGCCAATATCTGTCAATTAAAGTGTCCTCTTTGCCCCACAGGTCAGAGACTTCCTTCTCGTCAGAAAGGTATGATGAAGTTTGAGGACTTTAAAAGGATAATAGACCAATTGGGAGACTATATCATGAGCTTATCTCTCTTTAGCTGGGGCGAACCTTTATTGGATAAAGATGTTTTCAAGATGATCAAATATATTACAGACAGAAAAATTTTTATTGATATGAGTTCTAACTTTTTATACTTTGATGAATATATGGCAGAGAGTCTTATTGAATCTCAACTAACCCATTTGATTATTTCTATGGATGGGGCTAATCAAAAGACATATGAGATATATAGAGTTGGCGGAAAGATTGATAAGCTAATTGAAAATATTAAGACTATTATAAGGAAAAAGGAAGAAATGAAAAGTAATTTACCTTTTATTACAATACGGTTTTTAGTCATGTCTCATAATGAGCATGAAATTCCAGAAATCAAGAGAATTGGAAAAGAACTGGGTGTAAACAGGGTTGAAATAGCCCCTGTAATGGTTAATATCAAAGATGATGCAGAGGCTAAAAGATGGCTCCCAAAAAATGAATCGTTAAGTATCTATGACTATAAAAAGAGGGTAAAGAAACAGAAACAGGTTTTTTGTAAATCTCTGTGGCAATCCCCCTCCATAAACTCGGATGGGTCGCTGGTTCCATGCTGTCATCTATATCATGAATCAAATGATTTTGGCAATATCTTTAAAGAAGACTTTGATGCTATATGGAATAATGAATATTATCAAGCCTCCAGAAACCTTTTTAATAATCTCACCCTTTCCCATGTATCAACCGTCAAAACTCCCTGCTCAACCTGCCTTACTCCATTTCTGACCTCTACGGATGAGGATGCAGATATTATCAATGAAAGTCTGACAAATAAGCAGGTATTTGTGCCAAAATGAGAGTCAAAAAATGAAGATACTCCAGATAAATGACTTTTATCATAAGACAGGCGGAACAGAGATATATATTGACAGGATAACTAAGAAGCTAAAAGAACTTGGACACGACATCTCATTGCTATTCGGTGTCCCGCGTCCGTCTGATGCTGAAGTTATCAGCTGTAACGGGATATTCGTCCCTGATATTCACATATCAGGCAATCGTATGATTATAAATTCCACAATAGAGATGATTAAGAAAGAGAAGTTTGAAATTGTGTATTTGCATAACATATTTAATCCGATTTTCATAGAAGCATTGAGAGAGATTATACCTGTTATAAAGTTTGTTCATGACCATCGCTTTTATTGTCTAAGTGGTGAAAAATATCTTTCAAGAATAAAAAGGATTTGTCTATTTCCGTATCATCCGCTGCGCTGCTTCCTTATGGCATATCTTACAAACTGTGCATCAAGAAATCCTGTCAGATTGTTAAATAGGATTTCTCAATGCGGCTCTGCCTTATCGCAGAGCAAAAATTTTGATGGTATCGTGGTTTTCAGTCAGAGTGTGAAAAAATATCTTCATGAGAATAAGATTGAAGGTAAAAAGATTACTGTTATAAATCACTTTGCAAGTTCAATTTCTTCAAATACAGACAAAAGAGATGCTTCTATGCTATTGTATGCAGGGCGAATTTCTCGTGAAAAAGGAGTAGATTATATGCTTAAGGCTGTGGCGGGATTAAAAATGGATTACAAGCTGGTCATTGCCGGAGATGGGTATTATCTGCCAAATATTAAAAAACTTGCAGACAAATTGGGCATATCAGAGAAGATAAAGTTTGCTGGATGGCTTACAGAGATAGAATTAAATGATTATTATAAAAGGGCTGCTGCCTTAATTTTTCCATCCCTCTGGCCTGAACCGTTCGGAATTTCAGGAATTGAGGCTATGGCACACGGTATGCCTGTCATAGCATTTAATACTGGTGCTGTTTCAGAATGGCTGATTGATAAGGAGACAGGTTTTTTAGTCAAGCCTGAAGATATTATAGAAATGAGAAAGAAAATTGAGTTGTTTCTCAAAAATACAAAGCTTGCACATGATATGGGAATAAGAGGAAGGGAACTGGTAGAAAAACAATTTACAATTGAAAAACATATCAAAAATTTATTGATTGCCACATCAGAGGCTGTTAAACACTATTAGGCTTAATAATGAACCCATCTAATGGAGAGTATAAATAGTGAAAATAATTATTATATCTCCTGCATTTCCGCCTAATAGGGATGGAGTGGGAGATTATACTTTTGTGCTTGCTGATGGTCTTGCTGATAAAAATGAAGTAATAATAGTCACTTCAAAATTAAAGGG
>Ga0209211_10012060_pt1 | contig 10932 bp, 13 predicted proteins | sample RifGroA2_FD_183992 | JGI IMG/M metagenome (GOLD analysis project Ga0209211, IMG submission 183992) | Groundwater microbial communities from Rifle, Colorado, USA - Groundwater A2 (SPAdes) (version 2) | ecosystem: Environmental > Aquatic > Deep subsurface > Groundwater | place: Rifle, Colorado...
CCGCAGCAGTAATTTGTAGTAGGGCCGAGGCCATATGGATCCCTTACAATGCCTGGCCATCCTGTGTCGCTCCAGTCTGCAATTGGGCAACAATCCTTGTCCTCTGTCTGGCATATGCCTCTTGGCCCAACACTGCACCCGGCAGCTACCCAGTCGCCATATTCCTCAGGGCACACGCCATCATCATCTGTGCTGCAGCAAAGGTCATAGCCGCCGACATAGACGCCATCACAGAATGCACAATTGGCATAAGATAAATCAGAATATGAAATGAAAAAGAGAATGGCTATAGACAGCAATAAGATTGCATGCAGGATGATGCTTTTAGGTTTAGTGCGCCCTCTTTTTGCTCTCAATTAACCCACCAACTCTTTTATTTAATGCTTAATTGGAAAATGTATATATAAAGCTTACTACAAATAATGCGTTTTTGGCTTTGATTTAGGTGCTGTCTCAATGGTACGGGGCTATTTTGTCTTAAGTGGATTCTTTTTTCCTTAGCCAAGTCCTGCTTCATTGAGCAGCGCCAGGACTTGGATCAAGCCGATGCCCTGCATCGGAATATAAAAATTTCCCAATGGGAAATTTTAATGTTATCCAAAAATCACCTGTGATTTTTGGCCCATTTCGATTTTTGCCCGGCAAAAATCGTTTTTTTCTGAAACTTGAGTTTCCATGGAAACGAAAGTTTCAGCTGAAGATGTTCTTTTTCTGAACACTAGCTCTAAATGTTATGCTATTCCTTCATTTTTTGCACAATATCTGCCATGCTCAGCAATTCTTCCTTGCCTGTCTTCATGTCCTTAAGCTTGAACTTGTTCTGCTTAAGTTCGGTCTCGCCAATGATAAGCACATGAGGTATGCCTAGGGCATTTGCATAATCCAGATTCTTGGACGGACCTCTGCCCTGCATGTCGATGTCTGTCTTGATTCCAGCTTTTCTCAGCCTGCGTGCAATTTCAAGACTTTGCTCATATGTTTTTATCGGAATGACAAAAATTTTGGTCACAGTTTTTGCATCAGCCTTTAGCTCAAGCGCATCAATAATCCTGTCAACCCCAAAGCTTATGCCTACTGCAGGAATATCCCCCTCCCTCTCAAGAAGGGATGCAATCATCTTGTCATATCTTCCGCCGCCCGCAACCGTGCTTTTTATTTTGTTGTCAACAGGCACAACCTCAAAAACAGCACCCGTGTAATATGCAAGCCCCCTTGCCAATGATGGATCAAAAATCACATTATCAAATTCATCACCTGATAACAAGGTCAGCATGTCATCTATTTCCTTCAGCCCTTCCTGTGCCTCGCCTTCCTTCAATTTCATTTTAAGGCTGATTATCTTCTGCTCATTCTTGCCAGAGATAGAAAAAATTTCAGAAATTTTCTTAACCTGCTGCTCATCAAGTCTTGCGACCTGCCTTAATTCCTGCTTTACTGCATCTAAGCCTATCTTGTCGAGCTTGTCTATAATGAGTGTCGCATCGAGCTGCTTTTCCTTTTCAATTCCGGCAAATTCAAGGATTCCATTTAGGATTTTCCTGCTGTTTATTTTTATCAGGACATCGAGCCTGATGGCCTGGAAAAAACCCCTTGTAATTTCAATAAGCTCGACTTCAGCATTGATGTTCTTAATGCCAACCACATCAACATCTGTCTGGAGGAACTCCCTGTATCTTCCAAGGTTGATTGGGCCATCCCTCCAGACCTTGTCAATCTGATAGCGCTTGAATGGCATTTTCAGGTTTGGATTCTGCCCAATGACCCTGGCAAGTGGGACAGTAAGATCATACCTTAATCCCAATTCCCTTTTTCCCTGGTCTGTCAGCTTGAAAGTCTCTTTTAATATTTCAGCCCCGCCTGTGTATTTTGAGGACAGGACATCAAACCTTTCAAGAACAGGTGTTTCCAAGGGTGAATAGCCAAAAGTTTCGAATATTTCCCTGAGTGTGTTCACTATCTTGTCCCGCTGGATTTTATCCTCTGGCAGAAAATCCCGTGTTCCTCTTGCATTCTCAAGCTTCATTTTGTCCCCATCCCTCTGCCTTCAACACCCACGCATTGTATAAATAGTTTGTGGAAATAAATAAAAAAATAAAAGATTGGCCAAACATTGTTCTTAAAATCCTGTTGGAAGGTTTTCCCCATATGTATTGCATCCCCCGCATTTTAGGCAGCCTTCTAGTGTCTTGGAAAAATTAGTGCCGTATGCATCAATCAAACGCTGATTTATTTCCTTATCCAATGTCAACAATGCCTGGTAATTCACAGATGGATTTAAGTTAACAAGCTTAGTTCCGGAAAGAGATCTGAACATGTCAATTGTTGGTATGCCATCTGCATCAATAATTGCATTAGCTCCGGCTCTTAACTCATCTATATCATTTAAGCATGCTATCAACCCAGAAGACGCTTTTCCTGCGCCAAAAAGTGCTGCAGTCTTACTTAGGGTAACCAAATAGTCTCCAGTTGGAATTTTGCCTTTGTAAGGCATTATCTGTAATCTTTTGTCAGTATCCCATACTTCAATATTGAATTGAAGAGAGGTTGCGCCATCTTCTTTTATATTTTCCAAAAAGGAATCAAGGTCTTTTCCTTTAAATGTAGGTGGCATAAGTTCCAAATTAACAAACTTGACTCCTTCTTGCTTCAAAATTTGGATATATGGAGCCATCATGGCATAGCCTCTATCCTTTTTTGTCACAATACTGCCTGCATTTATAGTAACAGAATCTATCTGCTTGATTGTATTTAGCCTTTGCAATTCATCTCTAAACTCTGCTCGCGAATACTTCATTCCCTGATACGCAGGAGAGGCGCAGAACTTGCAATCCAAGTCAAGGTTAATTAATTCGCAGCCAAAAAGTGAGACAGCATAAACCCCTGAAAGCTGCGGTGTAAAAATCCTGCTGCCCCCATATGGATTAAAAAGCCCAGCTGAATCTGTGAGTTTATCGCCGGTTTCATTAATAACTGCAAAACCTCCATTATCTTTTACAAGGTAAAATAGTGAATTTTCCCGCAGATTTACTTTGAGCCATTCGTATTTGTCACCCTCATTTAGCCTTAAAAATATTCCATTGCAAGTTGAAATTCTGTTTGGGGCAATAGGAATGTCAAACAGGGATTTTACCCCTTCTTTTTGGAGTAAAAGTTTGGCTGCCTTAAGTTTGTCCTCGATGAAGATAATCACTTTTGCTTAAATTCGGCTGCGCATTGTTTACTTGAAATTCAGGAGCGCCAACTCCTTCTCCAACAAACCTTCCCTTCTGATAATCTTCGTATGTTATTTTCTTTTCTTTTGTCATTTTAATCCCTCCGATGTTTTGTTTATTTTTCCATAGCTTTCACTATTTTGCATTGTTGGTTTTGTCGTCGGAAAAACAATGAATTTCCGAGCGCAAATAAGTTTCCGTTTTGATTTTCCAATCAAAGAATGTTTTTAATTTGTTGTTTAGGCAGCAGCAGAGCTACCAATGGAAGCTTGAAGAATTTTTATTAAAGATAAATCTAAAAGAAGCTGAATCAATTCTGTTCACAGTGAATAAAACCATCTCGTGCCATTTTTATCAGAGAATAAAACAAGTCGTGGTCCTATATAAACTTTTGTTTTTGTAAATGGAATATGCAGGAAATTTTAGTATAACTCATTTATGGGTTGCCTCCCAAAAAGGGCAAAGATTTATAAAGTAAAAAAACAAGGGTTAACTATATTTAACTTGATTGGGAGTGGAATTAAAATGCCAGAGCTTGAGGAAAAAATAATCGAGGAAAGCGAAAGAAGAAAGCATGTCCTTGTTACTGCAAAGAGAAAGGACCTGGAAAATGCTGACTACCATAGCGATGAATACAGGCTTTTCACTTTTGATTTTCTTGGCGAGCAGGAACAGAAAGGCAAGGATGATGTGAAGATGATTGCATTCATCGCAGAATCAGACCTCGATTTCCATGCAGGGCCATAAAAATTCTAAGAAGTAATAATAAAAAATAAGAAATAAATTCTAGGCAATCCCACCTTATTCTGTCACAATCAGCTTGCCTGTCATTGCCTTGTGGCCTTCGCCGCAATAGACGCTGCACCTTATTGTGAATTCTCCAACCTGGTCAGCTGTGAATTCAATGACCTTCGGCTGGTTTGGCGGAAGCTTCTCATTGATGCCATATTCTGCAATTGCAAATCCATGCTCCACATCCATGCTTGTAACTGTAAGCTTGACCCTGTCGCCCTTCTTGAAGTTAAGGGTGTCGGGGATAAATTCCCATGTCTTTGCTGTCACACTAATCTCCTTGATTTCGCCTGCAGTCTGAGATGTATCCTGTGTATTTTCCTGAGTCTGAACAACTGGCGTTGATGTGACAATCTCCTCAGTCTGAACTGTTGTTGAAGATTCACTAACTACACATCCGCTAAGAAACATTATGAGCAGCGCAAACAATGCGGCCTCAAATAAAATCAATGCTTTTTTCACAAAACATCACCCCGATGCAGCTTGGAACAAAAATCAGTTTAAAAATCTGTGCAAAATATAAGTACAGCCTTTAGCGGCTAATTATAAAAGTCTCGTTTAGAATTGTATTGTTTCCATTCGCTGAAGCCCGGGTGTATTGATGGAGGAGCAAACAGACCTTCAGGCTTAGCATTAACTGCAAGGCCTGAATGAAATTTTGTAATTGGTGCATAAAGCTCTTCTCTTTTCTTCTGGATTGCCTCATGTGCGGGCTGAAAATGCAGCATTTCTGCATCAGTATCCATCAAATCATGCCTGCGATTTAATACAGGTGCATTCTGGTCAAAAAGAACCTCAAAGACTGGAAACTTGTAATGGATTCCAGGCAGCGCCCTGAAAAGCCTCGGATTCATATTGTTCGTTCCAACATAATCTGCTTTGTCCGGGTACACCGATCTTATCTTTAAATTGAAGCCTAACAGATGGGAATTGCCTTTTTCATGCTGGAGCTCGGCCAGCTTGGCTATTGAGTCGTCTGTTATATGCTCATCCGCATCCATGACAAACATCCAGGACGTATTAACATACTCCATTCCGTAATTTCTAGAACCTGCAAAACCGTCAAATGCATAATCATAAACTTGAAGATTTGGGTACTTTGCCTGCAATTCCTCAAGAAGCTGTCTTGTCCCGTCAAGAGAGCCTGTATCGACAATAATGGCTTGCTGAACTCTTGGCACAGTGGAATCTATGAACCTGACTATTCCGCCAGCCGGGTTCTCCACTTCATCCCTTACAATCGCTACAAGGGTCGTGTCTGTTAAAACTGGATTCCCCATATGCTAACTTTAATCGAGTACCATTTATAAATCTAATGCAAAGCTATATATTTGCAGCCTGCACAAAGTTCCAATATAATTGAATATTAATCATTGGGGGCGATAAGATGGCAATTATTGTAAGCATAAATTATTGGGCAGTCTTGGTTTGCAGCATTGTATCTATAGTATTGGGTTCGCTATGGTATGGGCCATTGTTTGGAAAGCCATGGATAAAGATTATGGGATTCAAGAAAAGCAGTATGGATGCTGCAAAGAAAAAAGGCATGGCTGCATCATATTTCACTGCATTTGTCTCATCTTTCGTCATGAATTATATTTTGGCGCATTTTGTCGACTACACTGAATCAGCCACATGGCTGATGGGCATGCAGACAGGATTCTGGATATGGCTCGGCTTCCTTGCAACAACAATGATTGGCATCATGCTCTGGGAAGGCAGGCCATTCAAATTGTACGCAATAAATGCAGGCCATTACCTTGTTGCGCTTGTGATAAACGGCGGCATACTTGCAATATGGGCATAAAGAATTGAAAACAGGATTATTTTTATTTAATTTATTTCTCTTGTTCTGATTTGTCGCTCGGTATGATTTCTTGTTTAATCTCAAAGTCATATCGGTTTAGAAGAACATCATAGGGTAGCAACTTTTCAAGCTGGCTGTCTGGCACCGCAATTTCTTTTATGACATGGTTCCTGGCATATGAGTATAAGGCTGCTGCGTCTTTATCATAAGCCTCAAAACACATTGTTTCAGGATTAATTTCTCCAAGATAGATGCTTCCATTGTTGGGATTTCTTCCAAGCAATGCATAATCTCTTGGCGGGCCGTGCTGCTGAATCCTGCCAACATGTGCATATGCCCGTTCTATCCTCTCACTCTGGCCTTCCAATCTTTTCCAGTGCAATTCCACAACCTTGTCTATCTTGATTTTTTTTCTCGCAATCTGTACTTCCTGCTGTTTTCTAATCATGTCTTTCTTGTTCATTTTAAGCATCGACCCCTGTCATTTTACGACAATTATTAATTACAATTAAAAGAATTTACCCGCCAGATATTTAACTCTTTTGGTGGTTTTGACCCAATATAACCAATTTTTATAAGAGAAAATTTCCTGATGAAAATAGATATCCGGATTAATTAGGTAATATATTTTTTTTAGCAACCTTTATATAGCCCTTATTTTTCCTTCTCTCTACCGTTGACTGATGAGGGCTCACAGCAACTGCTGGGCCTGAACGAGGGACATTTTCTATAATTGTCCTTAAGGTAAAAAAGTGCCTGATTCAGAGCTGAATTGGCATTTGTCGTCCGGGGTGGAAAAATGATGCAAGAAATAGCAAAAGAATTACAGGAAAAGGTTTTTGAGGCAATTGAGACAGCAAAGGCAACAGGCAAGCTCAAGAAAGGAACCAATGAGGTTACCAAGGCACTTGAAAAGGGCCAGGCAAAGCTTGTGGCCATAGCCAAAGATGTTTCCCCGCCAGAGATTATCATGCATATCCCAATGCTGGCAGAGGAGAAGGGAGTTGCATGCGCGGTTGTTGGAAGCAAGGAGGAGCTCGGAGCAGCTGCCGGACTTGAGCTGCCGACAAGCGGTGTTGCAATCATAGTTGAAGGGGACGCAAAAGGCTTGATTGCTGAAATAGCAGCCAAGCTAAAGAAAGAGTAAAAAAATAATCATAAGGTGCGACCATGGGTCAAATCAACAAAGATCATAGAAGGAAAAAAGCAGCTGCAGAATCAGCTGGCACTGAAGGGCAGACCAAGGGCGGGGCGCAATTCAGCGTTGCCTTTCCTGCAAGAGTGGAAGAGCTCGTCGGCAGGACCGGAACAAGGGGAGAAGTCATCCAGGTTAGATGCAAGGTCCTTGAAGGCCGCGACGCAAACAAGATAATAAGAAGGAATGTCAAAGGGCCTGTCCAGATAGGAGACATATTGATGCTCAGGGAGACAGAGTTCGAAGCAAGGCAGCTTTCAAAAGGAGGAAGGGGCCTGTCCTAGGCAATGCAAAATTTTTTTGTTTTCGATTTTCAGGTTAGTTAAAAAAAACAAGTAAAATTAAAAAAAACATGCAAATAAGAAAGGTGTTAACATGGTAAAATGCAGTTTTTGTCACAACGATTTAAGGCCAGGTACTGGAAAGATGTATGTCAAGAAGGACGGCAAGGTGCTTCACTTCTGCTCCAGCAAGTGCGAAAAGAACATGATAAAGCTCCAGCGCAACCCGAGGACAACAAGATGGACAGCAGAATTTGCCAGGGTCAAGAAATCAGGCGCAGAAGCTGCCCAGAATGTCGAGTGAAATCTTTGGCATCAGGACACAGTTGGAGGGCATGCATCATAATTGAAAGAAGGTGGGAAAGATGATTGAAAGAACTTTTTGCTTGATAAAGCCCGATGGGGTTTTTAGGGGACTTGTTGGCGAAATATTGTCCAGGTTTGAAAGGGCAGGACTCAAGGTAGTCGGCCTGAAAATGGTCTGGGCAGACAAGGATTTCGCAGAGAAGCATTATGAGGCCCACAGGGGAAAGAAATTTTTCGACAACACGATAAAATATATCACTGAAGGCCCGGTTGTTGCAATGGTGATAGAAGGCGTGCATGCAATCCAGAATGTAAGGAAGCTGGTCGGCAGCACCTCGCCACATGAAGCTGCTCCTGGCACAATAAGGGGCGACCTTGCCCACCTGAGCATGGCGCATGCAGACAGGGAAAACAAGGGCGGCAGAAACTTGATACATGCAAGCGACAAGCCTGAAGTTGCACAGCAGGAGATTGACCTTTGGTTTACAGCTGAGGAAATCCACACTTACACAGGCGGACACCAGCAGCATGTGTTTTGAATTATGATTTTGTTTATTGGCTATTTTGTTCAATGATGAGTTTGATACTGGGAAAATAAACCCCTAGCGAGTCCAGCTCAGCAATGCTTCGCATGGACTCGAATCGATTCTCCTCAAAGAGGAGAATAATGCAGCATTTTCGATGAAAATGCTGATGCCATCCAAAAATTGCCATGCAATTTTTGGTGAAATCCAAAATTTTCTTGGAAAATTTTGGTATGTGCTGAAACATGCGCAGGGAAGCGAGCAATGTTTCAGATGAGAAAAAAATACTAACAACACAAATTCAATAAAACAAATTTCAACAAAGGAAAGCGAAAACTACAAAGGTGATTTAAATCGGCGAGAAGATGAGTGAGAAGGTTTTGAGATTGGCCGGAAACCCGGTCCAGATAAGGAATATTTGCACAAGCGCGCATATCCATCACGGAAAAACAGCTTTCACTGACAACCTGCTTGCAGCAGCAGGCTTGATGTCCGAGAAAAATGCAGGCGACCTTGAGGAGGGCATGGCAACATGGCAGCACAAGGACGAGCAGGAAAGGCTCATGACTGTCGATGCTGCGAATGTATCAATGGTCCACAATTATCATGATAAAGAATATCTCATCAACCTTATTGACACACCTGGCCACATTGACTTTGGCGGAAATGTCACCAGGGCAATGAGGGCAATTGACGGAACAATTGTGCTTGTATGCGCTGTTGAAGGAATCATGCCGCAGACCGAGACTGTTCTTAAGCAGGCAATCAGGGAGAGGGTCAAGCCCGTGCTTTTCATCAACAAGGTTGACAGGCTGATTAAGGAGCTTAAGCTAACGCCTGAAAAAATCCAGGCAAGGTTTCTGGAGATTATCAAGAGGTTCAACATTTTGATTGAGCAGCTTGCCGAGCCGCAGTTCAAGCAGTCATGGAAAGTTGACATTGTCAATGGCAGTGTTGCCTTTGGAAGCGCCCGCGACAATTGGGCTTTGTCATATTCATTCATGCAGAAGAAAAACGTGAAGTTCGGCGACATTGAAAAAATATATGCAATGGAAGAGGAAACTAGGAAGGCATGGGTATGGGAAAATGCTCCTCTCTTTGAGGTTATACTTGACATGGTCATAACACATCATCCAACTCCTGCTGATGCGCAGAAATACAGGATTCCAAAAATCTGGCATGGCGATCTTGAGGGCGAGTTCGGCCAGGATCTCATAAACTGCAACAAGGAAGGAAAGCTTGCATTTGTCATTACAAGGATTGTCATCGACCCAAGAAGCGGGAAAGAGCTTGCAGCTGGAAGATTGTTCTCAGGCACAATCCGGCAGGGCCAGGAAGTTTACCTTAACCTTGCAAAATCCAAGCAAAGGATACAGACAGTCTATGTATATAACGGTGTCAAGCCTGAGCTTATAGACGCGGTGCCTGCAGGAAACGTTCTTGCAGTAGGCGGGCTTACAGGGAGCGCAGGCGAGACAGTCACATTTGAGCCTGAAGACACATTTGAGGAATTGAAGCATATTTTCGAGCCAGTCATAACAAAGGCAGTCGAGCCTGCAAAACCGCAGGACCTGCCAAAAGTTGTTGAAGTGCTTAGAAAAGTTTCCAAGGAGGATCCCTCAATCAAGATTGAAATCAATGAGGAGACTGGCGAAAACCTTATGTCAGGCATGGGGGAACTGCATCTTGAGATTGTCGAGAACAGGATAAAGACAGAGAAAGGCGTGGACATAAAGACCTCGCAGCCAATTGTTGTTTACAGGGAATCGCTTACCAAACCTTCACAGGAAGCTGAGGGAAAATCCCCAAACAAGCACAACAAGTTCTATTTCAAAGTCGAGCCAGTCAATGAAGCCCTGGCCACTGCCATAAGGGAAGGCATGATTCCAGAGGGCAGGATCAAGAAAAGAAATCTTGAGATGAGGGAACAGCTAATGAACACCGGCATGGAGACCAAGGAAGCTGACCAGGTCAAGAACATATTCAAGGGAAATGTATTCATGGATGCAACAAAAGGGCAGATTCACATGATTGAAGTCATTGAAATGATTTTCGACATGTTTGAGGATGTCATGCAGCGCGGCCCGCTGGCAAGGGAGCCATGCATAAATGTCAAGGTAATCCTTACAGACATGAGCCTTCACGAGGATGCAATCCACAGAGGGCCAGCACAGGTCTATCCTGCTGTAAGGGAAGGCATAAGAGGCGCAATGATGACTGCAAACCCTGTCATGTATGAGCCGATTCAAACCCACTTAATTGAGGCTCCGCAGGAAAACATGGGGGCTGTTTCAAAATTGGTCAGCTCAAAGCGCGGCCAACTCCTTGATGTTGTGATGGATGATTTCGGTGTCACTGTCAAGGCAAAGATTCCTGTCATGGAAATGATAGGCTGGGCATCTGAATTGAGAAGCTCCACTGAAGGCAAGGGAGTCTCCTCTCTTGTCGACCAGACATTTGAAAAGCTGCCTTCTGAAAAGCAGCCTGACCTTATAAGGAAGATTAGGGAAAGGAAAGGATTGGGGCCGAACGAGTAAAGGGTTTTTTGATCCGAACTTTTTTACAAAAAAAGTTTGGTTTTTCACCTAGTCATTTTTTGATTCTTTTTTTGTCTTCGCCGCACAAAAAATTTATATGCCTGCTAGATATTATTTATTGCATGAGAGCAGGCAAAATAATCGCAATTCTTATTGTCCTTGCATCTTTTGCAACTGCATTTTATTTTTATCCCTCAATGCCCGATATGGTGGTCAGCCATTGGGATGCTCAGGGCATTGCTGATGGCTATATGTCAAAATTCTGGGGTCTTTTCCTT
>Ga0209211_10012064_pt1 | contig 10930 bp, 15 predicted proteins | sample RifGroA2_FD_183992 | JGI IMG/M metagenome (GOLD analysis project Ga0209211, IMG submission 183992) | Groundwater microbial communities from Rifle, Colorado, USA - Groundwater A2 (SPAdes) (version 2) | ecosystem: Environmental > Aquatic > Deep subsurface > Groundwater | place: Rifle, Colorado...
CACTTTAATTTTGGCTAAAAAAGCGGCGGAAACGTAGAAAATGACAAATAAATCACAAACTGTCAATTAAGTTTTTCTGTGGAATTAATTGGCAAACTGTCAAACTTGGGTTGAAAACACGTGGAAAAAAGCGGTGTAATCCTACTGCATACAGCAGAACAAATACCGGCTGAAAAGAACTTATCGCGCTGACTAACGTTACTGAGGTCAATGATATTGCAAATGTCGCTGCAGCTGATCCACTAAACGTTAAAAATTCTTCCAGAGAGAACAAGTAAAAGTTTGCTTTAAATTTCTCAACTTGTAACCCAATTTCTTTTCTTGTTCTTCTCACCACAATAAACACCAGTGCAAATAAAAAAGAAAATAGTGTCGCCCAGGTAAACCCCGTTCCCCAACTCATGATCCCAAAAATGTATTTGTAGATGACGACTTCGATTGCCAGTATCATCGCACACAACATCATCCAATAAAACGAAACATTAATGTGAAATCCTCTTTTTCCATTCATTGTTAACAGTGTTGCACTCAGAATAATAATGACAAAACCAAGATATTGTCTTAGCAGTAGGATTTCGCCGATCAAAACAAATGCCAAAATTGGAACAAAAATTTTTCCCAGTGCAAAAAGTGAAACAACAACAGACGTATCATCTTGTTGTAATGCTTTGTAATAAGGATAGAGATATCCAATGCCTGTTAAACCTAAAACCAAGAAAAAGGGAACTTGCTTCAATGTAATCATCGCGGGGAAGTCCAACAACAAAATGAGAGGCAGGAATAATACATTCATAAAAGAAGCAAAAAACATAAGTGTTGTTGTTTTTCTAAAGATCGTATTAATAAAATAGTTATCAATGACATTGGCGGACCCATGAAGAATCGGCTCAATCAACGCAAAGAATAACCAATACATCTCATCAACAAAGTTGTTTTTGTTTAAAAAATAGTGGGGTTGGATGGTCTTTCTGACCAAAACATTTTTATCTTTACATCTTCTCTAAAATTAACATGAAAACGTTGCAATGGTCTATTTTTACCATCATTGTTGTCACAGTACTCCTATTTTCCATCAGCACGTACTTTAACCAATTAGACCAACAATATTTTCAAGAGCATCAGCAGGAACTTACTACCACCGAAACTATTATCAATCCCGATGGTGAAACGACAAACTATTTTTATGCTGATACACCTTACACAATAACGTACAAACTATTTTTATGGGCATACCTCTTTATTCCTTTCATTCTCGTTATTACTCTTGGCATTCGTTATATTCTATCTCATCCACCGCACTACTTTCAGAGTTTAATCATTCCTGTCTCTTTCGTTGTGCTTACCTTCATCCTCCAAGCTAAGAATATCTATGCTGCGGTAGGATGGGAAAAGAGCTTTGGCATTATTTTGGTCTCTTTATATTGCGGAATTGTTCTCAGTCTCGTTGCTATTATCAATCTGATCATCGCTTCCCAAAAGCGGAAATAACGGTCACCAATCAAAACATTTAATAATTGTCTTTTTATTCCTATCGTTAATGAAAGACATTATTCTCAAGCACGCTCTTAAAAATGCGTTAGACTTCCAGGGTAAAGTTAATCTTAACGTTATTCTTGGTCAAGTTCTCAAAGAAAATCCAACCCTCCGCACGCAGGTTCCTGCTGTTCAAAAAGCCATTGCCGCTACAATTAAAGATGTCGAGAAACTGTCTCTCCCTCAGCTCACTGAAAAACTTCAAAAACTTGCTCCTGAACTCCTCCAAGCCCAGGAAGAAAAAATTGAAGGTCCTTTGAAACCACTTCCTAATGCTCAGCAAGGTAAAGTCGTTGTTCGTATTGCACCATCACCTAGCGGACCTTTACACATTGGTCATGCCTATGGTGTGTGCCTCAACGCAGCGTACGCTGAAATGTATCAGGGTAAATTTCTCCTCCGTATTGAAGATACTAATCCTGAAAACATTTATCCTCAAGCCTATGAACTTATTGAACGTGATGCTCAGTGGCTCACCAATAATCATGTTGCTCAGACTATTCTTCAATCATCTCGGCTCGGGATCTATTATGATTATGCCGAAAAATTGATTCAACTGAATAAAACATATGTCTGTACGTGTCCTGCTGACGTATTCAAGGAACTCAAAAACAATGGACAGGCCTGTCCTTGTCGAAACAATACTCTTAAAGAAAATCAACATCGCTTTGCCAAGCTCTTCAATGGGTATGCTGAAGGGGAAGCTGTTGTTCGGCTTAAAACAGATATTAGCCACAAGAATCCCGCTCTCCGTGACTTTGGCATCATGCGCATTGTCGAGCATGTTCATCCTAAAACCGGTAAAGAACAACGCGTCTGGCCATTGATGGTGTTTGCGGTTGCTGTTGATGACCATGAACTTGGTGTCACTCATGTCCTCAACGGTAAAGATCATGCTGATAACGCCATTAAAGAACGTTTAATTATGGAATGCCTTGGCTGGCAGCCACCAGAGTATAAACACTGGGGAAGAATTAACTTTGAGGGCTATGAATTAAGCACATCCAAAACTCGCCGTGCGATTGAACAACACGAATATCATGGCTGGGAGGATATTCGTCTGCCTTTCTTACCTGCACTTCGTCGCCGTGGTTATCAACCTGGAGCGTTCCGAAAATTTGCTTTAGAAATTGGCTTAAGTCTTAACGACAAAACGGTTAGTATCGATGAATTTTGGAAAAACATCAATTCATTTAATCGCGAAATTATTGAACCAACATCAAACCGTTACTTTTTCGTTGAAAATCCCGTTCCTATTACCATTAATGGTGCTCCCTCTAAAACAGCTACTCTTGATCTTCATCCTGATTATCCTCAGCGCGGTCAGCGTACAATTCCCGTCGCCAGCAAAGTCTTCCTCAGCCAGCGTGATGTTGATAAACTGGAAGAGGGGAAAATCCATCGCTTAATGGACTACTGCAATTTTAAAATCGAAAAGAAAAAATATCTTTTTGTATCAGAAAGTTATGAAGATTACAAAGACAATCAGAAGAAAGGGCTCATCATGCATTGGCTTCCGCAGTCATCAGCGTTGCCTCAAATCGAAGTTACGCTTGACAACGGTTCAACGGTCTCAGGTCTTGGTGAAGATCCTTTGACTGGATTAAACGTTGGTGACATTGTTCAGCTTGAACGCCACTATTTCGCTCGTCTTGATCAAAAAACCAAAAACCAATTTATCTTTTGGTACTTACACAAATAAAAAAGAGGGATACCCATGGGAAAAATTAGTCGTGATACACCATTAGCTGAAATAACACTCCGCCGCTACGAGAAACCAACAATGAGTGGTCGGGAACTTGTTCGTAAATTTTGTCTTTCTGTCGGCTTGCTTCAACCGGGAGATTCCCGTGACGTTGTTGTTGATATTTTCTATGTCTTACTACAAGCAAAACAACGCAAGGAAGAACTCCATTCAGAAGAAATTAAAAATCATGTCATGGGAACACGTAAGTCCCTTCAATTACCAATGTTAGGCATTGCCAGTTCCAATATCCGTCGTCAATTAAAAAGAATTAAAGATCTCCATCTCATTGAAACAAATGCTAATCTGTATCGGATTGCCGAATTTGGTAACGTGAGCGAAATCTTTGAAGAAAAAGTGCAAAACTTCTTGCTCAGCACCGTTGTTAGTCGTGTCAAAGAATACATGAAGAAAATTGATGAAGAATTTACGGTTGGTTCAACCAGTCATCACAAAAGAACTGTTCCTGTTTCAGCATTACCCGAAGAATTTGTGGCGATGGCAAGAGCGGAAAGGAAAAGTTAATCTTTTTATCTTTTCTTAAGATAATTTTTAATTTCCTTCTCAAAAAGCGAAAAATCCTCTAACTCTTCCTGCAAAGAGGAGTACGCTTTACTGTCATCAATATTGCCATATTTGTGAACGAGAATATTCCGAAAGCCTTTCATTTCTCTTATTCTTGCCGCCAATGTGGGTGACAGCACTTTTTTCTTTTCTAGTATTTTAATAATATCATCTTCGTTCTGAGGAACTCCTAGTTTTAAGTGAGAAACCAACATCGCCATCACGTCAATAATTCCTTCAATTGCTAGCTCAATCGTTTTCTCACACGCTCTTCGTCTCGTAAGGTTTGTTTTATATTCCTCTTCTGTTTCCGGTAGAATGTCCTCTAACTCTGTCAAATATTGATTCACATCATCAAACTTCAATACTATTTTTTCCTTAAGATTCATGCACTAACCTCACGTAGAAGTGGATCGAGATAAGCGCGATAGTATTTTTCAAAACTACTGAATTCACGGACGACACGTATACACGTTGAAATCATAAACTCTCGGTCGTCGCAGTAAACCACTTTTCCTTTAATCACTTCTTGTTGGACTGCCAAAGGAAGATCCTGGAATATCTGTACATCTAGCAGATCTGGCAAAAATCCTGACACTTTCTTGCGGAAATTAAACCGCTCAACCGCAGAATCATCATAATAAATTGCTATATCTACATCTGAAAGAGGAGTATTCCTTTGTTCGGCAACGCTCCCAAAGAGGAAAATAAAGCGGATTTTCTTTTTCTTATCCAGAGCGATGATCATTTTCTTGATTGCACTTATATTCATCTTAGAACAGAAGAGAGTAGAATTATTAAACATTTCTACAAAGAGTACATTTTACGAAAGCTACAAGAACCAATTTAAACTCATCTGGAAATTTAGTAAGAAATAAAAAATTAAATTATATCTTCTTCCGCAACGACAATATAATCTCCTGTTGCAATAACGGCAGAAAACGGAATGAGAATTTGTCCTTCTTTACTTTTTTCTAATTCCATCCGATCAGTATATGATGTTGGGTTGCGTAAAAGCAAGTGAATCAATTCGCCTGAACCGACTTCAAAAATCAAATCTCCTACTTCGCCAAACTTCTTTCCAGATTTGGACACAACTGTTTTTCCTAGGAGTTCCTTAGAATAATTTTTTCCCTTTTCTTCCATCGTGATTCACCCTCATTTAACTGTACAGTAAGATAACAAGTACACTGTCACTGAGAAGAAAGTTACTATATAAAGTTTGCGGTGATTGCACAGTTAGGATTGAAAGAAATGTTTAAATAGCAACCAACGTCCTAGTAACTTCATGTTTTACCATACTCTAAATCCTACTCTTCTTAACCTTGGCCCGGTTGAAATTCGCTGGTATGGGATAGTCTATGTTCTTGGGTTTCTGGGGACTGTCTGGTGGATGTCCTATCTTTCCCGCCACCAAAAACTATCATTCACTCGTGATCAGATCTGGGATCTGGTGTTCTACGCCATGCTTGGCGTTCTTATCGGCTCTCGCGTCTTTATGATTTTCTGGAATCCACAAGTCTATCTTGTCAGGCCATGGGAACTTTTTTATCTCTGGCAAGGAGGAATGAGCTTCCACGGTGGTTTTGTAGGAATTGTCGCTGGGACATGGTTGTACTGCCGTAAGCATCATCTCTCTTTCCTTCCCATCGCTGATATTATCAGTGTTCCTGCTATCTTCGCTCTTGCTCTCGGTCGGATTGCTAACTTTATCAATGGCGAACTCTGGGGTACAATCACAAATGCCTCTTGGTGCGTTGATTATTCTAAAAACCAATATCTCTCTAACCTCCCCGCCGGCTGTCGCCATCCTAATATGATCTACTCAACGTTTCAACGTTTTCTTGTTGGAGGCTGGTTGCTTTTCCTCACCTTTCGTCAAGTCTGGAAACCTGGTTTCATTTTCTGGAACTTCGTTTTCTGGGAAGGACTCGGCCGCATTATCGTTGACGTCTACCGTGACTATCCTGCTCATCAACTCTATTTCAGTTTCAGCCTTGGCCAATGGTTTAGTGCTATTATGGTCCTGACCGCACTATACTTCTTCGTCAAGCATTATTCTACCGAATGGAAACAGCTCTTCCTTCCCACAAAATTTATTAACCATTAGGATCTCAATAAAAACAACAAATGAGGTGTATTAACTATGGGTTCAAATCAAAATGAAATAGAACAAGGCAAAGCCGCTGCCGTATTATCGTATTTACTAGTAGGCATTATCTGGTTTTTTGCCGATGAAAAAATGCGCAAGAATCGTTTCGTAGCTTTTCATGTCAAACAAGCATTAGTATTATTAGTTATTAGCGTTGCTGTTAGCATTGTTTTCGCTATTCTTGGCAGTATTCTCGGGCTCTTCTTCTTGATGATGGGTGGATTCTTCTTTATCTTCTGGATTGGTCGCATCATCAATCTTTTAGTGTTCGCACTCGCTCTCTGGGGGATTATTAGTGCTGCCCAAGGCAAGGAACAAGAACTTCCTGTCATCGGCTCTTTCGCCAAAAAATTTACATTGTAAGGTGTCCTATGAAAACAAAAATAAGTTTACTTTTTGTATTGATCCTGAGCATTGCTTTAATCATTGGCTGTACTCCAACCCCACCTTCGTCTCCCGAAGCAGTTGAAGATCTTCCACCAGTTCCGCAATTAAAACCTGCTGACGAACCTCTAGCTGACGATGTTGCTGCAGTCAAAATCAATAACTTTGCTTTTGAGCCGGCAACAGTTGAGATTGCCACTGGTGACTCCGTAGAATGGGCCAACGTCGATAGTGCATCTCACACAGTCACGTTTGACAATGGTGTTCTTGACCAAAATATTCCTAACGGTGGAACGGTCCGCTATACCTTCACCGAACCAGGTGAATATAGTTATCATTGCTCATTTCATCCAGGAATGCGTGGAGTTGTGATCGTGCAATAAGTTTTTATTTTCTTTTTTTTACATGGTTAACTGCCCCAAATGCAAAAGCTCTCAAGCTCAGCGTATTGATCATAATTATCTTTCTTTTCTCCGCTGTTTACAGTGTGGCTACAATGAATTAGCTGCTGAAGACACTTTTCCTGAGCAGCGATCAAATCAGCGAGAAAAAAGACGTTATTCTCCCTATCGTGTCAGTGGAGGGAAGAAACGGTAACTTAATCCTAATTTATTTTATATTTTTTTAGAACTTGTTGTATTATATCCTTACGCATTGTTTCTGCAACTAATGGGTCATCTAACACTTGAAGAGTAATCTCACCCCTCTCAGTAACTAAATCGGTAATTTCTGTGAGCGACGCATCTTGTGGAGTTTTACATTTCTGAAAGAACGCATCAATTTTCTTGGTTAATTCCAGAGGATGTTTCGACTGAATAAGCGAATCTCCATACGTTCCAATATTGAACCCGGGAATAAAGTTCTTTGGTTTTGGTATTAGTTTAGCACGAACGCCTATTTTGTTGTACATCTCTACTGTCCACTTGTCTAAAGCAGTATCTCCATAGCAGATATAATACAATTTTATTCCTCTTTTAATCATCTCTTTCATTAATTCTGTTTCTTGAGCTAATGTTGCGATAAGGAACCAGAAGTGGATGGATTTGAAAGTGATAACTTTCTCCGCTTTTGGATCGTTTAATGCTTGCCGAATAAGACCATTCCAGATATAATCTAAATCAACGAGAGTTGGGAGGGTGTAAATTGTCGTATTTCCCCCCACTTGAACTTTACTCCCTCTATGATTAGTGGTAAAATATTGCTTCTGGAGGATGTTTCCAAATTTTATAACTTTGAGTATCCATTCTTTGTTTACAGAAAAGTTTTTACCTTCTTTAATAAGTACTCCTTCATCGACCAATTGTAAGACGGCTTTACGTATTGCTTGAAATGAAAACGATTTAGTGTATTGTTTGTTTACCGCATTGAGTATTTTCATCAGAGACAATGGGAATTCGTGCATCAGAACGGAAAAAGCCATATCTTTGGCAGAGGTGGGCTTTTCCAAGAGGGGGAGCGTTATTGTTAGCGTCATACTTTAATTAAAATTTGGATTTATTTAAGTGTTTCTATTATTTTGAACTAATTGGTTTAAAAATAATTAAACCAAAAATATTTATATTAACAAATTGTTACTACTTCATTATGGCTACTATTGAGAATGAATTTGGAAGCTTAGCAATGTTAGCAGCAAAACCAGCACCTTTGATGACTATTCTTGGAGACTTGCGTACATTCAAACAATTTGAACCCGGTAGTCTTCCGCATGTTGATCAGTTGATGAATGAGCAAAGAGATAATCGTCAGTTGGGTGATAGGAGTTACTATACTCCCGATGGCTTAGTTTATTTCCTAAAAAAAGGCATCCCTATGCTTGCAATAACAAGAAGGGATCATAATCCAGTTCTTAAGCACATTGATGACGCTTTTGAACAATTTCAGAGTGGATCAAGGGGCCGTAGTAGAATACTTCAAAACGAGGTTTATCGTCTTTCACAAGATGATATAGAGGAGGCCATTAATGCTACTGATACAGAAATTTTTGATTTGACTGAGTGTCGTTTATCGTCAGATGGACATCTTAGAGTATATGGGAGCATTGAGAGCGTAGAGAACTTTAATGAGTATAATCAGTTGCCATACGTTCTGGAAAACCTAAGTTTAGATTTTGATGGTGAATTTGCGGAGCGTATAAAAAATCATATGAGGTTGAGTGATGTAGATTATAATAGGTTAAGATTGAATTATGAAGAGCGAAGATTGGCAGAACGTATTTATGGACGAGGCGGTGATTTTGTTAAGAATTTAAAATTATCAGATACATTTAAGCCAGAAACCAATAGAACGACATCATCAGTTACTGTTATTCTCCCCCATCATAGGATTTATGAAAAGACGACAATAGCTCTTCGCAGTTCAAATGATGTGAGAATAAATGCAGCCCAAGGAGCATTCATGGATGCCTCGTTGCTTTATGGGTTAGTCGACTATTCTTGTTTCTACAGTCTTCGCGGTAGTTGGGTCCATAAGCATCGTGGCTTGCATGGGGTACCTTTGAAGACTTTTGCCTAATGCAATGCGTAGAATTTGACTTTACAAGTATTTTGTAAAAGAAATTAAGTTGGAGGTATTTCAGATTATCTCTCCTGCTCAAAGTCAGGTGCCAACTTCAAGTTCTTTGAAGTTAGCGAAGCGCGGAAACTTTCTAAGTAATAAAAAATTAAATGCCATTTACTTATCCCTGCACACATACACAAACGCCGGCGGGAGATTTCCTAGCACCAATTTCTTTTCTACTGTTTCGAAATGGGACTCCAGTAACTTCTGCAGTCGTTGGGTGTATTGGAAAAGAATAAATGTGCCTTGAACGGGAAGCACTGCTTTTATGCCGCTCATTATTTGTTCTCGTTGTGTATCTGAAAAATAAAACAACGGTAATCCTGAAACAATACAATCAACTTTCTTAATGTTCATTTCTCTAAGTTGATTTTGCATCTGTTCAGCACTCACATTGAGTATCCTTAATCGAGGATCTTTTATTTTTAAACCTAAATGCTCACAAAAATCTTTATTGGTTTCAAAACAAATCATTTTTGTGTCTCTTCGTGCGTTCTCTAGAATGCTTTGTGTAAACGCTCCTAAGCCGGGTCCCAATTCCACGATATGGTGTGCCGTTTCAAAATTAATGTTATCAACAATTTCTTTTCGCAAAAATGCCGAGCTCGGTGTAATTGCTCCTACTTCTTTCGGATTTTTGATGAACTTCGACAAAAGTAACAGTGATTCTTTCATGTTAACGATCCAACAGCGCCCGAAGAGACTATAATAATTTTTCGTCCCGATTTGATCGATTCCATTTCGTTGCCTACTACAATAAGATTATAAATTATCATTGTTTACCTCTATTTATGTGGATTGCAGACGTTGTTATTAAGCACAAATGCTTGATTGCCGATAAATGTGAGAAATATCAGGTATCAACCATTTCTGTTCCATTCAACATCGCTATAGAAAAGGATATAACTTATTCCCCGGAATTTCACACTTTATGGGGAGATCAAAAGAACATTCAGAAATGGATCGCCGCTGTCAAAAAAGACAAAGAATTACACAATATTGAGGTTGATGGCAACAAAGTATTCTTGGTTGAAGTAACAAGAAGAAAAATTCCCGTCACTATAAGAGCAAGATTACAACAAAAGATCATCTGGACAAAACCAATCCACATAAATATCAAAGGCGAAGAGCACTGGAGTATTGCTTCCTGGGATAAAAAATATATTATGGACTTTATTGCCGAAACAAAAAAAGTATCCCAATACATTATTTTGAAATCTGTCAAACAAACGAAATTGAAAGACATTTACTATACACGATTACTGCCTGGCCTATCTCCACAACAGAAGAAGATCATCACCATTGCTTTTGAAAACGGATATTATGATTGGCCTAAAAGAACAGACTTACAGCAGTTAGCACAAAAAGCCAAGATTTCTGTAAGTCTCTTACGGGAGCATCTTAAAAGAGCAGAAAAGAAGTTATTGCCTGATCTGATTAAGCAATTATAAGACATACCTCATATGTGTGGGCTCACTGTTGTGGGTAAAAGATAATCTTGTTGATACTTTTCTTGGTACTAATAAACCCTACAAAGGAATACAATGGCATCAAGAAAAATGAAAGACTTGGAACAGAAAAGCTTGGAGCAATTATTAGATCAGCTTAGTTCAGACCTGGCCCGAAGCAGAGTAATTGAGAAATTGATTGAAAATGATAGTTCTCTCTCCACCGAGATCATCAATCGTGGTCTCAAAGGCTACGAGGAGAAAGGAATGCTTATTGATGCGGGATATTTAGCCCATCTTGTTGGTCGAAGAAAAGCGGCCAAGCAGTATTTTGAAACTGCAATCTCACAAGAAGGTGATGTATCGCGCTTAAGAACTATTATTGATCTCGCAAAAATAAGGGATATTCCTTGGGTAGTTGAGCGCGCCGCAGACGAAGCCATTTCCCTACTCAAAAAGCAATTTCCTGATCCAGAAGCTTTGGAATCAGCCGCCGATATTGGCCGAGAGAGTAACTGGTATGATTCAGAAATGGTTCGAGATTGTTAC
>Ga0209211_10012065_pt1 | contig 10929 bp, 8 predicted proteins | sample RifGroA2_FD_183992 | JGI IMG/M metagenome (GOLD analysis project Ga0209211, IMG submission 183992) | Groundwater microbial communities from Rifle, Colorado, USA - Groundwater A2 (SPAdes) (version 2) | ecosystem: Environmental > Aquatic > Deep subsurface > Groundwater | place: Rifle, Colorado...
AGGAGTTTTAACAAATATTTCACCTGTCGCGTCATCAATTGAGATTGGAAACTTTGAGATTGCGTTGGCGCCTTCTCTGGAAACAACGAAATTGTTTTGATCTGTTCTTATTCTTATCCTACTTTCATCTCCGGTTCTTACAATGAGTTCATTTTTGTCAACGTTAAACTTAACCCTTTGCAATTCCACATCACCTTCTTTTACTCTAAGTTCAAGCTCTTTACCATCCTCGGTTTTAAATCTGAAATCAGAAAGCTTTGTACCTGTCGCGTCGTAAGTCTTAACTCTGCTCTTTTCTTTTCCATCACCGCTTTCGTATTTTTCAACCATGATTTTATTCCCTTCCGCGTCAAAGGTTCGGATTTCTACTTTAATTTCACCATCCTTTTCAACCTCTCTTCTTACTTCTGAAGTTGTTCCATCCGGATTTGTAATAGTTTGTTTGGTCTTTTGTTTTTCACCGGAGCTTCCGAATTCATCTTCGTCTAAGTCCAAAACACCGTCATTATCATCGTCGTCATTATTGTCTTTATCACTATCCTTACCATCATCTTTGTTGTCATCATCGCTTTTATCTTTATCATCATTTCCGTCATCTTTATTATCATCGCTTCCATCGGAGCCGCTACCCTTGCTAAGAACACTTCCTTTAGTATTTTTTGTTGAAAGCGATCTGACACCTACAAAAGAGGTAACACCAAAAATCAGAGCAAGTAAAAATAATATAGGAAGATACGAAAAATAAAGGATTAGGGATTTAGACTTTTTTTCAGGCAGGGCATGTTTCACACTGATATTGTAACCTAGCAAAATGTGTTTGTCAACACATTGTTGTGCTAGTATTACTAAATATGATCTTTGCAAATAATGTTAAATTATCTTTATTTTCTGCAGCAGAAGACTCCAAGGCTTTAGACCGGAGTCCTTCATTTCCAATTGTTGGGGTATTGCTCTTTGCCTTTATATTCGGATGAAGGCCACTTCCTTTTGGAAGACAAAATTTAAAGCATCTATTCTAATAGAAGTTTTTTTTGTTCTACTCTTACTTTTTCTATTAGTTTTAGTTAACATAAGTAACAATAAGGGAATAGAATTTTTTAATAATAGTGATATTTATTACGAGTTTCATAGTGCTTTGGATATTAAAAACGGAATAAATCCATATAACAGGATTTCAAATACAAATTTTGTTGATAATCAAAAATACGCCACACTTTTGCCGGTTTATTATTATTTTATTTTAATTGTCGCGAAACTTTCAGGATATTCGTTTATTCATTTTATTTCAGTAATGCGCGTTGTTCTTATTGCGTTTGAGTTTTTAGGCGCGTTGTTTATTTACCTGTATTTTGCAAGAAAAAACCGTAGAGAATTAGGCTATTTTGGCGCGGTGTTTTATTTATTTAATGTCTATACCATTAATAGTTACGTCTTTCTAAAGCAGGACGCCATTGCAATTTCTTTTTTACTTATGTCTTTATACTTTTTTAAACCAAGAATCAGATTATCGTACCTTTTATTTGGTGTTTCACTTGGCATAAAACATATTGGGATTTTTATTTTACCCTACTATTTTCTGCCGTTGCTTTTTAGTAAAAGAAAGTTAAATGATTTTTTGCAGGATCTATTTTGTTTAATTTTTCCGGTTTTAATTCCTTCTTTTCCTTTTATATTTAGTAATATGAGAAGCTTTATTTATTCAATGATTTTTAGTTTAACCAGATCTTCTGAACAAGGCAATGTAATGTTTGGTTATGCAAATCTTTTATCTCCCCATTCTGTGTTTCCAAGGCTTCCGCTTTTTATTGTCACAATATCTAATTTAATTTTAGTTGTAATGAAAAAAATTCCACCAACTTTTTATATACTCACTTCCTTTTTGATATTCGCAATGTTTAATCCGGTAATTTTTGATCAATATTTAGTTTGGGTAACTGCGTTTGTTTTTATTTCCATCGTAGATTATTTAAGATAGGTTTTTTCGGTTTCGTTTAGTAAGGCTTCTACCTCATTTAATCCCTTATCCCAGAATTTTTTGTCCGAAATATCAACGCCCATCTTTTTAAAAATATTTTTTGGAGAATCTGACATTCCGGCAGATAAAAATTCCTTTACATTTTCAATAAACTTTGGATCTTTTTTTACAGAACTTTGAAGCGACTTTGATATTAAAAGCCCGCCGGCATAAGAGTAAACATAAAAAAAGTGTCTAAAATGACTTACGTAAATCCACCAGTTGTTTGAACCTCTGCCGACCTCTCCCATATACGAAATTATATGTTTTTCAAAAATCTTTCCAATTTCTTCTTTTGGGATATAGCCTTTTTCTTTAAAAGTTTTATGAAGTTCAAGTTCAAAATTGTAAAATGCTACTTGTCTAAAAATAGATGAAATGTCACCCTCAAGTTTTGACATAAGCAGAGTAATCTTTTCTTCTTTATTTGCTTCTTTAAGCAGAGTTTGAAATACAAAATCTTCCATAAAGGTGCTGGCTACTTCGGCGGTTGAGGTTGGAGTGCCGAAATTTATCTCATTTTGAACTCCTTTCATTAACTCATCGTTAATTCCGTGTCCCATTTCATGAGCTATTGTTAAAACATCACGCAATTTATCTGCATGGTTTAAAAGGACATAAGTTGGAGAAAGATTTCCGGCGCATATGCAGTAAGCACCGCCCGATTTACCTTTTTCTGGGAATACATCAAAGTGACCATTTTCAATAAAATCTTTAAGTATATCTGAAAATTTTGGATCCAGGTTTTTAAAAGTTTTATATATCAAGTTTACGGAATCCTCAAAGGAATATTTTTTTGTAATTTCACCTAATTCAATATTTCTTTCAAAATACCTAAGCTTTTTAACACCTAAGAGTTTAGCTTTTAACTTGTAATACCTTATTGAAATGTCAAATCTTTTTGTTACAGAGTTCAAAAGGCTGTCAACTACAACGCTTTCTATATCATCGTACAAATGTCTTGGTTGATCCGGTCGTGTATATCCCCTTAAATCACAGTTTACTTTAAGGTTTTCACAAACTGTATTTATTTCGTTTTCAGAAACATCCAAGTGTTTTTTAAATATTTTTTCAAGCTGTTTGGCTGCGGATTCTCTTACTTTTTCATTTTTACTTGATGTTAAACTTAACATCTCTTCAAACGTTTTCTTTTCCTTTGTTAAATTGTCAGTAAGGACTACTGCTTCTTCCTTTGAGATAAATTCTGAAACCATCCTAATCCAGTTCGAAAGGGAAGTCTTTTCTTTTAAATTCATGATTTTTTCCTCGGGTTCTGACAATATATATTTAGCTTCATCAAAAGAGCCTTTTAGATAATGTCTGTAATCCTTTAACAACGGGTTTTCTAAAAATTTCTTTTGTTTATCGGTTGGTATTTTTGAAATTCTAATTCCGAAAAACTGAATATCGTTGGCTATTTTTATAGAAAAATCACTTAACTTATTTACTTCGGCTTTGAGTTTAGGATTGGTTTGATCTAACGAACTTCTTAGCCTAAAATAATATCCCTGAAGTCCGCCGGTTCCAAAATGTTTTAACCAGCCTTCATATTCATCGAGTGCTTCTCTTAAAACAACGGGATCTTGTAAGTAGTCTGTTCTATCTTTCCATTTATTAATAAATTTATAACTTTCCTCAAGGATTTTTTCTTTTTCTACCGCTATTTTTGGATCTTCATCACTTTTAAATAGTTTAGACAGGTCCCAACGCGTTGTAATCTTGTTAAAGCTATTCATACTTAGGATTCTACCATCACATTGGCATTTGACACCAAACACTTGTTGTGATAACCTTTACCGAGCTGAAGAAACGAGCCCCAAACTACGTGGTTTGGGTTATTTTTTTTCTGGGGATTAACTTTATGACAGCAGATTTATACCTTACAAAAGAAGGTTTAGAAAAATTAAAGGACGAACTTGAGGTTTTACTTGAAAGTAAAAGACCTGAAGTTGCAAAAAGAATAAAATCCGCAAGAGATATGGGAGACACTTCCGAGAATGCGGAATATGTTGCTGCGCGCGAAGAGCAGGCTTTTATGGAAGGTAGAATTTCGGAACTTTCAGATATACTAAAAAAAGCTAAGGTTTCAGTAAAAACCAATAATGATTCAGTTTTTGTTGGCGCCGCGGTAACTGTTCATGTTGACGGTGGAAATGAAACCTTTTATATAGTCGGCGCTCCGGAAGCAGATCCTTCTAAAAATAAAATTTCACACGAATCTCCACTTGGATCATCTCTACTTGGTAAGAAAGTTGGAGAGAAGATTTTGGTTGACGCCCCTATCGGCAAGTTAATTTATACTATTCTTAAGATCGAATAGATCTTTACGGCGATGTGTCAACACATATATCTACAAGGGGGCCCCTTGTAAAGCATAAGCGGACACCGCACATTACTAGATTACTAGATTGAGTAATTCCCCACAATAGTTTAAACTCAAGTAATAATGGCAACTCTTCAGGAACTTAGAAATTCAAGATTAATTAAATTAGAAAAATTAAAGGCGTTGGGAGTAAATCCATACCCCGCGAAGTCTTTTAAGAATATAGATAATTCTGAAATCTTGCAGAATTTTGAAAAATTTGAAGGTAAAGATGCTGTTATTTCGGGCAGAATAGTTTCTTTAAGAAAGCACGGCAAGCTGGTTTTTATAGATTTAAAAGATTCAACCGGCAAAATCCAGCTTTTTGTTAAAGAAGACCAATTGAAGAAAGCCAATCATAAAGACAGCGAGCTTGATTTTACCGATATAGAACTTTTAGACACAGGAGATTTTGCTGAAGGGTTTGGAAAGATAATAAAAACTCAAACCGGCGAAATTTCCATCAGCGTTGAAATTTTAAGGATTTTAGGCAAATCTATAAGACCAATGCCGGACGTGTGGGATGGCCTTAAAGATAAGGAAGTCAGATTTAGAAGAAGATATTTGGACACAAACATAAATGTAGAAGTTTATGATAGGTTTATAAGAAGGGCAAAATTTTGGGAAACGCATAGGGAATTTTTTAAAGAAAACGGATTTTTAGAAATGAACATTCCTGTGTTGGAGCATACTCCGGGAGGCGCGGATGCTAAGCCTTTTGTAACCCATATGGATGCGATTAATCAGGATTTCTATTTAAGAATTTCTCAAGAATTATATTTAAAAAGATTGATTGGCGGAGGATATTCTAAAGTTTTTGAAATTGGTCCAAGGTTTAGGAATGAGGGCTTGTCAGACGAACATTTGCCTGAACATATGGCAATGGAATTTTATTGGGCTTACGCTAATTGGGAAGAGGGCATGGAGTTCGTGAAAAAGCTATTCGATAAAATTTTTGACAATGTTTATGAAGGAAGAAGAACTTTTAATATAAGAGGTTTTGAAGTTGATTTTTCTAAAGGTTGGAAAGTAATTGATTTTGCGCAGATTATGAAGGAAAAGTTTGGTATTGATGTTTTTTCCACAAGTGTTTCTGAAATTGAAAAAATCTGTAAAGAGCGGAACATCAAAAACGTATCAGATAAAAATTTACACAGACTAATCGACAACTTGTGGAAAGAGTTAAGAAAGACCATTTCTGGACCGACGTTTTTGATTAATCATCCAAAATATTTATCACCTTTGGCGAAGGCAAACGCTGAATTTCCTTATATCACGGAAAGATTTCAACCAATAATTGCCGGATCTGAACTGGGAAACGGATGGTCTGAAATAAACGATCCGCTAGATCAATTGGAAAGATTTAAAGAACAGCAGGGTTTAAGAGAGTCGGGAGACGACGAAGCTCAATGGTTGGATATTGATTATGTTGAAATGCTTGAATATGGCATGCCTCCAACTTTTGGTTACGGGCACTCCGAAAGAGCGTTTTGGTTTTTGGAAGATGTGTCGGCAAGAGAGGGCGTTCCTTTTCCGCAGTTAAAACACGAACTTGACGAAACTACCAAGGAAATTTACGGACTATGAAGAAGTTGGACAAAGAGATTGCATTAGAACTTCTGCATAAAAACATGCAAAATATGAATTTAAGAAGGCATTGCTATGCCGTTGGGAAGGTGTTAATAGCATTAAGGGATTACTACGTTTCGCAAGGGAGAAAAGTTGGAACTTTATCATATGAAGAATGGGAAATAATAGGTATACTTCACGATTCAGACTGGGAAATAACTAATAATAAGCCTGAAGTACATACCATAATGCTTTTGGATTGGCTAAGTGAGTACGAAACTCCAAAAGAAATGCTTGATGTTTTTAGGTCACATAATAATAAAGTTACTAAACTTCGAGAACCCCAAACACTTTTAGAATGGACTCTTGAATGTGTGGACGAATTAACGGGCTTTATTGTGGCGGTTGCTTTAATTAGGCCCTCAAAAAAACTTTCAGATGTTGACGTAGAAAGTGTCTTGAAAAAATTTAAACAAAAAGAATTTGCGCGCGCGGTTCATAGAGAGCAGATTACTCAATGCGCGGAAAAACTTAATATCCCGGTTGAGAAGTTTGTAGAAATTACTCTGTCTGCAATGCAAGAAGAATCCGATTTGCTTGGGTTATAGCAAGGTCCGTTTCTTTTTGTGTATAATCTTATACAGAGGTAAAAATGCTTGATATTAAATTTATCCGCGAAAATAGCGATTTGGTTAAAAATGCCGTTAAAGTAAAAAAACTTGAGAGTACAGTTGATATAGATGAGATTTTAAAACTGGATCGAAATTATGCCGAAATTCTTAAACGAGTTGAGGATCATAGAGGTTTAAAAAACGAACTTTCAAATACAATTTCAAAACTAACAGGTGAAGAAAAAGAAAAGTTAATTAGTGAGGCAACCGGTGTAAAAAACGAACTTGGGATATTAGAAGCCAAATTAAAAGAATTAAGAATAAAACTTAACGAAATGCTTTTGTGGGTTCCAAACCCTCCGGCAACAGATGTTCCGGTTGGAAATGGCGAAGAAGACAACATTGTAGTTAGAAAAGAAGGTAGAACTCCGACCTTTGATTTTAAAGTTTCCGATCATTTAGATTTAGGAATCATTAATACCGGAAGAGGAGCTAAAATCGGAGGTTTTCGAGGATATTTTTTAAAGAACGATGGAGTTGAGTTAGAAAAAGCCCTTTTAAATTATGCGACGGATTTTATTAGATCAAAGGGTTTTGATTTTTTCACAGTTCCCTGGACGGTAAAGCCTCAATATTTAGTTGGTACCGGATATTTTCCGTGGGGTGAAGAAGATCATTATAAAAATCAAGATGGGATGGTTTTAATTGGAACCGCAGAAGTTTCATTAACGTCTTACTACGCGGGCGAAGTTTTGGAAGAAAAAGATTTACCTATAAAATTAGCAGGAATTAGTCCATGTTTTAGACGTGAAGTTGGTTCATATGGAAAAGATACCAGGGGAATTTTTAGAGTTCATCAGTTCACAAAGGTTGAGCAGGTAGTACTTTTGCCTGAAGGCGAAGAATTATCAAGAGAGTGGCATGAAAAAATGCTCGGGCACGCCGAGGAGTTGCTAAAAAATCTTGAGCTGCCTTATCAAATATTACTTATGTGCAGTGCTGATATGGGCGCGGGTCAAAGAAAAAAGTATGATATTGAAACATGGTTTCCTTTCCAAAATAAATATAGGGAGACTCATTCTGATTCGTACTTTTTGGATTTTCAGTCCAGACGTTTAAATATTAAATATAGAAATTCTAACGGTAAATTAAGGTACGTTTCTACCCTAAACAATACGGTTGTTGCAACACCAAGACTTTTAGCCACGGTTCTTGAGAATTATCAGCAAAAAGACGGTTCTGTAAAAGTGCCAAAAGTTCTTCAGAAATATATTGGTAAAAAAGTAATTAAAGCTGTGAGTAATTAATGTCAATTTTTGATGGAATAAAGCTTCCTACGGTAATATTTGAAACAAATTCCGAATATAACGGGAAAATAATTGTCCTTGAGGTTGGAAGTACCAGAAAGTTAAGTGTTGATGGTACTGTTCAATCGGTAAATTGGACGTCGCCTTCTGTTGAAAAATTGGTTTGGGGAAAAATTATAAAAGTATTGAAAGAAAATGAGCCGGATTTAAGAAGTATTTTAGTTTTGGGGTTGGGAGGAGGAACATCGCAGCATCTAATTTCGAAGGAATTTAATGGAACTCAAATTGTTAGTGTAGAAATAGACGCGGTAATGGTTGATGTAGCCAGAAAGTTTTTTGCCCTTGAACAAATTCCAAACCATCGAATAATAATCGACGACGCATTAAGAGTAATTGCAAATCCTAAAGAGTATGGAATTGACGAATATTTTTTTGACGCGGTTTTTGTTGATATTTATTGCGGGCAAACGTTTCCTGATTTAGGTAAATCCGGTACTTTTTTGAATGGGATAATGAAGCTGGTAAAGCATGAAGGCTTGGTAGTTTTTAACAGAATTTATATTGAAAGTCACCAAGACGATGTAAATTTATTTATAGAAATGATTGAGGATTACTTACAAAATGTAAGCTCCTTGATTGTTGCAGGTAAAACAAATTCAGATAACGTTTTAATTTTTGGAAGAACACAATGATCTTAATTCAAGCTTTGACTTTAGGAATATTACAGGGCTTGACGGAATTTTTGCCGGTTTCATCTTCAGGCCACTTAATTATTTTCCCGTGGATTTTTGGTTGGAAACAACATTCTTTAACTTTTGATACAACTTTGCATCTAGGAACAGCCCTTGCCCTTTTGATTTATTTTTATAAAGATTTATGGTTAGTATTTAGCTCACTTTTAAAGGATGTAGTTAAACTTAAAGTAAACGTTAGAAAATACAGTGATTTTGGCAAGTTGGGGATGTTTATTATTATTGGGTCTATCCCCGCCGGCATTTTAGGCATTTTAATTCAGAAGGCGATAGAAAATCAATTTAGAAGCGTTGCTGTTGTTTTGGCTTTTCTTATTCTTGGAAGCGTTTTAATGTTTGTCGCGGAAAAATTTTCAAAAATGAGTGCAAAACCGCTTGATGCTGGGAAAAGTTTTGTAATTGGTTTGTTTCAAGCCCTTGCGCTTTTCCCGGGAATTTCAAGATCGGGGTCCACAATTTCGGCCGGAATGTTGTTTGGTTTAACAAGGCAGGAAGCCGTGAGATTTTCATTTTTATTAAGTATGCCAATAATAGTTGTTGCCGCTTTGTTGAATATCGTTGAATCTTCTAAGACCTTTGTTTTTGATCTAAACATTTTAGTAGGATTTTTAGCGAGTTTTATTATAGGAATTTTAACAATTAAGTTTTTAATGGAGTTTACAAAGAATCACTCTCTGTATGTTTTTGTGGTATACAGACTGCTTTTGTCATTGTTTCTAGTTATCGTACTTTTGTCAGGCAGGTTCTAGTCCCGGTGCTATAATCCCTTTGGTATGTTTGGAAAACTATTTGATTCTAATGATAAGCAAATAAAGGCATTTTCCGCAACTGTTGAGAGGATAAATCAGTTGGAAAAGGAGTTTGAAAATTTATCCCAAGATCAAATCAGGGAGAAAATAAATTTATTCAAAATAACATATTCAAAGAAAACTTCAAAGGATTTAGATAACATTTTACCTGAAGTTTACGCTTTGGTAAGAGAGGCCTCAAAAAGAACTTTGAAATTGAGGCATTACGATGTTCAGTTAATCGCCGGAATTGTACTACATCAAGGAAAAATTGCCGAACAAAAAACCGGAGAAGGTAAAACTTTAACCGCAACTCTTCCTTTAACCCTAAATGCGCTTTTGGGGGAAGGCGTTCATTTAGTAACTCCGAACGACTATCTTTCAAGACACGGCGCCGGGTGGATGGGGCCTGTTTACGACTACTTAGGATTAAGCGTTGGAGTAATTATGCAAGAAAGGGCTTTTGTATATGATAGTAAATTTGAAAACAGGGAATTTCAGGACGACTATACAAAACATTTAAGAGAAGTTTTACGGCAAGAAGCTTATAGATGCGATATTACTTATGGTACTAATCACGAATTTGGTTTTGACTATTTAAGAGACAACATGGTAAGTAGGTTAAATGAAATTGTACAAACCAATCCAAATAATAATTGGGGCGTACATAGTTTTGCGATTGTTGACGAGGTAGATTCTATTTTAATTGATGTTGCAAGAACTCCATTAATAATTTCGGCAAGCGCTTATAAAGCTACTGACAGGTATTTTGAAATAGCGGCTTTAGTGAAAAATTTAATAAAGGATAGCGATTACGAAGTAGAGGAAAAATTTAAAAACGTGACTCTTACTGATTTAGGAATACGAAGAGTTGAGAAAATGCTTGGAATTTCTAATTTGTATGAACAAGATTTTGAAACGGTTCATTTGATGGAGCAATCTCTATCTGCCCAGACGTTGTACGAAAAAGATCGGGATTATGTTGTTAAAGACGGAAAGATAATTATTGTTGATCAGTTTACCGGAAGACTACTTCCAAATAATAGGTATTCGCAAGGTTTGCATCAGGCGATTGAAGCAAAAGAAGGGGTTGAAATACAACAGGAATCCCAAACCATGGCCGAAATCTCATATCAAAATTATTTTAGAATGTATAAAAAGTTGGCAGGTATGACAGGAACTGCAGAAACAGAATCAGAAGAGTTCTTTAAAATTTATAAACTTGACGTTGTAGTTATTCCAACATATAGAACAATGATTCGAAAGGATTTTAATGATGTAGTTTATAAAACTGAAGCTGCAAAATTTAAAGCAGTCGCTGATGAAATTGTAGAAAGAAATAAAAAAGGCCAGCCTGTTCTTGTTGGTACAACTTCTGTAGATAAAAGTCAGTTACTGCATAGTCTTTTAGAAAGAAGAGGTATAAAACACGAAATTTTAAATGCGAAAAATCATGAAAAAGAAGCTTTAATAATTGCACAAGCCGGAAAAAAAGGATCGGTTACAGTTTCAACTAATATGGCAGG
>Ga0209211_10012068_pt1 | contig 10928 bp, 11 predicted proteins | sample RifGroA2_FD_183992 | JGI IMG/M metagenome (GOLD analysis project Ga0209211, IMG submission 183992) | Groundwater microbial communities from Rifle, Colorado, USA - Groundwater A2 (SPAdes) (version 2) | ecosystem: Environmental > Aquatic > Deep subsurface > Groundwater | place: Rifle, Colorado...
AGTTTCTTGAGCGCCTGCGTCGCAGGCATGCCGTGGTTGTAGACCTTTTCCGAGGTGATCGCGTCGTACACATCGACGATGGCTGCCATCTGCCCATAGAGGGAAATCTGCGCGCCGACCAGCCGGTTCGGGTAACCGCTGCCATCGATGCGCTCATGGTGCTCACCAACTACCTTGCGTACGACATCGCTGATGCCGGGGGCGTTTTCCAGCAGCTTGGTGCCGGCGCTGACATGTGACTGGATCAGCCGATATTCGTCGTCGGTCAGCTTGCCCGGTTTGTCGATGATGGAATCAGGTATCTGAATCTTGCCGATATCGTGCAGCAGGCCACCGAGGGCTAGCTCCTTGATGGTTTCCTTGGGCAGTTTCATGACCCGGCCGAAAACGATGAGCAGCGCGCTGACGCCAACCGAGTGCTCGAATGTGTAGTCGTCGAGCTTCTTCAAGCGGGCCAGTGGCAACAAGGCATTCTGATTGCGGAACACCGACTCCATCATGCTGTCGATCAGCGGTTCGACGCGGTCTATCTGGATTTTCTGGCCGAAACGGATGTCGTCCAGCACCTGCCGGACGACCTTGTTGGCCTCGGCATGCAGACGCCGGGCGCGGACGGCTTCGTTTTTCAAGTCGGCGACCACCGGCTTTTCGACGGGCTTTTGGGCGATTTCCTGCAGGCGGCGCTCGAGGTCGGCATTGACCTCGGTTTGCGGCCGGGCCTCCCAAACATCCGCCCCCTTCACCGTATCGATGTAGAGCTCGCGGATGCCCAGTTCGAGAATCTTGTCCACGGTGGCCTGATCGCGCACCTTGAATGTGCTGGACATAAAGGAATGATCGAGCCAGCCGCAATTGAGGTCATGAATGAACATGCCCGGCTTGAGCTGGTCGGTGCGGATCTGCTTGATCATTCAGTGATTCTAGCAGGCTGTCGCAAATCGTAGCTAAAATGACTGGAAAGCGCGGCAAGCCTTTGTAATGTTTCAAATTTTGGCCAATTTTTCCGGTTGACCGTGGAAGTCGGCTGAAACGCTGAAAAACCCGTTTCCGGACCCCGCCTCGCTATAATCACCCCCCTCATGATCGCCTTACGCCAAGTCACCTTCGCCCGCGCCGGCCGCCCCCTCGTCATCGACGCCTCCGTCCAGATTCACCCCGGCTGGAAAGTCGGCGTCGTCGGCGCCAACGGCTGCGGAAAATCCAGCCTTTTCGCGCTGCTCGCCAACGAACTGCACGCCGAATCCGGCAACGTCGAAATCCCCGCCAGCTGGCACATCGCCCGCGTCGCCCAGGAAACGCCGGCCCTGCCCGATGCGGCCATCGATTTCGTCCTCGACGGCGACGTCGAACTGCGCCGCATCGAACGCGAACTGGTCGACGCCGAAGCCAGCGGCGACGGCGTCGCCATCGGCCACCTGCACGCCCGCTACGCCGACATTGGCGGCTACTCGGCCAAGGCCCGTGTTGCCGAAGTGCTGCACGGCCTCGGCTTCACCGATGCCGATTTTCAGCGTTCTGTTTCCGAATTCTCAGGTGGCTGGCGCGTCCGCCTCAACCTCGCCCGCGCCCTGTCGTGCCGCGCCGATCTGCTGCTGCTCGACGAGCCGACCAACCACCTCGACCTCGACGCCGTCTTCTGGCTCGAAAACTGGCTCAAAAACACCCCGGCGACGCTGCTTTTGATCTCGCACGACCGCGACTTCCTCGATGCTGTCGTCGGCCAGATCATCGCCATCGACCTCCAGCGCCTGACGCTGACCAGCGGCGGCTACAGCGACTACGAACGCGCCCGCGCCGCCCGCCTCGCTACGCAACAGTCGTCCTACGAAGCCCAGCAGCGCGAAATCGCCCACCTGTCGAGCTTCATCGAACGCTTCAAAGCCAAGGCGACCAAGGCCCGCCAGGCGCAAAGCCGAATCAAGACGCTGGAACGCATGGAAATGGTCGCCGCCGCCCACGTCGACTCGCCCTTCCACTTCGCTTTCCGCCAGCCGACCGCCCTGCCCGACCCGCTGCTGACCATCGAAAAAGCCTCGGCCGGCTATGCCGACCACAAGATCATCGACCACGTCACGCTGACCCTGCGCCCCGGTTGCCGCATCGGCCTGCTTGGCCGCAATGGCGCCGGCAAATCGACATTGATCAAGCTGCTGGCCAATTCAATTCCCCAGCAAGGCGGCGAGCGCAAGGAAGCCAAGGCGCTCAACATCGGCTACTTCGCCCAGCACCAGCTCGAACAACTGCGCCCCGACGAATCGCCGCTGCAACACCTCGTCCGCCTTGACCCGACGGCCACCGAACAGGAACTACGCGACTACATCGGCGGCTTCGACTTCCGTGGCGACATGGCAACGCGCGCCATCGAACCCTTCTCGGGCGGTGAAAAATCGCGCCTGGCCCTGGCCCTGCTCATTCGCACCAAGCCCAACCTGCTGCTGCTCGACGAGCCGACCAACCACCTCGACCTCGAAATGCGCGAAGCCCTGACCTTCGCCATGCAGGATTTCGAAGGCGGCGTCGTCTTCGTCTCGCACGACCGCCATCTGCTGCGCACCTGCGCCGACGAACTGCTGCTGGTGGCAGACGGCAAGGTCAGCGAATTTGAAGGCGACCTCGACGACTACGCGGCCTGGCTGGCCGCCCAGCGCAATGCCGAAAAGGCGCCGGAAGCGGATGTCGCCGCCGAAAAATCGGAACGCCTGGCGCTACGCGCCGATGCCAAGGCCAATCGCCAGGCCTTGCTCGCCCAACGCCGGCCGCTGGTCAAGGAAATCGAGCAACTGGAGCGCAAGCTGGCCAAGTGGAATGAGGAAAAGGCGGCACTGGATACGCAGTTCGCCGACCCGGACTTCTATGCCACGGTCGACCGGGCAAAAAGCGAGGAAATGCACAAACAGGCCGGCCTGCTCGGCGAGCAGATCGACGAAGCCGAAATGCGCTGGCTGGAAGTGCATGAGGCGCTTGAGGCCTTGCCATCGGCCGATTGAGCGGAGCGGGAGTTACTCCGGCCTCCCTGGATGATGGAATGAGCCGGTTGGTCGCCGCTCCGACTGGTCGCGATTGCCGACCAAACCAATGCATCGCTCCCCGGAGAATGCCTGCGGGGTTTTCCGGAAGCATCACCGCTCGGCAATGCTTCCGCCTGGCCGCCTTGGCCTATCGACGCCCGATCAGCATGCCGAGCACCAAACCTATACTGGCCGCGATCCCGACCGATTGCCACGGATTCTTCCGGATACAGGCATCCGTCGCCGCGGCAGCAGCCTTGCTCTTTTCCAGAACAGCGGCCTCGGCATTCGCAACCCGCACCTTGGCAGCCCCCAGACGCTCGCTGATGCGCTGACGCACGTCGACCATCTTGTCGCCAGCAACGCCGGCAGTCTCGCGAAAAATATCTTCGGCATCGGAAACAACCGCTTTCATGTCGGCAACAATTTTCTGGCTGTTGCTCAGATCAGTCACATTGGACATATTTCACCTCGGCAAATTATTAGTAGCCAAACCCGCGGTCCTGGCGCACAGGCAATCCGGCGTCAGCACGACGCGACACGCACCAAGCAACGCCCCAAGCCTACCAATTGATGTTTTCGCCCTAGCGGATCGCCGGTTTGGGTTGCGGTTTCTTACCCTTTGATTCCTTCTTTTTGTCTTTGCTGCCCATGAGCTTCTCTCCTGACTGGATTGGCTGGAAACTACTTAATTCACGCATTCATCCTAGTCCGGATATTCGATCTTGGCCAATGTTGGCAGATGTATTTTTTTCTTGTTTGGCCAAAAGAAAGTCATGCCGCCACCCCACGGCGGAGAACAACGCCCTATCCCACGGTCAACCGGAAAAACCGCCCAAAAACAAAGCCTGCATCGGGTAAAATCGCGGTTTTCCCGAACTCGCCGCTGGAGCCAAACCGTGCAAATCGTCTGCCTAGACCTCGAAGGGGTCCTTGTCCCCGAAATCTGGATCGAATTCTCCAAGCGCACGGGCATTCCCGAGCTGATGCGGACGACCCGCGACGAGCCGGATTACGACAAGCTCATGACCTACCGCCTGAACATCCTGCGCGAGCACAAGCTCGGCCTGCCGGACATCCAGAAGGTGATCGCCGAAATGGGCCCGATGGCCGGCGCCCGTGCTTTTCTCGACAAGCTGCGCGAGGATTACCAGGTCGTCATCCTGTCCGATACCTTCTACGAATTCGCCCATCCGCTGATGCGCCAGCTCGGCTGGCCGACGCTGTTCTGCCATTCGCTGGAAGACGACGACGCGGGCATGCTGGTCGATTACCACCTGCGCATGCCTGACCAGAAGCGCGAGGCAGTCAAGCGCTTCAAGGAACTGAATTTCAAGATCGTCGCCGCCGGCGATTCGTACAACGACACAGCAATGCTCGGCGAAGCCCACGGCGGCATCCTGTTCCACCCGCCTGAGAACGTCATCCGCGAATTCCCGCAATATCCGGTCGTGCTCAATTACGACGACCTGCGCACTGAAATCGACAAGGCCTTCGCCCGGGCTGCCTGAAGCACCCCTGAACCGCCATGGCTTCGAGCAACAACGTCGATCCGGAATTGATTCGGGGTCTCGAGGCCCTGGTCGAAACCACTTTCCCCAAGCGTTGCCGTTGCTGCGGCCGCAGCTTCACGGACGTGGCCGACTACGTGGCGCAAACCAACGCCATGCCGAACGGCGCCCAGGGGCTCAAACAGTCTCTGGGCGACGACGGTGAAGTCATTGTCGACCTGTTCCGCAACTGCCCCTGCGGCTCGACGTTGATGGATTCATTCAATGACCGGCGCGATACCTTGCCCAAAGGCGAGGCGCGTCGCCGACGCTTCGCCGAGCTGATGGCCTATCTGGTCGAGCGCGGGCTTTCTGCCAGCGTTGCCCGCCACGAGCTGCTCGAGGTCATGCACGGCAAACCCAGTGAAATCCTGACCAAAATTCGCCCACCGGCGACCGGAGTTAACCAGCATGCATAGCGACCGTTTCTACACGCTCTCCGCCTCCTGTCCCGATCAGGTCGGGATCATCGCCAGGGTTTCCGGCTTCATTGCCGGCAATGGCGGCTGGATTCTCGAATCGAGTTTCCATTCAGACGTGCTGACCAGCCGCTATTTCATGCGTATCGAGATCAAGGCCAATTCACTGCCTTTCTTGCTTGCCGAGTTCCGCGAACGCTTCCGCACCGAAGTTGCCGAGCCGCTCGACATGACCTGGCAGATCAACGACAGCGCGGTGAAAAAACGCGTCGTCGTCATGGTTTCCAAGCAGGAGCATTGCCTCTACGATCTGCTCGCCCGCTGGCAGGCCAAGGAACTGGACATCGAGATCCCGTGCGTCATTTCCAACCACGACACTTTCCGTGGCTTCGTCGAATGGCACGGCATTCCCTTCCATCACGTGCCGGTGACACCGGACAACAAGGCCGCCGCCTACGCCGAAATCCAGCGCATTTTTGACGACGTGCGCGGCGACACGATGGTCCTCGCCCGCTACATGCAGGTGCTGTCGCCGGAACTGTGTGCGGCGCTGGCCGGCAAGATCATCAATATCCATCACAGCTTCCTGCCCAGCTTCGCCGGCGCCAAGCCTTACCACCAGGCTTACACGCGCGGCGTCAAACTGATCGGCGCGACCTGCCATTTCGTCACCGCCGAGCTCGACGCCGGCCCGATCATCGAGCAGGACGTCATCCGCATCGACCATTCTGATTCGCCGGAAGACATGGTGCGCTACGGCAAGGACATCGAGAAGACCGTGCTCGCCCGCGGCCTGCGCTACCACCTCGAAGACCGGGTGCTGGTGCATGGCAACAAGACCGTCGTCTTCAGATAAGCCATGCTGATTCGCCGCGCCGATTCGCTGTTGCTCGTCGTCGATATCCAGCAAAAGCTGGCGCCAGCCATTCACGATAGCGCGCGGGTCACCGCCAATTCGGTTCGCCTGCTCGAAGGGGCGCGGCAACTCGGCGTGCCAGCCTTCGTTTCCGAGCAATACGTCAAGGGTCTCGGCCCCAGCCTCGACGCCATCCGCACTGCTGCGGTCGACGCCCGGTTTTTCGAAAAAATGCATTTTTCCTGCGCAGCCGAACCCGGCGTCATCGATCTGTTGCGTGCCGCCAAGCGGCCGCAAGTCCTGCTGACCGGCACGGAAACGCATGTTTGCGTCCTGCAAACGGCTTTCGGCCTGCTCGCTGCGGGTTTCGAGGTCTATCTGGTTGCCGATGCGACGTCGTCACGGACGCCGGAAAACCGCAGCGCCGCCATCGAGCGGATGCGGACCGGTGGCGTTCAAATCGTCACGACTGAAATGGCGCTTTTCGAGTGGCTACAGCAGGCCGGCACCGACGACTTCCGCCAGCTCCTGCCGCTGATCAAGTAAGCCCGCGTTCCGCCGGAACAGCGTAGCCGGATAGCCGATTCCACGGTCAACCGGGAAAAACAGCCAAAATCAAAAAGCTTCTCCGCAAAAAAAAACGGGCACCCGAGGGTGCCCGAAGGGAGAGAGACTACAGAGATAAATCTTAGTGGTGGTAAGCGGTTTCGCCGTGCGAGGTGAGGTCAAGACCTTCACGCTCTTCTTCTTCCGGCACACGCAGACCGATAACGATATCGACCAGCTTGTAAGCCACCAGGGAAACGACACCGGACCAGACGACCACGGTACCGACACCCCACAGCTGGCTGATCACTTGCGTCGTCATGTCGAACGGGGCAACAGCGTTGGCCACGTAGTCATAGACACCCGTGCCGCCGAGGGCCGGATCAACGAAGACACCAGTCAGGACAGCGCCGAGGATGCCGCCGATACCATGGACGCCGAAGACGTCGAGGGAGTCGTCAGCACCGAGCATCTTCTTCAGGCCATTGACGCCCCACAGGCAGACGATACCAGCCAGCAGACCGATGATGATGGCGCCCATGACACCGACGAAGCCGGCCGCCGGGGTGATCGCCACCAGACCGGCAACAGCACCGGAAGCAGCACCCAGCATGGAAGGCTTACCCTTCAGGATCCATTCAGCGAACATCCAGGACAGCGCTGCACAGGCAGTAGCAACCCAGGTATTGACCATGGCCAGAGCAGCACCGCCGGAGGCTTCGAGGGCGGAACCGGCGTTGAAGCCGAACCAGCCGAACCACAGCAGGGAAGCACCGATCATCGTGAAGGTCAGGGAGTGCGGAGCCATCGAAACGTTGCCCAGGCCGGTACGCTTGCCAACCATGTAGGCACCGACCAGACCGGCAACAGCGGCGTTGATATGCACAACGGTACCGCCGGCGAAGTCGAGCGCGCCCTTCTGGAACAGGAAGCCAGCCGTCTTGCCGGCAGCTTCGCCAGCAGCAGCATCGATGTAGGCATCAGGACCCGCCCAGTACCAGACCATGTGTGCCATCGGGATGTAGGACAGCGTGAACCAGATGACCATGAAGACCAGCACAGCGGAGAACTTGGCACGCTCAGCAAAGGCACCGACGATCAGCCCGCAGGTAATGGCAGCGAAAGCGCCCTGGAAGATCACGAAGGCCAGTTCGGAGATGACGACCCCCTTGGAGAACGTCGCACCAACCGATTCGATCGTGACACCCTTCAGGAAGAGCTTGTCGAGCACGCCGAAGAACTCGTTACCTTCGGTGAAGGCGGCGGAGTAGCCGTAGATCACCCAGAGAACCGAGATCAGCGAGAAGGTGACGAAGACCTGCATGAGCACCGACAGCATGTTCTTAGTGCGCACCAGACCGCCGTAGAACAGGGCCAGGCCGGGGATCGACATCAGGATGACCAGAGCGGCACAGACCATCACCCAGGCGTTGTCGCCCTTGTTGGCAACCAGCGGAGCAGCGGCCGGGGCAGCTTCAGCCGGCGTGGCTTCAGCAGCAGCGGGGGCGGCGGCAGCCGGAGCAGCAGCCGGCGCGGTGGCAACGGCAGCTTCAGGCGCCGCAGCCTTTTCTTCAGCCCAGACCGGAGCGCCGAAACCGACGGCACCGACCAGAGCCAGCAATGCAAATAGACGTTTCATGATTTGTGGCTCCTTAGAGGGCATCGGTACCGGTTTCACCGGTCCGGATACGAATGACCTGCTCGACGTCGAAGACGAAGATCTTGCCGTCACCGATCTTGCCGGTGCTGGCCGATTTTTCGATGGCTTCGATGATCTGATCCAGCTGCTCAGCCTTGACGGCAGCTTCGATCTTTACCTTGGGCAGGAAATCGACGACATACTCGGCGCCCCGATACAGCTCGGTATGGCCCTTCTGCCGGCCGAAACCTTTCACTTCAGTGACCGTGATGCCTTGCACGCCGATGGCGGACAACGCTTCACGCACTTCGTCAAGCTTGAACGGCTTGATGATGGCGGTAACGAATTTCATGATGGCTAGTTCCCCAGAAAGTTGAGACTTGTAATTCCCCCGCCGGCGCCGGCCGGTGCACAAGCGGGGGAGGTTTTAAGCTTGCTTAGAAAGTCTTGGTGAAGGACAGGATGGCGGTTGGGTTAGCGACGCTCTTGCCGCCCCAGCAATAGGTAACGGCGTCCTTGTTGCAGCTCGGAGCATCGGTATCCGAATAAGCCAAGCCAACAACGCCGTAGCCGATATCCTTCGTCACGCCCAGTTTCCAGTCGGTGTACGAGGCTTCAGCAACACGCCGGATTTCCTGGCGGCCTACGTGGGCGTTGACACCCCAGCCATTACCCAGATCATAGTTGGCGGACAGGTCGAGATAGTTACTGTTGCGGGTGCTGGTGTTCTGGTCACCCCATGCAACCATGTACTCTGACAGGGTGTGGCTGTACTTCAGAGTCACGAACTTCCAGCCGATCGCGACATACCCTTCGATGGTATCCGGCGTCACCTTGCCAGCAACTGCCGTACCCGGGTAGTAGTACTTGATGGCGCCGACATCGAAGGTGAAATCTTCAGCGAAGCTGCCCTTGAAACCAGCGTAGAAGTCAGTTTCAAGGCTATTGTTAGCCTTGTAGCCACCAGCATCCACCCAACCAACGTTGGAGGCCCAGAAACCGGCATACACACCGCTGGAGTGCGCGTAGTCGAAACCGCCTTGCAGGGCCGGCTTGTTCTGGGACTGGCTGATGCCGCGGAAAATGTAGTTGCTGACGACAGCGATGTTGCCGGTAACGGTATGGTCAGAGGCCGGTGCAGCTTCTTCAGCGAAGGCCGGTGCGGCAAAGGCGCTAACGAGAGCCAGGGCGATTAGTGACTTCTTCATGTTTTCTCTCCTACAGATTGATTAAAGTGAAAAAAGAATTTTGTGCAGTACAGCAATAGCAGAAGGCGTGCCAGGGCATTTTTTTGATCGAAATCAAAGGATTGCCCACTTCCAACCGGATCACGCACCATCCTGTCGCACCATTACAGTGCGGTTACAGAACGTTACGCACCACAGGTGAGCAGCCGTCAAAAACCGCAATAATTCCACTGTGTTAAACTGAAAACCTCACGGAGGACATCATGCTCGACCCCAAGACACTGGAAGAATTCGGCGCCAAGATCAGCGCCCTGCTGGCCAATTCGCCGGCCAAGGACATCGAAAAAAACGCCAAGATGGTGATGAGCGGCTTTTTCTCAAAACTCGATTTGGTGACCCGCGAAGAATTCGACGTTCAGGCGCAAGTTCTGGCCCGTACCCGCGAAAAGCTCAAGGATCTCGAAGCTCGCGTCGACGCGCTGGAAAAATCCCGCTCGGGCCAGTAGCCCGGCTACCGGCATGGCACTGGCCATCGCGCACAGTCGAGGACTGGATGGCCTGAACGCGCCGCCGGTGACGGTCGAGGCTCATCTGGCAAGTGGCCTGCCGAGCTTCACCCTCGTCGGCTTGCCGGACACCGAAGTCAAGGAAGCACGCGACCGCGTTCGCGCCGCCATCGTCAATTCCGGCTTCGAATTTCCGTCCAAACGAATTACGGTCAACCTGGCGCCCGCCGACCTGCCCAAGGAGTCCGGTCGTTTCGATCTGCCCATCGCGCTCGGCATCCTCGCCGCCAGCGGGCAGATTCCCGGCAAGCATCTGGCCGACTACGAATTTGCCGGGGAACTGTCGCTGTCCGGCGAACTGCGCCCGATTCGTGGCGCGCTGGCCATGGCCCTGCAGACGGCCGGCCATGGCAAGCATTTCATCCTTCCCGAAGCGAGCGCCCGTGAAGCGGCGCTGATCGGCAGCAATGAAATACTCTCGGCCCGTTCGCTGCTCGACGTCTGCGCCCACCTCGCCGAGCGCGAGACGCTGCCGCAGGCGATTGCCACGGTCAACCCGGAAAATCAGCCAATTTTCGCAGACCTTGCCGAGGTTCGCGGCCAGTCGCAAGCCAAGCGGGCGCTGGAGATTGCTGCGGCAGGCAACCATTCCTTATTGATGGTCGGGCCGCCTGGCTCGGGCAAATCCATGCTCGCTGCCCGCCTGCCCGGCCTCATGCCGGCACTGCAGGGCGAAGCGGCCAAGGCCTCGGCTGCCGTGCTGTCGCTGGTCGGCCAGTTTCGGCCGGAAGCCTTCGGCGTTCGCCCGTACAGACAACCGCACCACACCGCCTCGGCCGTGGCGCTGGTCGGCGGCGGTAATCCACCGCGACCCGGTGAAATCAGTCTGGCGCATCAGGGAATTTTATTTTTGGATGAGCTCCCGGAATTTGACCGAAAAGTGCTCGAAACACTGCGCGAACCGCTCGAATCCGGCCGCGTCCATATTGCCCGCGCCGCCCGGCAAGCCGAGTTTCCGGCCGAATTCCAGCTCATCGCGGCGATGAATCCGTGCCCATGCGGGCATCACGGCTCGTCGAAAGGCAAATGCCGTTGTACGCCCGATCAGATCGCCCGTTATCGTGGCAAGCTTTCCGGCCCTTTCCTCGACCGCATCGACCTGATCATCGAGGTTCCCGCCCTGTTGGCCGAAAGCCTGGCCGGCAAGACCGATGGCG
>Ga0209211_10012069_pt1 | contig 10926 bp, 5 predicted proteins | sample RifGroA2_FD_183992 | JGI IMG/M metagenome (GOLD analysis project Ga0209211, IMG submission 183992) | Groundwater microbial communities from Rifle, Colorado, USA - Groundwater A2 (SPAdes) (version 2) | ecosystem: Environmental > Aquatic > Deep subsurface > Groundwater | place: Rifle, Colorado...
CCACGGTGTGTGGCCAAATCAAACGCAACCGACACACCCTGGCCGCCAGCCGCCAAAGCCTTGCGGTAAAACGCGTTGGACTCTTCGGCGGTGGAAAACCCGGCGTACTGTCGAATAGTCCAGGGCCGCACCGCGTACATGGTGGCCTGTGGGCCGCGCAGATAGGGCTCAAACCCCGGCAGCGTGTTGGCGTAGGGCAGGTTTTGCGTGTCCTCGGCGGTGTACAAAGGCTTGACCGAAATGCCATCGGGCGTGAGCCAGTTGAGCGCATTCACATCACCGCCTGGCGCAGATTTGGCGGCGGCTATAGCCCAGGCGTCCAGACTGGTAGACTGAAATTCAGGATGGGTGTGGGTCATGGTGGCAAACAGTTGGTGGTTAGATCGTCAACGCATCCACTGTGACAGCGATGCGCGATTTGAGCGAATGAGTTTACATTATTTATAATTATTGATGCAAAAAATTCCTTCAAGCTTACAATTTGCCTCATGGCCGCACTTTCATTAGCTCCCCGCGCACTTTACGAAGAAGTGGCTGAATTGCTGCGTCAGCGCATCTTTAGCCGTGAACTGGAACCCGGCAGCTGGATCGACGAACTCAAAATTGCGCATGACTACGGCATCAGCCGCACGCCCATGCGGGAAGCGCTCAAAGTGCTGGCCACCGAAGGCCTGGTGACCATGAAGGTCCGCCGCGGCGCCTATGTCACCGAGGTCTCCGAGCGCGACCTGGCCGACGTCTACCACCTGCTGGGCCTGCTCGAATCCGATGGGGCAGGTGTCGTGGCACAAGCAGCCACCGAGGCACAAATGGCTGAGCTCCAGGCGCTGCACCAGGAGTTGGAAAACGCCGTCCAACCTGGACAGGTGGACCGTGAACGTTTTTTTGAAATCAACGAGCGTTTTCACATGCGCCTGCTGGAAATTGCCGACAACCGCTGGCGCAACCAGATGGTGGCCGACCTGCGCAAGGTCATGAAGCTCAACCGCCACAACTCGCTGCTCAAAACCGGGCGCATCCAGGAGTCCCTGGCTGAACACCGCGCCATCATGGCCGCGCTGGCAGCACGCAACCCGCAAGCCTGCACACAGCGCATGCAGGAACATTTTTCCAACGGCCTGGAAGCAGCCGTTTAAGGCCAATGAACCCGCGCCGTCAATCCTCATGACCCTGCCGGAATCCAACACCTTCATGCAGCAGGCGCTGGCACTGGCTGCCCAAAGCCTGCTGCTCACCTCCCCCAACCCTCGTGTGGGCTGCGTCATCACCAGCCCCGACGGCCAGCTACTCGGCCAGGGCGCCACCCAGCGCGCCGGTGCAGCGCACGCCGAAGTGATGGCGCTGCGCGACGCCGCCACCCATGGCCACAGCGTGGTCGGAGCCACGGCATATGTGACGCTGGAACCCTGTTCACACCAGGGCCGCACCGGGCCGTGCTGCGATGCCCTGGTGGCTGCGGGCATCAAAAAAGTGGTGGCCGCCATTGGCGACCCCAATCCCTTGGTCACGGGCAATGGCTTCGCCAGGCTGCGCGCCGTCGGCGTTGACGTCAGCGTCGGTCCCGGCGGCGCCGAATCGCGCGAACTCAACATCGGGTTTTTCAGTCGCATGCTGCGCAAAACCCCCTGGGTGCGCATGAAGCTGGCAGCCTCGCTAGACGGCAAAACCGCCCTGGACAACGGCCTCAGTCAGTGGATCACATCCCCGGCGGCGCGTACCGACGGCCACGCCTGGCGCGCACGCGCCTGTGCCGTGCTCACCGGCATTGGCACGGTGCTAGCCGACAACCCCAAACTCGACGTGCGGCTGGTGGACACACCCCGCCAACCCACCCTGGTGGTGATCGACAGCCGACTGGAAACCCCACTGGATGCCGCGCTATTTATCCCGGGGCGCAGGCTCATCATTTACGCGGCTGTCCCTCATGCCGAAAAACAGGCGGCGCTGGCAGCACGCGGTGCCACCGTCGTGTTGCTGCCCGGACCCAACGACAAGGTCGATCTGGCCGCCATGCTGTGCGACCTGGCGCGCCGCGAGGTCAACGAATTGCATGTGGAAGCCGGCGAAAAGCTCAACGGCTCGCTGATTCGCGAGGGTCTGGTCGATGAATTTGTGGTTTATCTGGCTCCCAAACTGATCGGCCAGGGGCGAGGCATGGCACACTTTGGCCCACTGCAGGATCTGGCCCAAGCCGTGCCACTGGAATTCAAGTCCACCGCCATGCTGGGGCCCGACCTGCGTGTGGTCGCCCGCGTTTGCGGCCGCGACGTTTTTTAAACGCCGGGCCATCGCCCTGCCCAACCCATCAAAAAAGACATGTTCACAGGCATCATCACCGGCATCGGCCACATCAGCGCCGTACAGCCCCTGGGCGACACCGCCACCCACGGCAAGCGCCTGACCCTCACCTGCCCGCCCGGTTACCTCGACGACGTGGGCCTGGGCGACAGCATTGCCCTCAACGGCGCCTGCATGACGGTGACCACACTCAACGCCGCGCAGCAACAATTCACCATCGACATTTCGGCCGAGTCACTCGACAAAACTGCCGGACTGGACCAGTTGGGAGCCATCAACCTGGAAAAAGCCCTGCGCGCGCACGACCGGCTGGGCGGCCACATCGTCTCGGGCCATGTCGATGGCATTGGCCACGTCACGTACTTCGCGCAAGTCGGCGAAAGCTGGCAACTGCGCGTCATGACGCCACCCGCGCTGGCCAAGTACCTGGCCTACAAAGGCTCGATCACCATCAACGGTGTCAGTCTGACCGTCAACCAGATTCAGGACAGCGCCAACGGCTGCGAGATGTCCATCAACCTGATTCCCCACACCGTGCAAAACACCGCTTTAGGAACGCTCAAGGTCGGCTCGTGGGTCAATCTGGAAATTGACCTGATTGCGCGGTATGTGGAGCGGATGCTGGGCAAAGATTCCGGGGCTCAAGGGCAGGTCTAGCGGAATACCCGTCAGCAAAAGCTGACCCCGTGAAAATGAGGCACACTGAGGCATGGGTGGGTTAGAAATCGCGAAATAACAGGGTAAATGCAGTCAATTTTGTAATCTTTGTCAGGTTTGTAAATGGCATACTCTACAAAACTTGATAATTGTCAAAGCAAAATCCGCGCAAACCACTTATGGAGCCCACCATCATGACTCTTGTCACGAATTTTTTGCGTACGTCGGTCGCCCTGATCGGCGGTTTGGTGTTGGCGGGTTGCGCCGTGACACCCGAGCCTTTTACCGCTGCAGCCTTGCAAGACATCGTCACCCAAGACCGCCAAACCACCCAGGCGGCCATGACCCCGCTGCAAGGCCCCTTGAGCCTGCAGGAGGCCGTCGCCCGGGCCCTCAAATACAACCTGGAGCACCGCACCCGCCTGTGGGAGCAAGCACTGGCAGTCGGCCAACTGGAGGCTGGTCGCTTTGACATGCTGCCCAAGGTGATGGCCAACCTCGGCTACTACGACCGCAATCAGGACGCCGGCACCTGGAGCCCCGACGCCCAAGGCAACCCCAGCGCCACGCGCGCCCCGGTCAGCTCTGACAAAGTGCACAGCACCAGCGATCTGGGCTTAAGCTGGAGCGTGCTCGACTTCGGCTTGTCTTACTACGGCGCCAAACAAAACGCCGACCGCGTGCTGATTGCCAGCGAGCGCCGACGCAAAGCGGTGCATACCCTGATCCAAAACGTGCGCACCGCCTTTTGGCGCGCCGCCAGTGCAGAAAAATTGGCCCAGGAGGTGGGTGACACCATCGCCCTGGCCGAAACCGCGCTGGGCGATTCGCGCCGCATTGAGAAAGACCGCATCAAAGCCCCGGCCGACGCCCTGCGTTACCAGCGCAACCTGCTGGAAAACCTGCGCACCCTTGAGAGTATTCAGCGCGAACTTGCCGCCGCCCGCATCGAGCTGGCCTACCTCATCAACCTGCCGCCCGGCACACCCTTTAGCCTGAGCGAGCCCAGCGGCGCGCTGGCCCAACCCGGTCCGATCCTGTTGCCCCTGGACCAAATGGAAACCATGGCGCTGGCGCGCAATGCCGACCTGCAAGAGCAGGCCTACAACGCCCGCATTGCCGCTGTCGAAACGCGCAAAGCCATGCTGCGGCTGTTTCCCAACCTGAGCCTGAGCACCACCGCCAAATACGACAGCAACAACTTCCTGGTGAACCAAAGCTGGAACGAGTCCGCCGTGCAAGTCAGCTGGAACCTGCTGGGCTTATTGTCCGGTCCGGCGCAAAAAGCAGTGGCTGAATCCGCTGTCAAGGTGGCCGAATCGCGGCGCGCAGCCATGCAAATGGCCGTGCTGATGCAGGTGCACCTGGCCGCCCGCCAGTACGATACCGCACTGCGCCTGCATGACCGAGCCTATGCGGTGTGGGATGTTGACCAGCGCCTGCTGGAACTGTCACGCCTGGGTGAGCTGGCGCAAACCCGCAGCCCGCAAGAGACCATTGCTGCGCGCACCACCACTATTTTGTCGCTGCTGCGACGTTACCAAGCGCTGGCCAGCGTGCATGAGTCCGCCAGCAAATTGCAAGCCACGCTGGGCCTGGAGCCCGACATCGGCAGCCTGGACGACATCAGCCTGACCGACCTGACCCGGCAAATTGAAACCACCCTGGGTGCGGCAGTGGGCCAGGCCCCGGCCCCGGCTGACGCGCGCCCACTGTGAACTGCCTGATGCGTTCGCTTTTAGTGGCGCTGGCAGCCTTGGCGTTGTGCCAGGTGCCACTGGCTGTGGCACAAACCAGGCCCAACTCAAAACCCGCCGTGTCCCAGACGCAGCCCGCCCAGCCGGGCCTGGAGGCGCTGGACATCCGGGCTCAGCTATCGCCGCGCAATTTCACCACGGTAGCCGCTGAGATTGGTGCCCGCATCAACCGCATCGCCTTTCGTGAAGGCGAGCGCTTTCGGGCGGGCCAAGTGCTGGCCAGCCTGGACTGCAGTGTGCAGGTGGCGCAACGTGACCGCGCCAAAGCCGCCCTCAATGCGGCCGAAATCGGCTTTGCAGGCAACAAACGCCTGGCCGAATACAACGCGGTCGGTCGGGTCGAGCTTGACACGTCGGCCGCCGAAGTCGAAAAAATGCGCGCCGAACTCAACCTCAACACCGCCACTTTGGGCAAATGCCAGATGCTGGCCCCGTTCAGCGGTCGGGTGGCCGAGCAAAAAGCCCGCGTCGGTCAGTACATCCAGCCAGGTCAGGCAGTGCTGGACATTCTGGACGACAGCGCGCTGGAGCTGGAGTTCATCGTGCCCTCCCGGTGGTTGGCCTGGCTCAAGGCAGGCACCAAATTCCAGGTGCTGATCGACGAGACCCGCAAAGCCTACCCGGCACGTGTGCAGCGCCTGGGCGCGCGCATCGACCCGGTGAGCCAGTCGATCAAAGTCATCGCCGTCATCGACGGCCAATTTCCTGATCTGCTGGCCGGCATGAGCGGCAAGATCGAACTGCAGCCCCCACAGTAATCGGTTTTAAAGAATTTGGCGCGGCCCTTGGGCTACGCCCGGAGACATCACATGAATCACCTGTACCGCAGCGTTTGGAACGACATTACCCGCACCTTTGTGGCGGTAGCCGAAAACGTCAAACAACACGGCAAAAGCGTTAAAAGTGACCGCAGCACCGGCAGCCTGGTGATCGATGCCGAAGGCCCCGGTGCCACCCACCCACCCGGCACCCTGCGCAGGCTGGTCACGCACCGCCCGCAGCTGCTGGCACTGGAGCCGCGGCTGGTGTTTGATGGGGCAGCGCTGGATACGTTTTTGGCTGCAGATACCCCAGCGCCAAACGACGGCGATAACGCCACCGCCCAGGTCAACAAGCAGCCCGCCACCTTTGACACGCTGCCCAGCGCCGCACCCGTGGTGCTGGCCGCGGGGCACAACGAGCGCAAGGAGGTGGTGTTTATTGATGCCCGCGTGATCGCCCCCGTGACCCTGCTGCCCGGCTTTGTCGGCGCCGAAGTGGTGCAGCTACAAGCCGACAGCGACGGCCTGACACAGATTGCCGACTACCTGGCACAGCGCTCCGACCTGGATGCCATCCACCTGCTCAGCCACGGCACACAAGGCAGCATGCTGCTGGGCAACACGTTGCTGGACAGTGCCGGCCTGACCAGCCAGACACAACAGCTCGAACGCATTGGTAGCGCCCTCGGTGCAGCGGGTGACATCCTGCTCTATGGCTGCGACGTGGCTGCCGGCCCTGCCGGTGAATCCTTTGTCAACCAGATCGCCGCCATCACCCGCGCTGATGTGGCCGCGTCCGATGACGCAACCGGGGTGAATGGGGATTGGGTATTGGAATACCAAGCTGGGCCGACCCGGCAGATCAGCGAGGCCGACCAGCTTGTTTTGACCAGTTATCAGGCCGACTTGGTGACGTATGCAGCAACGCTGGATACCAACTCACCGACGTATGTGCGAGACGGCGGCACCGGTTCTTTTTACTACGCCACCCAGAACATCACCGCCAATGCGACCGAGCCTTGGGTCTTCGAAGTCACCAGCCTAACGGCTGACTCTTATCTGGCGCTGTATTCCAGCTTTGACAGTGCTAACCCGTTAACCAATCTCCTGGCCTCCAATGACGATGGTGGCGCGGGCAACCAGGCCCGCGTGCTGTACAACGTAACCAACGGCAGCACCTACACCCTGGTGTTAAGCACTTTCGCAGCCGGTACGACCGGTAGTTTCAGCTTTGAGACCCGGCCCAACGCTGCTCCCGCGCTGGATGCCAATCAGTCTCCGGTACTGACGGCCATTGCCGAAGACGCCTTGACAAATGCCGGAACCACGGTTGCTGACATCGTGGTGAACTCATCCATCACCGATACCGATGGGGGCTTTGGCGACCGTGACACTGCGGCAGTAGAAGCCATCGTGGTGGAGACGGTCGACAACAGCCATGGCACTTGGCAGTATTCGCTGAACGCGGGCAGTAGCTGGACAGGAATCCCGACAGGCATTAATGATGCATTTGGCACAGGCTTGTTGTTGGACGCGACTGACACCATTCGCTTTGTGCCCAACGCCAACTTCAACGGCGACGCCAGCTTCACGTTTTACGCTTGGGACAAGGCCGATGGCCGCGCCCCCGGCACCCAGGTCAGCTTTGCCGGAGGCACATCCGCTGGTTACAGCAGCGCCAGCGATACGGCATCGATTTCGGTCACTGCGGTCAATGACGCCCCCACCCTGCCCGAGCTGGAAAACAACCTGGTGCAAAAAGCCACGTCCACGTCCATCGTCTTCAGCGACACCGCAACCAATATCAAAGGCTTGGCCAGCGACGGGGTTTATTTGTATGTCAATGATGCGGGTGCTCGAATCGAGCAGTACGACGCGGCGGGTACGCAGGTGTCGTCCAACCTGGTGTCCAACCTGGCGACGGACTCCAACCAAATGGCCTACAGCCAAGGCTATTTGTTCGCCAGAAACGGTGCTAACCTGTACCGTATTTCGACGACCGATTGGACCAGCACAGCCGTCGGTGTTCCTGCAGACAAAACGCTGCTGGCGGCGCAAGGATGGATGAGCGGTAGTTTGTTCAGTCTGCCCGATGGCCGTTTGGGCACTACCAGCGCGCGCGATGTCACCAGTGGCAACACCACCGTGCGGCTGTACACCCTGTCGTCAGATGGCCTGTCACTGAGCTTCAGTCAGGACCTGGTCGTTAACGACCCTGTAGCCTTCCCCGGTGACCACCACGGCACGGTCAGCGACGGGCGTTATCTGTACATCATGACGACGAACGGCGGCTACAAGGCCTATGACCTGACCACCGGCACGCTGGCTTACAACGGCACGGGCTGGGGTATGACAGACCCCGCACTTGGCAGCGGCGGCAACCTGGGCAACGTCACCTACCTGACGCGTGATCCGCTCAGCGGCGAGCTGATTGCGGGTGACTACAACACCTACCGGATTGTTCGTGGTGCGGCATCAAATGCCACCATCTCCCTCACCGGTGCGGCCTCCGGCACACCCTACACCATCACCTATGCCGACTTGGCCGCTGCTGCGGCAGAGGCTGATATCGATGGCGACGCCCTGGCGTTTCGCATCGAAGCCGTCACCGCTGGCACGCTGACCAAAGATGGCAATGCGGTTGTCGCGGGCGTAACCCTGCTGTCTGCGGGTGACAGCCTGGTCTGGACACCCGCCATCAGCACCGAAGGCACTTTTGGCGCTTTCTCGGTCAAAGCCTGGGACGGTGCCCTGGCCTCCAGCCAGGCCACGGTGGTCAGTGTGCGCGTGGCCGCTGTGCCAGAGATCGATGTCCGGGGCAATAACACGTCCATTGCAGACGGCGACAACACGCCATCTGGCACGGACTTTACCGACTTTGGCGCGGCTGCGCCTAATGCTGGCGTGGTCACCCGCAGCTTCACCCTTGCCAACACCGGCGCGGCAGCGCTTACCCTGAGTGGCTCACCCCTGGTCAGTATTTCGGGAGCAGACGCGGGCCAGTTTTCGGTCATCACCCAACCGAGCAATACGATTGCCGGGGGCGCCGACAGCAGCTTTACCATCACCTTCACCCCCACCAGCAGCGGCACCAAAACCGCCACGGTCAGCATCACCAGCAATGACGGCGACGAAGGCACTTACGACTTTGTGATTCAGGGGCAGGGCAACGTGGCGCCTACCTTTACCCAGGTTGGCACCACGCTGCTGTATGAAACCACCACACCGACGCTGAGCAATAACACCGCGAGCTACAGCATCAACAACGCCAGCAGCTTTGGTAGCGCAACCATCAGCCGCATCGGTTACCGCATGGAGATGAGCACCACAGCAGCGCCCAACACGCCGTATTACGCCGAGGTCTGGTTTGATGCGTGGGCGGGCGTGACGGCGGCCGATTTGGCGGTGCCGACCGGCGCAAATGCCATCACCATCCAGCGCGATGTCACCAACCTGTCGGTCAGCTCAAATTACGCTGGCGTGACCAATGGCACCGCATTGGCTGGTCGGCTGGAAATCTGGCCCTACGACTACGGCACAACAGGTGGTGACTCTAGTAAGTATGACTACAGTGACACACCCAATGGCGGTGGGTCTTACGGCAGTTTCCAGGTGTTCAACATGTCTGAGGCAACGTCGCAGACGGTGTTTGCCTGGAACAGCCATAACAGCGCCAGCCCGGATTTGGGGCTGGGTAACCAGCCCAGCAGCCATCCGGACTGGACCTTTGCCGGTACGGCAACTTTCAGGGTCGCCAACTGGAAGCTGCAAATCCTGGCCGAAACCGGCACCTCATCCCTGACCGTCACAGAAGACCAAGCCACTAACCTCACATTTGGCGGCACCCCCTTTGCTGATGCCGACGGCAACCCGCTCACCGTCACTCTGTCGGTGGCCGATGGCACGCTGACTGGTAACGCAGGCACCGGCGTCACCCTGGGCGGCAGCGCCACCGCGCGCACCTTCAGCGGCAGCGCGGCAGACCTCAATGCATACTTCACCACCGCCGGCCACATCACCTACACCACAGCGCAAGACAACACCGCCAATCGCGCCCTGACCGTGGCCGTCTCCGACGGCATGGCCACCAGCTCCGATACGGTGACGATCAGCGTCACGCCGGTCAGTGATACGCCCTCCCTGACAGCGGTGACTGCGCTCACCGGCGCTAGCGAGGACACGCCGTTCACCATCAGTTATGCCGATCTAGCCGCTGCGGCCAACGAAGCGGATGGCGATGGCGATGCCCTGGTTTTCCGGGTTGAGACGGTCAGCAGCGGCACGCTGACCCAAGACGGCAATGCCGTCACGCCCGGCAGCACCTTGCTGGCAACAGGCGAGAACCTGGTTTGGACACCGGCCTCCCACGCCACGGGCAGCTTGAGCGCCTTTACCGTCAAGGCCTGGGATGGCAGCCTGGCCTCGGATGCGGCCATTGCCGTCAATGTGGATGTGGCCGCCGCGCCTGAAATTGACATTTTGGGCAATGGCATCAGCATTGCCGACGGTGACACCACCCCCAGCAGCACCGATCACACCGACTTTGGCACCCAAACGGTGGGCGCGGGCGCGGTCACCCGCAGCTTCACCGTGGTCAATACCGGCACAGGAGCACTCAGCTTGACCGGCTCGCCCAAGGTGGTGATCAGTGGCACTGGGGCAGATCAGTTTGCGGTCTCTGCACAGCCGGGTGTTGGCATAGCTCAGGTCAACTTAGTCAATGCCGGGTTTGAGTCACCAGACACCGGTGCAACTACCTTTTCCTACGCGCCCAGCAATGTGGATGGCTGGACGTTTTCGGGTTATGCGGGCGTGGCCAACAACGGGTCACCGTGGTTTACGCCCAACACTACCGAGGGTGGGCAAGCCGCTTTTGTCCAGAATCAATCAGCCAATGGGGGTAGCTTTTCGCAAGCGCTTGACTTCCCAGTCGCGGGGGACTACCAGATTAGCTTTGATGCTGTCGGTCGCACTGGCTATGGCCCCAACAGCATTGATGTGCAAGTTGATGGCGTGACGGTGGACACCATTGCGTACACCAGTCAAAACGAGACAAGCTGGACAAGTTTTACCGTTAATGTTTCTGTCACGTTAAGTGGTAGCCACACCCTGAGCTTTGTGGGGGCCTTAACCACTGACCCGGACTGTGCCTCGGCCATCGACAAGATCCAAATCACCGGCCCAAGCCTTCAAAGCTTTGACCTCACCTTCACCCCCACCAGCAGCGGCACCCAAACCGCCACCGTCAGCATTGCCAACAACGACCTGAACGAGGGCACCTACACTTTTGATATTCAAGGCGTTGGCAATGCCGTGCCCGTGGCCACCGCCCAAACCGCCAGCGGCACCGAAGACCAAGACCTGGTCGTCACCGTGGCGGGCACCGATACCGAAAACGCCACCCTGAGCTACACCGTCAGCAGCTTGCCTGCAGCGGGCACGCTGTATCAATA
>Ga0209211_10012070_pt1 | contig 10926 bp, 10 predicted proteins | sample RifGroA2_FD_183992 | JGI IMG/M metagenome (GOLD analysis project Ga0209211, IMG submission 183992) | Groundwater microbial communities from Rifle, Colorado, USA - Groundwater A2 (SPAdes) (version 2) | ecosystem: Environmental > Aquatic > Deep subsurface > Groundwater | place: Rifle, Colorado...
GAAATCATCGGTGAAGAGGCGCTGCGCGCCAAGTCACCGTTCGTCGACCAGCGTTGGCTGGGTGGTATGCTGACCAACTTCAAGACCGTCAAGACCTCGATCAAGCGTCTGAAGGACATGGAACTGGCTGTTGAGGCCGGCGAACTGGAAAAGATGCCGAAGAAGGAAGCGCTGACCTTCCGTCGCGAACTGGAAAAGCTCCAGAAGTCCATCGGCGGTATCAAGGAAATGGCCGGCCTGCCGGATGCCATCTTCGTCATCGACGTCGGCTACCACAAGATCGCCATCACCGAAGCCGAAAAGCTCGGCATCCCGGTCATCGGCGTGGTCGATACCAACCATTCCCCGGACGGCGTTGCATACGTCATCCCGGGTAACGACGACTCTTCCCGTGCCATCCAGCTCTACGCCCGTGGGGTGGCTGATGCCATTCTTGAAGGCCGCAATCAGGTCATGCAGGAAATCGTTAGCGCCGGTGGCGATGACGAGTTCGTCGAAGTCGTCGACGCAGCTGAATAAAGTTGTAACGGCGGAGCGCTAAGCTCCGCCTGTTTTAAAAGCTCAGGAGAAAAAATATGGCGGCAATTACCGCAGGCATGGTGGCAGAACTGCGCGGCAAGACCGACGCACCCATGATGGAATGCAAGAAGGCCTTGACCGAAGCCGATGGCGATATGGGCAAGGCTGAAGAGATCCTCCGCGTCAAGCTCGGCAACAAGGCATCCAAGGCTGCGACCCGCGTCGCCGCTGAAGGCATCGTCGCCGTCAGCATTTCTGCCGATGGCAAGCTCGGTGCGATCATTGAAGTTAACAGCGAAACCGACTTCGTTGCCAAGAACGACGAATTCATCGCGCTGGCCAATGGTTCGGCCAAGCTGGTCGCCGAAAAGAATCCGGCTGATGTCGCTGCGCTATCCGCGCTGCCGATGGGCGAGGGCACTGTTGATTCGACCCGTTCCGCTCTGGTTGGCAAGATCGGCGAGAACATGTCGATCCGCCGCTTCGCCCGTTTCGAAGCCAAGGGCAAGCTGGTTTCGTACATCCACGGCGGCGCCAAGGTTGGTGTCGTGATCGACGTGGTTGGCGGTGACGAGCAGTTGGCCAAGGATCTGGCGATGCATATCGCTGCCTCCAAGCCGAAGGCGCTGGATGCATCGGGTGTATCCCAGGAGCTTCTGGAGACCGAGCGTCGTATCGCCATCGAGAAGGCACGCGCCGACAACAAGCCGGAAGCCATGCTCGAGAAGATCGCCGAAGGTACCGTCCAGAAATATCTGAAGGACGTGACCCTGCTGGCTCAAGTCTTCGTCAAGGCTGCCGACGGCAAGCAAACCATCGAGCAACTGCTTAAGGCCAAGGGCGCTTCGGTCGCTGGCTTTGCACTGTTCGTGGTCGGCGAAGGCATCGAGAAAAAGGTTGACGACTTCGCTGCTGAAGTCGCTGCCCAGGCTGCTGCTGCCGCTGCCAAGAAGTAAAGAAAGGAACGCTGATGTCTGCACCCAAGTACAAGCGAATTCTCCTGAAACTCTCCGGCGAGGCCCTCATGGGCAATGACGCCTACGGCATCAACCCGCAGACCATTGCGGGTATCTGCGGAGAGATCAAGGCGGTCGCCGACATGGGTGTCGAAATCGGCGTCGTGATCGGCGGTGGCAACATCTTCCGTGGTATGGCCGGTACGGCCACCGGGATGGATCGCGCCACTGCAGATTACATGGGCATGCTGGCCACGGTGATGAACGCCATGGCGCTGTCCGACGCCTTCCGCCAGTGCGGTCTCAATGCCCGCGTGCAGTCGGCGCTGAATATCGAGCAGGTTGTCGAGCCGTACATCCGCGGCAAGGCCATCCGCTACCTTGAAGAAGGCAAGATCGTCATCTTTGGTGCCGGTACCGGCAACCCCTTCTTTACCACCGATACCGCTGCAGCATTGCGCGGCTCGGAAATCGGCGCCGAAATCGTCCTCAAGGCGACCAAGGTCGATGGTATTTACTCGGCCGACCCCAAGAAGGATCCGCTGGCGACCCGCTATGACAAGATCAGCTTCAATGAAGCGATTTCCAAGAATCTGGCGGTCATGGATGCGACCGCCTTCGCGCTGTGTCGCGATCAAAAATTGCCGATCAACGTGTTTTCCATCTTCAAGACCGGCGCGCTGAAGCGCGTGGTCTGTGGCGAAGATGAAGGTACGCTGGTCTATTGCTGAGGGAGACTAATAAATGATTCCTGAACTCAAGAAAACTGCTGAAGCCAAGATGCAGAAGTCGCTGGAAGCACTGCGACTTGATCTCCAGAAAATTCGCACCGGCCGCGCCCATACCGGCTTGCTCGATCACGTCCAGGTCGATTACTACGGCTCCATGGTCCCTGTGAATCAGGTGGCCAACATTACGCTGGTTGATGCCCGGACCATCGGCGTGCAGCCGTGGGAAAAGGCCATGCTGCAAAAGGTCGAAAAGGCCATTCGTGATTGCGATCTCGGCCTGAATCCGGCTTCGCAGGGCGAACTCATTCGTGTGCCGATGCCGGCGCTGACCGAAGAGCGTCGCAAGGAAATGATCAAAATCGTCAAGACCGAAGGCGAAGGCGTCAAAGTAGCCATTCGCAACCTGCGCCGTGACGCCAATACCCACCTGAAGGATGCGCTGAAAAAGGGCGAAATTCCCGAAGATGACGAGCGCAAGGCTCAAGACGACGTCCAGAAACTGACCGATCGTTACATCGTTGAAGTCGACAAGATGCTCGCCGCCAAAGAGGCCGAGCTCATGCAGGTTTAAGCCGGTTCCGCTCGGGTTCCCGGCTGCATGGCCTTCTTTTCCAGTTCAACTCGACAGGTTCCGCCAACGGCGGTCGTGCCTCAGCACGTCGCCGTCATCATGGATGGCAATGGCCGTTGGGCGAAGAAACGCTTCCTGCCGCGCGTCGCCGGTCATGTCAAAGGTGTCGAGCTGGTACGCGAGATGGTTCGCGCCTGTCTTGAGCGTGGCATCCAGTACCTGACCCTCTTTGCATTTTCGTCCGAAAATTGGCGTCGACCGCAGGACGAGGTGTCGCTACTCATGCAGCTCTTCGTCAAGGCGCTTGAGCAGGAAGTCGACAAGCTCGACCGCAATGGCGTTCGCTTGCGCATCATTGGCGACCTGTCCCGTTTCGAACCGCGTCTGCAAGAGCTGATTCGCCAAGCCGAGACAAGGACTGCCGGCAATACCCGTCTTGACCTGACCATCGCCGCCAACTACGGCGGCCGTTGGGACATCATGCAGGCGACCAATCAAATGCTGGCCACCCAGCCCGAAAAGCGCGACGGCTGGCAGGAGAGTGATCTCGAACCGCATTTGTCGATGAGTTTTGCGCCGGAGCCCGATCTGTTCATTCGCACCGGTGGCGAGGAGCGGATCAGCAATTTCCTGCTCTGGCAACTGGCCTACACCGAGCTTTACTTCACGCCTGTACTCTGGCCTGATTTCGACACGGCCGAGTTCGACAAGGCGATCACATCGTTCCAGCAGCGCGAACGTCGCTTTGGCCGGACCAGCGAACAACTGGTGGAAAAGCCGAATGCTTAAAACACGCGTCATCACTGCGCTGGTCCTGATGGCGTTGCTGTTGCCCAGTCTGTTTTATTCATCGCAGGCCGGTTGGGCCCTCCTTGTCGCCGGTTTCATCGGTGTCGCAGCCTGGGAGTGGGGCGCCTTGCTCGGCTGGCCGGGTGGCCGCCGTATCTTCCTTGGTGTAGCGACAGCCCTGTTTTGCGCGCTCTTATCTGTCGTCGTTCCGGAAGCTATCGGGGCCGGCGAAGTCTCGGTGCCAGCGCCGCCTTGGGTTTTGATTGCCTACGCGGTGGCCGCAGGTTTCTGGTGTCTGGTCATGCCGCTCTGGCTGAAAAACAAGTGGTCGCTTGGCGGCTTCTCGGGCCTTTTGGTCGGCGCCGTGGTCCTCTTGCCGACCTGGCTGGCCATGGTCCAGTTGCGGATGCTCGGTGCTGGCGCGCTACTCGGTATTTTTGCCGTCGTCTGGATGGCTGATATCGCCGCCTATTTTTCCGGAAAAGCTTTCGGCAAGCACAAACTGGCGCCAACGATCAGCCCGGGCAAGACCTGGGAGGGCGCCATAGGCGCCGGCGTTGGCGTGGTTATTTATGGCCTGGTTGTTCGCCAATTGTTCGGACTGGAGTTCATGTCTTTGCCGGTGTGGATCGCTGCGCTGGTTGGTGTGACGGCTGTCAGCATCGTCGGTGATCTCTACGAGTCACTGCTCAAGCGTAAGGCCGGCATCAAGGACAGCAGCAATATTCTGCCCGGACATGGCGGCGTGCTTGATCGCATTGACAGCCTGACCTCGACACTGCCCGTCGTCGCCCTTGTCTGGCTCTTGTTCGCAGCCCGGTGAGCGCGACCTTGCAGAACATTACTGTACTCGGTTCAACCGGCTCGATTGGCGTCAGCACGCTGGATGTGATCCGGCGTCATCCTGGTCGCTACAGGGCGTTTGCCCTTTGCGCACATAGTCAGCTTGAAAAGCTGTTCGAACAGTGCATTGAGTTTCGGCCTCGTTTTGCGGTGCTCCGCGATGCTGCGCTGGCGGCCCAATTAGCTAAACGTTGCCATGATGTCGGGTTGGATACGGAAATCCGCCACGGCGTCGAAGCACTCGTCGAATTGTCGTCTCTGGCGGAAGTCGATGCGGTGATGGCAGCTATCGTCGGCGCTGCTGGCCTGGAGCCAACGCTTGCTGCTGCGCGGGCAGGCAAAAAGGTCATGCTGGCCAACAAGGAAGTGTTGGTTATGGCCGGCGAGTTATTCATGCGCGCGGTGCGCGAGAATGGCGCGTCGCTGCTTCCAGTCGATAGCGAACACAATGCCATTTTTCAGTCTCTGCCCGGTGATTTTGCGCAGGGGCTGACGCAATGTGGCGTCCAGAAAATATTGTTGACTGCATCTGGTGGCCCGTTCCGCAACACCCCCTTGACCGATCTGGCGAACGTGACACCGGATCAGGCCTGCGCCCATCCAAACTGGGTGATGGGGCGCAAGATTTCTGTCGATTCGGCGACCATGATGAACAAGGGGCTGGAAGTCATCGAGGCGCGCTGGCTGTTTGATGCGCCGCCGGAAATGATCCAGGTTGTCGTCCATCCGCAAAGCGTGATTCATTCTGCCGTTCAGTACGTTGATGGGTCGGTTCTGGCGCAAATGGGAAACCCTGACATGCGCACGCCCATTGCTTACGCGATGGCCTGGCCTGAGCGCATTGTTGCAGGGGTCGAGTCGTTGGACCTGTTCAAGATTGCCCGTCTGGATTTTGTGGCACCCGATTTCGAACGATTCCGTTGTCTGCAACTGGCCTATGACGTGTTGCGCGAAGGTGGCACGGCCCCCGCCATCCTCAATGCCGCCAACGAAGTCGCGGTCGCGGCTTTCCTCGACGGGGCTTTGCCATTTCTGGGTATTGCGAAACTCGACGAAGCGGTCCTGCAGGCTTTGCCGGCCGGTCCGGAAGGCAGCCTGGCCGATGTGCTGGCGGCCGATGCCGAGGCCCGTCAGTTGGCCCACAAAATGGTTCGGGAACGCTCTCTCGCGTGAACAGCGTTCCGTTTTACCTCGCTGCCTTTCTGGTGGTCCTTGGCGTCCTGATTGTCGTGCATGAGTTGGGGCACTATCTGGCGGCAAGGCTGTGCGGCGTCAAGGTGCTCCGCTTTTCGGTCGGCTTCGGACGCATGCTGTGGAGAAAGCGGCTGGGGATTGATCAGACGGAGTGGGCGATCAGTATATTTCCGCTGGGTGGCTACGTAAAAATGCTCGACGAGCGTGAGGGCGCGGTTGCGGAGAAAGATATTCATCGCACCTTCAATCGGCAGAGTGTCGGCAAGCGCAGCATCATCGTCGCCGCCGGCCCGCTGGCCAATTTTGCATTGGCCATTCTTCTCTATTGGGCAGTCTTCATGCATGGCAGCGAGGAATTGCTGCCTGTGCTTGGCGCGCCACCTATTGGTACGCCGGCTGCCATGGCAGCCATCGTGAACGGTGAGCAGGTCAGGGCAGTCGACGGTCAGCCAGTGGCGACCTGGAATGATCTGCGCTGGGTTCTGTTGCAAAAGGCGATAGATCAAGAAAGTGTAGCGCTTGAAGTAGTCAACGAGCGCGACGAAATAGCTGTCCGCCATCTTTATTTGGCTGCTGCTGGGGAACAAGGCTGGGAGGGTGATGCACTGGAGCGTCTGGGGGTGCGCTTCTATCGGCCGGATTTGCCGGCTGTAATAGGCAAGGTTGTCACCAATGGCGTCGCCGACCGGGTTGGTTTGTTGCCCGGCGACCGGGTATTGTCGATTGCTGAAAAGGATGTTTTCTCCTGGTATGACTTGGTCGCAATCATTCGCGACTCGGCGACAAAATCGATCCGTCTCGAGGTGGAGCGTCAAGGCGAGATTGTTGCGGTCGACTTGGTTCCAGAGTCAGTTATGGAGCGTGGACAGACGGTCGGGAAAATTGGCGTAGCAGTCGCTGATGGCCCGAAACCCCGTCGGGAAGTGAAAACCTTCATCAGCTACGGAATGGTTGAGGCTGCTGGCAAGGCGCTTGATGAAACTTGGGACAAGTCGATATTCAGCCTGGTCATGATGGGCAAGATGCTGACCGGTGAAGTTTCATGGAAAAACCTTTCAGGGCCGGTGACCATTGCCGACTATGCTGGTCAGTCGGCGCGTCTTGGGCTTGATTATTATCTCAAGTTCATGGCGCTGGTCAGTATCAGCCTGGGGGTGTTGAATCTGCTTCCCATACCGGTGCTGGATGGTGGCCATTTGTTGTATCATGTGCTTGAAGTCGTCATGCGTAGGCCGCTTTCAGAGCGAGCCATGGAAATTGGGCAGCAAGTAGGTATGTCCATTCTGTTCGCCTTGATGGCTTTCGCCTTTTTTAATGACTTGACCCGCCTGTTTAACGGCTGAACGATGAAAAAATCCCTGTTGTCCATCCTGATTGCTGGCCTGTTCTCTACACCTGCGCTGGCTTTCGAACCTTTTGCAGTGAAGGACATCCGGGTCGAAGGTATTCAGCGTACCGAAGCGGGCACGGTCTTCGGGTATTTGCCGGTCAAAGTCGGCGAGACGCTGACTGACGAGAAGGCTGCGCAGTCGATCAAGGCACTATTCGCCACCGGCTTTTTTAAGGATGTACGGATCGAAGTCGAGAAGGACGTCATGGTGGTTGTCGTCCAGGAGCGTCCGGCTATCGCGACGATCAATTTTGTCGGTCTCAAGGAGTTTGACAAGGATGTCATCGTCAAGGCGCTCAAGGAAACGGGTATTGCCGACGGGCGCATCTTCGACCGGGCCCTGCTGGAAAAGGCCGAGCAGGAACTCAAGCGTCAGTATCTGACGCGTGGCAAGTATGCCGCCAGTATCACGACGACCGTAACACCGCTCGAGCGGAATCGTGTCGGTATCAATTTCAATATCGAAGAAGGTGTAGCAGCCAAGATCAAGCAGATTAATCTGGTCGGTGCCAAGTCCTTCTCCGAAAAAGAGTTGCTCAGTCAGTTCGAGCTGACGACGCCCGGTTTGTTGAGCTGGTATACCAAGAACGATCAGTATTCACGGCAGAAATTGTCGGCTGACCTGGAAAAGCTGAAGTCCTTCTACATGAATCAGGGGTATCTGGAATTTGCGGTCGAGTCGACGCAGGTTTCAATTTCTCCAGACAAGCAGGATGTGTACATCACTGCCAACATTGTTGAAGGCGAGCGCTTCCAGGTTTCATCTGTGAAAATGGCTGGTGACTTTTCGATTCCTGAAGATGAGTTGAAAAAACTGGTCACCATCAAGCCGGGCGATGTGTTCTCGCGTGAAAAGCTGAATGATACGACCAAGGCCATCAGCGACCGTCTTGGCAAGGAGGGCTATGCCTTTGCCAACGTCAATGCCGCGCCGGAAATCGACAAGGAAAAACGCAAGGTGGCCTTCACCATCTTCGTCGATCCAGGCAAGCGGGTTTACGTCCGTCGTGTCAATGTAACCGGCAACACCAAGACGCGCGATGAGGTCATCCGCCGCGAAATGCGCCAGATGGAAGGCGGTTGGTACGATGCAGACAAGGTCACTGCTTCGAAGCAGCGCATTGACCGACTGGGTTATTTTGGCGATGTCGCTATCGAGACGCCTGCCGTGCCGGGTACTGCCGATCAGTTGGATGTTAATGTCAATGTGACGGAAAAACCGACCGGCAACCTGATGCTGGGCGTGGGTACCTCCAGCACCGATAAAATCATCCTGTCGGGCTCGATCGCACAAAACAACTTTATGGGCAGCGGCAACAACGTAGCGATTCAGGTGAATTCTGCCAAGACTTACCGGACCTACGTGTTTTCCTACACCAATCCGTATTTCACGCAGGATGGTGTCAGTCAGGGTTTCGACCTCTATCAACGGACCGTTAATACAACATCCACTGCCATTGCCGCCTACAGTTCATCGTCTTATGGCGGTGGGCTGCGCTTTGGTTTCCCGATTGGGGAAAAAGAGTCGATTGGTCTCGGTCTTGGCGTTGATTCGACGACTATTACGACCTACGATACAAGTCCCGATTATTATCGTAATTACGTCAAGGAATTTGGCGCAACAAACCTTTCCATTCCATTGACTGTAAGCTGGGCCAGTGATGGCAAGGATAGCTACTTCTTCCCGACGCGAGGGACCTTCCAGAAGGCCTCCGTTGAGGTTGCTTTGCCGGGTGGTGATCTGACTTACTACCGCGCCACATACCAGTTGCAGCATTTCATACCACTCAATTCCAGATTTACCTTGATGCTGAATGGCGAAGTCGGCTATGCCGAAGGATATGGTGACTCCGGCCTTCCATTCTTCAAGAATTTTTACGCGGGTGGTATCGGGTCGGTGCGTGGTTTCAAGGCATCCAGCCTTGGCCCGGTTCAGACTGATTCGAGTGGTAACCAATACCGACTTGGTGGCAGTCGCCGCGTGATTGGCAATGCCGAATTGTTGTGGGGTATCCCCGGCATGGAGAAAAGCTTCCGCATGGGTTGGTTCTTTGATGCTGGCCAAGTCTATGGGAATGATGCTGCTCAGTCTTCCAGTGGCCTTCGCTACTCGACTGGCTTGTCGGCATCGTGGATTTCCCCGATCGGTCCGCTAAAATTCAGCTTTGGTCGGCCGCTTAACAAGCAAGCCGACGACAAGTCCGAGTCTTTCCAGTTCCAGATGGGCACCACGTTTTAATTCAGGAGCGTCAAGTTGAAAATCAAGTCAGTTGTTCTCGCATCGTTGATGTCTGCATTGTTTGTAACTGGTGCGGTCGCCTCCGAGTTGAAGGTTGGTTACGTCAATACGCAGCGCATTTTCCGTGATGCGCCGGCCGCCCAAAAGGCCGCCAAGAAGCTGGAAGGCGAGTTCGCCAAGCGCGATCAGGATCTGCAGCGCATGGCCAAGCAGTTGCAGGGGCTTCAGGAAAACCTGGAAAAGAACTCCGTGACCATGGCGGAGAGCGAGCGCCGGACCAAGGAAAAGGAATTCGGCGAGATTTCGCGCGAATTCCAGCGTCGCCAGCGTGAGTTCCGCGAAGACCTGAATCTTCGCCAGAACGAAGAAAACGCCGCGGTCATCGAGAAAGCCAACAAGGCGATCAAGCAGATTGCCGAAAATGAGAAATATGACCTGATTCTGCAGGATGTTGTTTGGGTCAGCCCCCGTCTGGACATCACCGAACGTGTGATCAAGGCGCTGTCGGAAGGTAAGTAATATGGTTGGTTTGGGTGAGATTTCTTATACTCTTGCCGACATCGCCGCCCAATTGGGCGGCGATGTGCTTGGAGACCCGGAAACGCGTATTTCACGCGTGGCGCCGCTGGTTTCTGCCGCTGAGGGCGAGATTACTTTCCTGGCCAATCCGAAATTCCGGAGTCAGCTGGCAAGCAGCAAGGCATCGGCCGTTATTTTGCGCCCGGATGCTGCTGGCGAGTTTTCCGGGGCACGTATTGTCACCAGTAATCCTTATGCCTACTACGCTCGGGTTACCGCACTGCTGAATCCTCAATCTGCTGGCTTCCGCGGGGTGCACGCCAGTGCCGTGCTTGAGTCTGCCATTCCAGATAGTGTTGCCGTCGGCCCGAACGTGGTTATCGGCCATGGGGTAGCCTTGGGTGAAAACGTGGTCATTCATGCCGGCTGTGTGATTGGCGATGGCGTCTCGATCGGCGACGGGTCGGTTCTGTATCCCAACGTCGTTGTTTATTACGGATGCCGAATTGGGCGCGGCTGCATACTGCATTCCGGCGCAGTGATCGGTGCCGACGGATTTGGCTTCGCACCGGATGGGCGGTCCTGGGTAAAAATTCCGCAGATTGGCGGGGTGGTGATTGGCGACGATGTAGAAATTGGCGCCAATACGACAGTTGACCGTGGCGCACTGGAAGATACCGTGGTTGGCGATGGTTGCAAGATCGACAATCTGGTTCATGTTGGACACAACTGCAGGATCGGTGCCAACAGCGTGTTGGCAGGATGTACGGGTGTTGCCGGTAGCACCGTATTCGGTGAGCATTGCATTGTCGGCGGTGCCGGCATGATTTCCGGGCACCTCAATATTGTTGGCGATACAACGATTTCCGGTGGTTCGACAGTCATGAAGAGCATTATGAAGCCAGGGGTTTACACGAGCGTTCAACCGCTCGATACGCATGAAGACTGGTTGCGCAATGCATCGCATATTCGTCGGCTTGCCAAACTTGCGGACCGTGTTGCTGAACTTGAGAAAAAACTTAAATAAAATTATGCAAGGGGTTGATTATATGGATATTCAAGCAATCATGGAGCACCTGCCGCACCGCTACCCGTTCCTGCTGGTCGACCGTGTTGTGGAGATTGAGCTGGGCAAGTCCATCCATGCCTACAAGAATGTGACGATCAACGAGCCT
>Ga0209211_10012071_pt1 | contig 10926 bp, 16 predicted proteins | sample RifGroA2_FD_183992 | JGI IMG/M metagenome (GOLD analysis project Ga0209211, IMG submission 183992) | Groundwater microbial communities from Rifle, Colorado, USA - Groundwater A2 (SPAdes) (version 2) | ecosystem: Environmental > Aquatic > Deep subsurface > Groundwater | place: Rifle, Colorado...
AGGGCGCGCGGTATTTGAATATTGTATTGCGCTGAAATTTTATTAGCGTTATAATAACCGACAGGAAATAGTTGACAAGGTGAGATTCTTATGGTAAAAATAAACCAACAATCGGAAGAAAGTGGCACGTTTGAAGGGGGAACTGCCACTATAAAATAATCCAAACCTTCGCTTAAATAGGGCGGAGGTTTTTTGTTTTACTTGTATCTTAGAGATATAAATATAGAGAGCTGTCTAATATGCCACAATCTCGCGCGAATAAGGAAAGCATAAAGAATTGGCCCGCGGACGATCGCCCCAGAGAAAAGTTATTAAAGAATGGCGAGAAATCATTGAGTGACGCCGAGTTGTTGGCTATTATTTTAAGAACTGGCGTTCAAGGGCACAGCGCTTTGGATATAGCTCGCGCGATAGTTAATAAATTCGGAACGTTTCGCGAATTAAGTCAAGCGCCAGCGCGCGATTGGACTAATTTTAAAGGATTAGGGCCGGCTAAAATCTCCCAGATACGAGCCGCGATAGAAATTGGCAGAATGTTTTTTGGTTTATTTTAAAATAACCAGGAGCGTGCATTATGAAAAAGAATCTTGCAGTAATTGTGAAGGCATTAGAAGAATCTCGATGGTTAATTTCTGACGAATATAGTGCTGTTATAGATGAGGACATTAAACAGAAATATGAAGAGGTTCTAGGAAAAATAGATATAGCTCTTAAAGAAATAAAGGATGAATAATGATTAAAGAATTTGTTGTAGGGTCACTTTATTCAAATGAGGAAATATTCAAGACATTGCATGTTGCCAATGCAGGCGGTATTCGTCTTTCTATAAAAGAAGGGGTAGTTTTTAAGGTTGCCATAATGACTTCTGTACAGGATTTTCATTTAAGCGGAGAAAATCCGTATCATGATCGGCTTGAAAATGATATTTTAACGTATACGGCCGCAGGCAAGCTTGGCGAGCAAACATTAGCGGGAATTAATAACAGACTTATTGAACAGAAAGAGTCCGATTTTCCAATACATGGTTTTGTGCTTGTCGCAAGCCGGCGGGATAAAACTGTTGGCCCTAAACGCTGGCGATATTTGGGATTGCTTGAATACTTAAAACATTATCCGGATACTCAACTTGATTCAAATGGGAAAATAAGACGGGTATGGATTTTTGAGTTTAAAATACATCAATCAGTCAGTATAATTCCAATTGAAATGGACCGTTTAATTTCTGAAAAATTACTGAGCGAATCCAAACGCCTTCATCCCGATAATTCAGATAACGAAATAATCGAAAGCATTGATCTCGATCAGGTAAACAATTTTGAAGAAGTAGAAAAGATACGAAGTCAGCTGCTTGTTATGGAACCAAGAAAATTTGAGTTTTTTATTAAAGATTTATTAATACATACAGGATTTACAGAAGTCTGTGTTACAAAATTTAGTGCAGATGGCGGGGTTGACGTTAATGCACGAGCTGGAGACAGAATTTGGATTTTTGAAAATAGTTCTATTCAGGTTCAAGCTAAACGGTGGTTACATTCAGTCGGGCGTAAGGAAGTTGCCGAATTGCGGGGTAGTTTACAGCCATTTGCAAGAGGCGTAGTGATCACAACCAGTCATTTTTCTAAAGCAGCAATAAATGAAGCAATTGAAGAGGGCAAGAACCCCATATCTCTGATCGATGGATTCCGTTTATCTAAAGTTGTCATTACAGAAAAATTCACTTTAAATATTTGACTTATTTTTCCAGTTAGAAATTTCAAGAATAGCCATCTTTGATATTTGACAGGCGAAGCTCCCGCCGTGATTCTGCATGATTCTGGGGATTCTGGGGGATTCCGGGGACACATTGCTTAATTCTATTTTTACAAATGAGTGCTAACAAACTTGATGATTTCTTCCTGGAAGGCGGCATTGCAGATTTTAGGAGAGGATATGCCAGATAAGAATTTAGCATCAATGGGGAACAAGTCTTTTGAAGACCTGAAAGAAGTAAATGAATATGGGGCGGAATATTGGAGCGCGCGGGAGATTCAGCCTCATTTAGGATATGCGCAATGGAGGCGATTTGAAGACGCGATTAAAAGGGCGATAACCTCTTGTAAGCAATCAGGTAATACTCCGGAAAACCATTTTGCCGGCGCCGGCAAAATGGTTGAACTCGGATCAGGAAGCTCTCGGGAGATTCCTGACTACCATCTGTCGCGTTTTGCCTGCTATCTTATAGCGCAAAACGGTGATCCACGAAAGCCGGAAATTGCCAATGCTCAGAAATATTTCGCGATTCAGGCCCGCAGGCAGGAAATCTCAGACGCGATTGCCGCCGATATTGAGCGTCTGGAGCTTCGCAAACAGACAGCCGAAGAGTTCAAGGCATTGTCAGGCGCGGCGCGTGACGCGGGAGTGCATGACCGGATGTTCGGGGTCTTCCATGAAACTGGAAGAAAAGGACGCGAAGGGATTAATTGGGAAAATTAAATAGAGATGGCGGTTCTATTTTTTAAATGAATAACGACGAACTCGATGATTTTTTCCTTGAAGGCGGCGATGAGCTGTTGAATAGTGAGCCATGCCCTAAATGCGGAGGCGTGATTTATCTTGATCAGGCTATTGAATGGGTGGATGAAGAAAAAAGGGTCTGTATTTGTCCTCACTGCGGCGAAAAGGTAAAGATTAATCCGTAAAAAAAGGCGACGGGGTCAGGTCGCGACGGGGTCAGGTCTATTTTGTTGACATATGGCATTCAATGCAAAAGCCCAATAGAGAAAGGTGGCGTCAGTTCTTGACGTAAGACATTAAAGAAACGACGGCGAAAAAGTAAAGATTAATCCATAAAGGGTGTACGTGAAGACGAGTCGCCGTCTTCGCGGAAGCGTTGTCGCGGGATCGGCTACCAGTTTCAAACATAATATATATACTTTCTTATGGGGAAGCGAGGGCGAGTAATGGGGGAAAAATATGATGTGAGCGGTTTATCGGAAGCTCAGTATGAGCCCGGGCCGCGCCGGTTAGTGATTAAAAATATGCTGGGCATTAAGAAAAAATCTGAGATGGATCGCTTGGAGGCAATTGCTTTAAAACAAGCGGAAGACGCTCTTTTCAGAAAATATGGAGCAAGGCATTGTTTTACAGCCAAAGACATCTGTCAGCTGCATAAATTATGGTTAGGTAAAATTTACCCTTGGGCAGGGCACTATAGAAAGGTTAATATTAGCAAGGGGAGCTTTCCTTTCGCGGCCGCGGCATATATACCGCAACTTATGGAAGAATTCGAAAAAGTACAGTTAGCTAAATATACTCCCTGTAATTTTAGAGATAAGGACAAAATTATCAGGGCGTTGGCAGAGGTTCAGGTGGAATTTATTTTGATTCATCCCTTTAGAGAAGGCAATGGAAGGATTGCCAGGCTGATAGCAACTTTGATGGTTCTGCAGGCAGGTTTACCGCTTCTGGATTTCAGCACTGTCAAGCGCAAGAAAAAAGATGAATATTTCGCGGCTGTCCGCGCGGGGATGGATAAGAATTACAAGCCTATGGAAGAAATATTTAAAGAGGTATTAGAGGTTACGCTTTCTCGCCGAGAGGGTAAAAGATAATTTTGGGTGTTTTTTCTTTTTTTAAGGCATTGATAATGGCTGGACTAAGCGCTCCTAGTTCAATAGCAGTAGAAGAGGAAACATTAGCAAATAGCGATTTTTCGTATAATTTGCTATTTTTTAGATATGTGTTTGTTTTTATAAGCGGCCTTTCTTTCATACAAAAAGTATACCATAACTTTAATAATATTAAAAGCGCTAATTATAAAAACAAACGAAAGAACGAAAGCGAACGAAAGGGTCAGGTCTATTTTGTTGACATATGGCATTCAAAGCGATATGGTTTAAATATGGCGCGTCCATTACGGATAGAATTCCCCTCTGCTTGAGGTCACTGTCGCTGAAAAAACGGGGGTTTTGACGGAGTAAAAAAGATATAGATAAGTTGCCATTTTCTCAAAATAAAATAGCATACAAAGATAAAAGGGGTCAGCACATATGAACCCAGATGTTAAATCCATACTTTACAACCGCGCTCGACGGGCTCGTAATTATGCAATAGAGGAGAACACGCCTGTTCCCGACGTTTTGACACATTTAGATTTACTGGATAATGAAAAGCCGAACCATGCAGCAGTTTTATTATTCGGGGTTAAGCCTCAGCGTTTTCTTATCACTTCAGAAGTGAAATGTATGCATTTTCATGGCGCGCAAAAACTAAAGCCTCCCATCATATCAAATTTATAAAGGCACAGTTTTTGATATGGTTGATCAGGCGGTTGATTTCGTGATGTCAAAACTGAATCGTTTTGTTGGTACTCGCAAGCATGGCCCGCAGGCACCGGTTGAATACGATATTCCAGAAGAAGTAGTTATGGAAGGGATTGTCAACGCCGTAGCTCACCGCGATTATACAAGCAATGCCAGCGTCGAAGTGATGCTTTTCGCGGACCGCCTTGAGATATGGAATCCCGGAACATTGCCGCCATCGTTGACGATCGAGAGCTTGTCTAAGACTCACTCGTCTCAACCCGGAAATCCGTTGATTGCTGAACCGCTTTTCTTGGCGAAATACATCGAAAAAGCCGGTACCGGGACAGTCGATATTTTTGATAACTGTCGGAAAGCTGGCCTGAGGTTGCCCGTATTTCGCTTAGAAAACGGTTTTTTTATTTTAACGGTGTGGCGAAAGCGATTTACTGAAAAGAAAGCTATTCAGCCTGTAGGTCAAGTCGCAGGTCAAGTCGCAGGTCAAGTCAGCGCGGAAGTGGGTAGATTGTTGAAGAGCCTTCAGGGCGAGATGACGCGTCAAGAACTACAGGAAAAACTTGAACTGAAAGGACGCGCCAATTTCGAAGAGCGGTATTTGAGGCCAGCGATAGAGCATGGTTTAATCGAATACACGATTCCAGATAAACCTAATAGCCGTTTACAGAAATATCGTTTGACTAAAAAAGGCGCGGGGTATTTAAAAAAGCAAGGCAAGAAATAGCATAGGCACTGTCGAAAGGGGTCAGGTCTATTTTGTTGACATATGGCATTCAAAGCGATATGGTTTAAATATGGCGCGTCCATTACGGATAGAATTCCCCGGAATTCTGTGGAATTCTGCTGTCTCCGGAATTCCTTGTAATAGTGAGTAGGGTTAAATATTTAGGGCTCAAATATTTATATTGCAATACTTGTATAACAATGTTATACTTATATTGTAAGGAGGGATAAGTGATGACTTTATTAAAAGCATTTCGTTTACCGGCTGGGCTGGTTAATAGGTTAGCTTCATTGGCAAAGGCTACGCATCGCAGCGAAACCTTTTATGTTACCGACGCCTTGGCTCACTATTTGGAAGATTACGCTGACGCGCAAATTGCCAAAGACCGCTTTAACGACCCTAAATCTAAGATTATTTCAGGAGCAGAATTAAGGAAACAGCTCGGTGTATAAAGTCGTCTATCTTGACGCGGTTGAGGAAGACCTTAAAAAGTTAGATAAATCTACGGTTAAAAAAATTCTTGCCCGTATTGAGACCTATCTTGCCCAAGACCCCAAAGAATTAGGAAAGCCATTAAAAGGAGATTTTCAGGGGTATTGGCGGTATCGGTGGGGAGATTACCGCGTCATCTATAAAATATCGGAACGAGAGATTTTGATTCTTGTGTTGCGTATTAGTAACAGAAAAGATGTATATAGTTAGTTTTTTTGACGCTCTTCAGGCCGAATCTTGAGTATTGACGCGGCAACAAACGCCTTACAGGTTTCTGTGGGGCGTTTGTTTTAGGGAGGTAGGATGCGTAAATTCAATTAGAAAAATCCTAAAGGGTATGTTACAATGTTTGTTCTAATCCGGCGTCTTAGGCTGGATTGTCGCTTATAGTGTTTCTAAGATATCGCCGGCGTAGCTCAGTTGGCAGAGCAACGGTTTCGTAAACCGTGGGCCGTGGGTTCGATTCCCCCCGCCGGCTGTTTTAGTCCATAGTTTGCAGTCCATAGTTGATAGCTAAAAACCATATCTATGGACTATGGACTATGGACTATGGACTAATTTGATGGCCAGATTCCGTGAGGTTTTAAAAAATAAGAATTTTCTTCTTTTGTGGCTGAGCCAGATAGTTTCCCAGTTTGGCGATAGGCTCAACCAGATGGCCTTGATCGGCTTTATCGCCCAGCGCTCACCGGGGAAGACTCTACAATTATTCGTGGTAGGGCCGATTGCCGGGGTTTATGTGGACCGCTGGGACCGGCGCAAGACAATGTATTACTGTGATTTCCTGCGCGGGCTTCTGGTTTTGCTCATCCCTTTGTATATAATTGATTCGCATAAATCTATTGTGCCGCTTTACGCGGTGGTGTTTTTGCTTTTTTGTATAGGCCGGTTTTTTGTCCCGGCTAAACTGGCCATTGTGCCGGAGCTTGTTCCTAAGGAGCAGATGCTGATGGCGAATTCTTTGGTGAATACTACCGGTATGATTGCCTCTACCGCGGGATTTGCCATCGGCGGGATCGTGGTAACCGTATTAGGGGCAAAGGGAGGTTTTTATATAGACTCGGCAAGTTTTTTTGTTTCCAGCTTCCTGGTATTTTTTATCCGTTTGGCCGGCAGGCAGAGAGTCAAGATTATGGAAGTGGGGAAAGAGGTGCTGGAGGCAATCAGGAAATCATCGGTGTTAGGCGAGGTTAAGGAAGGGATAAGATATCTGCTTGGTCGGAAACAAATGCGGGGAGTGATTGCCGTTCTTTTTTTGATTTGGGCGGCCCTGGGAACGATGTATGTGGTGGTGATTGTCTTTGTTCAGCAGACCCTGAAATCCCTGACTTTGGATTTAGGCTTATTGGCGATGTTCTTAGGAATGGGGCTCTTTTTGGGTTCAATTATATACGGCCGTTTTGGTAAGAGCGCGAATTGTTTTAAAACCATATTTTCTTCATTAATCTCCAGCGGCCTGGCCCTGGCGGGATTCGCCTTTGTCTTAAACCGCTATCCATTTTTCTATACCGCGGCTATTTTAGCCGTGGTCTTTGGTTTGGCCGTGGGGCCGATAATGACCGCGGCCAATACCCTGATTCACGATGTTTCTTCCGGCGCCATGCTGGGAAAGGTCTTTAGCTCGGTTGAGGTGGTGATGCATCTGGCTTTTTTATTGTTTATGTTTATCGGTTCGGCTTTGGCCGAGATAAAGTCTATAGGACAGGGAGGGTTATTGATCGGGGTGGGGGTATTATTCTCCCTGATTGGCACCACGGGATACTTAAGGCAGAAATTCTCTGTTAATTCTAAAGGTAGCCCAGAGACCGAATATGTTAAAGCTTAAAGACAAAAAAGAACTTACCGCTGGCTTGGCTATTTGTCAGGCCAGGCTTCCGATGAAGGCGATAATTCCCTTATCCCAGCATATCGGCAAGGCGGCTAATCCAATAGTAAAAACAGGGGATCTGGTAAAAACCGGACAGCTTATCGCGGATTCGGCAGAGGGGCCGGTTTCGGCCTCGGTGCACAGCTCAATATCGGGAAAGATTCTGGCTATTGATGATTTGGCCCATCCGGTTTTAGGCCGGGCCAAGGCAGTGGTAATTGCTTCAGACGGTTTAGACCAGAAAGAGGAATTTAAACCGATAGTCTCCACTGAAACAGCAGAGCGCCTGAGTCCGGAGGATATCCGTAAAACAGTTTTGACCGCCGGGATTGTGGGAATGGGAGGGGCGGGTTTCCCCAGCCATATAAAGTTAAATCCGCCGAAGCCCATAGACAGCTTTATTCTTAACGGAGCGGAATGTGAACCCTATCTGACTTCGGATAACCGCCTGATGATTGAGAGGACGGATGAGATCATCCGGGGTATCGGCTTAGTGGCGCGATGTGTGGGGGCAAAGAATGTGTATATTGCTATTGAGGATAATAAACCTGAGGCTGTCAAGGCCTTTAGCTCTAAATTAGCGGGAACAGGATATAGATTAAAAGTTCTCAAGTCAAAATATCCTCAGGGCGGAGAAAAACAGTTAATTAAGGCCGTGCTGGGCAGGGAAGTCCCTCCGGGAAAATTTCCTTTTGATGTGGGGGCATTAGCGCATAACGCGGCTACTATTTACGCGATATATGAGGCGGTGTATTCAGGTAAGCCATTATACGAAAGGGTGATAACGGTTGCCGGGGATTGTTTAGAGAAGCCGGCCAATCTTTTAGCGCGTATCGGGACGACTATCCGGGATTTGATCAGCGAGTGCGGGCCATTAAAAGAAGAGCCTAAGAAAATAGTCTTTGGCGGGCCGATGATGGGTATTGCCCAATACAGCTTGGATACGCCGATAATCAAGACTACCGCGGGTGTGATATTTTTAACCGAAAGCGAAGTTAAGCCGGCCGAGGATGCCTTTTGCCTGCGCTGCGGCAGGTGCGTGGAGAGTTGTTCTTTAGGGCTTGAGCCTTGCATGATATCTCTAGCGGTAGAAAAAGAGAAGTGGGACCTGGCCAAGAGCTATGGGGCTTTAGAGTGCATGGAGTGCGGCTCTTGCAGTTATGTTTGCCCCCAGGGAAGGAATATTGTGCAATCAATAAAGTATGCTAAGATGAGATTAAAATGAGAGAAACATTTAAATACGCGCTGATTCTGGGTTTGATTTGTTTCTTGTCCAGCTCAGTGCTGGCGGTGATTAATTCGGTTACCGAGCCGATAATAAAAGCCCAGAAAGAAGAACAGGAAACCCAGGCCTTAAAAGAACTCCTGCCGCAAGCCGCTATGTTTAAGCCGCATTATGATCAGGATAAGGTGCTTTTTTATCGCGCCTATGACGCTAATAATCAGCTTGGCGGATTTGTGCTTAAGTCTATACAGAGGGGTTATTCTTCGGATATTGAGATTTTGATAAGTTTAGATACCGCTTTAAAAATAGTCAGCATCAAGATTCTATCCCAGAATGAAACCCCTTCCATAGGAAGCCGTATACTGGAGTTGCCTTTTCTGGAGCAATTTAGAAATAAGGGGCAGGAGTCTTTAGGAGAGGTGAATGCCATCAGCGCGGCGACCATTTCTTCCGCCGCGGTAATTAATTCCGTAAAGAGTAAGATCGCGGAACTTCAAGGCGCGTTACTTGAGGAGTTGAAAAATGGCGGATAAGCTTTATGTCGGGGTTTCCCCGCATATCCACAACCGGGAAAGCGTTTCTAAGGTGATGTGGGCGGTCTGCGTTGCCCTTATTCCTTCAGGCCTGGCCGGGGTATTTATCTTTGGTTTTTCGGCTTTAAAGGTTATCCTGGTTTCCGTATTAAGCTGTGTCCTTACCGAGGCCCTGATTCAGAAATCCCGTGGCAAGAAAATAACCGTAAGCGACGGCTCGGCCGTGCTTACCGGACTTTTATTGGCCTATAATCTTTCTTCAAGTGTTCCTTTCTGGATTCCTATGGCCGGAGGGATTTTCGCCATTGTTGTATGCAAACAGGCCTTTGGAGGCTTGGGGGCGAATATCTTTAATCCGGCCCTGGCCGCCCGGGCCTTTTTATTGGCTTCCTGGCCCAAGCAGATGACCAGCTTTGCCAAGCCATTTAGTTTGGACGCGATCAGTTCCGCCACTCCACTGGCGATATTGAAAGAACAAAGCGCTAAAAGTTTATCGGATTTGGGGCTGTCGTACGCGGATTTATTTCTTGGCCGGCGGGGAGGATGTTTAGGGGAGGTCTGCCTTATCGCTCTACTCTTAGGAGCGGCATATCTTTTATGGAAGGGATATATCTGGTTCCAGGCTCCGGCGGGGCTTATTTTATCTTTGGGGTTTTTAAGCTGGGCCTTCAGCCCTCAAGGCTTATTTAAAGGCGATTTTCTCTTCAGCATACTTTCCGGCGGGCTTATTCTGGGGGCGTTTTTTATGGCCACGGATTATGTAACTACTCCCTTGACTAAAAAGGGCCAATTAGTTTTTGGCATAGGATGCGGCCTGATTGCCTTTGTTATCCGCAGGTTCGGGGGATATCCCGAAGGGGTATCCTATTCTATTTTAATGATGAACGCGGCTGTGCCTTTGATTGATAGATGGGTCAGGCCGAGGAGATACGGAAATAAAGTAAAAAGTTAAAAATAAAAATTCAAAACAACAAAGTAAAATCTAAAAATACTTTTGACCTTTAACTTTTTAATTCTAAGTTAATTATGAAACGCCTTATTAAGGAATTTACTAAAGGTATTATCATTGAGAACCCCACCTTCGGTTTGGTGCTGGGGTTGTGCCCGACCTTGGCGGTTTCTACCTCGGTTAAAAATGCCATAGGTATGGGGTTGGCCGCGACCTTTGTTTTGGTTTGTTCCAATGTTATAATTTCTTCGGTGCGTAAAGTTATCCCGAGCCAAATCCGCATTCCCTGTTTTATCGTGATTATTGCTACTTTTGTAACTATTGTGGAGATGCTGATGAAGGCTTATTTTCCCGCCCTGAATGCTTCTTTAGGCATCTTTGTATCTTTAATTGTGGTTAATTGCATTGTTTTGGGCCGGGCTGAGGCCTTTGCCTGTAAAAGGCCGGTTCTACCTTCTTTCTTTGACGGCTTGGGTATGGGGACAGGCTTTACCCTGGCTTTGGTTATTATCGCCTCAATAAGAGAGGTCCTGGGCGCGGGTAAATTTTTAGGCTTTCATTTAATTAAAGGTTTTGAGCCGGTCGGAGTAATGGTCCTGGCCCCGGGAGCCTTATTGACCCTGGGGCTTTTAATCGGTCTGGTTAATTGTTGGCATATCAGGAAAAAAACGAATAAAGAAATAAAGAAGGCAGGCTGTGATGGATGCAGGTAAATTTATCGCCATAATCATCTCCACGGTTTTTATCAATAATTTTATCCTTTCAAAGTTCCTGGGATTGTGTCCTTTTATCGGGGTTTCCAAAGAAACTAAACCGGCAGTTTCTATGGGCCTGGCGG
>Ga0209211_10012072_pt1 | contig 10925 bp, 6 predicted proteins | sample RifGroA2_FD_183992 | JGI IMG/M metagenome (GOLD analysis project Ga0209211, IMG submission 183992) | Groundwater microbial communities from Rifle, Colorado, USA - Groundwater A2 (SPAdes) (version 2) | ecosystem: Environmental > Aquatic > Deep subsurface > Groundwater | place: Rifle, Colorado...
GTAAGATTGGGGATGGCGTGAAATGCCCGATGGATGAGCGCATTCGCATCAATAAGCAATAACTTCTTCATGTGCATAGTATAACATAGAGTCGTCGTTCCCTCCCGTATTGTCATTCCAGACTTAACCCTCGGCGTTGCTAGTGATCCGTCAGACGACGGAGAGCGTGCAACGTGCCGGGATACTCGAAGTGCGTAAGGTTTCTGCGCTTCAAGTGATCCGGAATCCAGAGTCTGAACACTTAAACACCATCATTGCAGAAAACTCTGGATCCCGGCATTCGCCGGGATGACACCAGCCCTCCTCACATTGTTTGGTACGTGATATACTAACAAGATGAAATCAAATCGCGGATTTTCATTATTGGAAACTCTCCTATATCTCGGGATTTTTGCTATCGTAGGCGGTTCGCTGTTCGGTATCCTTACTAATGTTGTAAGGATGACGACACGGGAAATATCGGGAGATGAAATCGCGGGGCAGTTGCAGTTTACGATAGGAACCATTACACGACTAGTACGAGAATCATCGGCAATAGAGATGGCGACAAGCACGGCGACAACGACCATTAAGCTAAGAATGACAAATAGTATGCAGGATCCCACATGCATTTCGCTGGTTGGCGGGGTATTGAAGCTTGCGCAAGGCCCCGATCCGTTTCAACCGCAAAATTGTACTGCAACGACCACGGATATTACGACCAGTAAGGTTGTTGTAGATAGTGCGTTGTTTAAGCGCCTGGAATTTCCGGGCGGGCACGATCAGATCGCGATCGATCTGCAGATTTCCAATACGGGAATAGGGACAAATAAGATATCACGAGCGCTGCGCTCGGGCGTTTCCCGCGCATCTGCGGCAACATTTGACGCAGACCTGCTTCCCAATGCCGATGCGGTATATGAAGTGGGGTCATCCATTCCCGGAGGAAAACGATGGAAGAACGCTGCATTTTCTGGCAACCTTACCGTTGCAGGGAATATGGGGGTTGGAGTGACTAATCCAGGGACAAAACTGACCCTCTCGGGAGGAGACGATGCGGCTAGTACGGGAATATTGCAATTGATAACCGCAGGCGGAACAAATCTTAAGTTGGGAGGTAATACGACATATAGTTGGATACAAAGTCACGCTACGAAGCCATTGTACATCAATCAATTGGGGAATAATGTGGTTCTTAACTTAGGCGCAGGGAATGTAGGTATTGGTACGGCGGGGCCGACGTATAAGCTACAGGTGAATGGCAATGCGGCAAATACGACCGGCGTATGGGCGGTTGCGTCGGATGAACGACTAAAGCGTGACATACTACCGATCGAAGGGGCATTGCAGATGGTCACGGCGCTGCAGGGAGTGGGATTTAATTGGAGGGACGACATAAAAAACGAGCAGTTTGGACAGGTTATGGGCTTTATCGCGCAAGATGTCGAAAGGGTGTTGCCGCAATGGGTAAAGACCGATGCGGATGGATATAAACGCATCGAAGCAATCGGCATAGATGCATTGCTTGTAGAAGCGATCAAAGAGCAACAACAGCAGATACTGAATCAGAAAAAGGAAATAGAGGTACTTAAAGAAATGATGATGCAGATACAGAATAGATAAGGAAAAACCCGCCCGTCAGCTGACGGGCGGGTTTTTAATTATAAGAAGTAATATGATATAGTAAGGGTACTACAAGTCAAATATACATATGAAAATACATGACATTGCAATAAAAATAATCCAGGATTCGCGAGGGCAAGATACGCTCGAGGCGACGATTTCCTGGGATAATAATGGACAGGTCATGTCCGCAAGTGCAAGTGCTCCGAGTGGGAAGAGTACAGGGACACACGAAGCATTCGTACTTGAGCCATCAAAAGCATTGGCGATGTTCGATACCACCAAGCAGGACATTCTTACTAAGGAGTTTGCAAGTCAAAAAGAATTCGATGATTTTTTGATCGCGATCGACGGCACTGAGAACAAGGGGCGATTGGGAGGAAATCTTATTTTGGTGTTGTCGCTGGCTTTTGCGCGCATAAAGGCGCAGGAAGAGGGGAAGGAATTATTTCGCTATATCCGAGACATTAGCGGATTGGAGATCGTCGGCAATCGCATGGTGCGATACCCGATCTTTAACGTGATCAACGGAGGAGCGCATGCAGAAAATCAGCTAGACTTCCAGGAATTTCAGGTTATTCCAATGGGAGAAGGTTTTGCAGAAGCACTGCGCGTCGGTAAGGAATTTTATGAAAAGCTAGGCGAAGCAATACGGCAGAAGTTTGGAGAAGAACATGTGACGCTGGGAGATGAAGCAGGATACTCCGCGCCATTTACAAGTAACGAAGAAGCGATTGCGCTGATGAAGTCGGTTATTGCGGCAGGAAACTTTCCATTGCGCATCGGCCTTGATGTTGCGGCAACGGGATTCTTCCAGGACGGAGGATATATGGTAGAAGGCAGACGCCTTTCATCACAGGAGTTGTTGGGCATGTATTACGACCTGATCTATCGATACAACATATTGTCGCTCGAGGATCCATTCGAAGAAGAGGCATTCGAGGACTTCAAGACGCTGTATCAGCGATTAAACCAAGGGAACTTGGACACGATGCTGATAACCGATGATCTTACGACAACGAATCCAAAAAGATTCGAACATGCGATAACGGAACAGGTAGGCAATACGATTCTGGTAAAGTTGAACCAGATTGGCTCATTGTCTGAAACATTACGTGTCGTGCGTATGGCATATAGCAATAATTGGAAGGTCATTATATCGCACCGCAGTGGCGAGACGATGGATGATTTTATTGCCGATCTCGCAGTTGCCGTCGGTGCATGGGGATTGAAGTCTGGTGCGCCGGGCAAGTCGGAGCGATTGGTTAAGTACGAACGCGTCATTGCGATCGAAGAAAAAATAAAACAAGGAAAATAACAAAAGAGGCGCAAGCCTCTTTTGTTATGTTTACCTAATTATTTTTGTGATATACTAAATACATATGCAGACAAAGAATATCATTCATCTGTCAGGAGTCGCAATTGCGATCATACTATCGTTGGTCATTGCGCAAGAGGGATTCGCATGGACGAGTCCAACGAGCAACCCACCGATAAGCACACCGGCAATAGCGGTATCAGGAAGCAGTGTCGGTATTGGTACTGTAAACCCGCAAGAAAAACTCGAAGTCATCGGAAACATTCGATTTCCGGATAACACTGCATGGACGCTGACCAAGCGTGCAGACAATGTACAACCCTTGATTCGCACATCTCGTACGGATAATTCTCAGGTGGGGTTATTTCAAATCAATGGATGGGGAGACTATTCTTTTGACCGCTCACTCGGCATCGGCTATGACCTCGCAGGAGGGACTATGGGGGCAGGTAATGTATTCATTGCTGGACGACAGACGATCGGCACCGCAACGCCTGACGCAAACTATCGCCTCACCACCAGCGGTGGCGGTATTAAGGCAGAAAACAACAGCGCAACCCAGCCTGCCGGCTATTTCAATAATGCAGGCGGAGGCCCTGCCATTACCGTCGGCACGGGAGGTCTTACGTTGGGAGGTGTGAATCGCACAACATGGGGGAGTGGAGACAATCTCGGCAACCATACCGCAACCGCTGCCTTGAATATGTCAGGCAATGATATTACCGCATTGCGTAACCTAACCCTGAGTGGGACTATGACCCCGAACGGGGTTGGATTTGATTCGGGTCTCACCGGCGACCGTGCCTATCAGTTCGGCTATCAGGAGGGAGGCGCGTGGGCGTTCCCGTATCCTGATCTGATCTTTGGCTATCATACCGGTGTTAAAATCGGTGGATATTATAGCTATGGCGGAACCCGTTTTTATAACGACCATCCATCTCGCGCTGGCGCAACGGAGATCCTTTCCGTAGGCAATGGCGACAACCACGTACGTGTTGCGAATAATCTGTATGTTACGGGCAATGTCGGCATCGGCACATCCGCGCCTGCCGTAAAGCTGCATGTGAACGGATCAGTGCGAGGCGATCAGGCTGGCGCATTGCGCATCGACAGCGGAAGCGGAGTGCTTGATATTGGCGCGATGAACGCAGGCTATGCGCATTTCCAGACCGATCGACCCTCATTCTATTTGAATAAAACAACAGCCATAGATGGCGCATTGACCAACTATTCCAATGCGTATCATTTGGCGCAGAGCGGCGTCTCTTATTTGAATGGCGGCAATATCGGTATCGGTACGACAGATCCAACTTCCCAAATGGCGGGAACGCAAGGTATCGGTATCTTCAAGAATAACTACCCCGCGATCGGATTCAAGAACGATTCATCTTCATGGCTTTGGTATGCCAGTGGTGTAACATTTCGCTTGTGGAATGCCTCTGCGGGAGATTTATTGACTGCGAATACTTCCGGCAATGTTGGGATTGGTACGGCAAATCCCGACGTAAGCTATCGCCTCACCACGTTCGGTGGCGGCGTCAAGGCAGAAAACAACAGCGCAACAAGCCCTGCCGGCTATTTCAATAATGCAGGCGGAGGCCCTGCGATCACCGTCGGCACGGGAGGTCTTACGCTGGGGGGCGTTAATAAGACTGCGTGGCCAAGTAGTGCCGATGACACTAAAGTGCTCAAAACGGGCGATACAATGAGTGGTAACCTAACCTTTAGTAATGTAGGGCTCGGTACGATCGGCACATACGATCCAACCAAAACGCAAGCAGTTTGGTCCATGGGTCCCGCATATGTTTTGCCTGCGGGAGGTGGAACGACAAACTATGGAACATTGTATGGTCTTGGCTGGTCATACAACCCCGACTATGGTTCGGTTGGGAATAACCCGCAATCAAAGGCGGGACTCAATCATCAGCTCCTTGTCATGAATAATGGCGTTACACAGACCGCCTTGGGTACCGGCATCTGGACTGCCGGGAATATTGTTGCCAATGGCGGATCAAGCTCGAATTGGGCAAGCGTGAATGCACCAACCTTTAATGCGGGTTCGTCTATCTATTCATACGGGTCGATCTGTACAGGGAATGCTTCAGGCACCTGCGGTGGAGCAGGGGGAACAGTCATTGGATCCGTCAATACGTCAGCAACAAACAATATTCCAAACTCGGGAAGTGTTCTTTTTAACGGCGGCAACGTCGGTATCGGCAAGACCACTCCAGGATACAAGCTTGATGTAAACGGTTCGATTAACGGATCTTCATTATGTATTAGCGGAACATGCTATGCGAGCTGGCCGGCCGGCCCCGCAGGCGCGACTGGTGCAACGGGCGCTACCGGTGCGACGGGTTTGACCGGCCCCGCAGGACCTACCGGAGCAACCGGCCCTGCTGGTGCGTCGCCATTCTCATTAAGTGGCACAGTTGCGTATTACAACGCCGGCAACGTCGGCATCGGTACATCAGCTCCAGGAGCGAAGTTGGATGTGGTTGGGGATGTCATATTTGGACCTTTAGCGTCGACGCGCATCTATCTCCGCGACGATGAATCAACGTCGGGAGCAAAGTCCATTCACGCCAATTCCAATGTAATTGGATTTCTTACTGGAGCGGGTAGCTGGCAGTCGTATTGGGATAATAGCGGAAATCAATACAATACAGGGGCAATTACCTTGGGAGGAAATCTTACCTTCAACGTGGCAAACCCGACGATAAGCGCATCCTCCTACTTTATTGCTCCGGGAGGCGCCTACTTTAACAGCGGGACGGTATATATGGCAGCAGCGCTTCAAGCACGAGGAGGAATTCATAACGATAATGCGGCATATCTGACTATTTCGGGAGGAACGAGTGGTAATACGTATTTCTCGGGTAATGTTGGTATAGGGAATACAAGTCCGTCCTATAAATTGGATGTCGCGGGACAGATTCGGTCTTCGAGTGGAGGATTCACATTCCCTGATGGGACAACACAGACAACCGCTGCTAACTTGGGGGGTAAAACTTGGGTAACTATTGCCGAATCATCTATCACCTTAAATAGTGGGTCGGAAGTATCTGTTTTACCGAGTCTCCGTATACTCTTCTACGACCGGACAGGTGCGTGAAGGGTATTGGCCTGGGTCTGGGGCGTATTATGCACTGATACGAAATACTACCGGATACGATATTCTGACTATTAGCCATACGGACATAGACACAGAGACATATGTCTACAAAGTAGATGAGTGGAAGTAAAAAATAATACGTGTGATGAAGAATTGAAAGAATTAGGGTTAGACATCATTTCTATGGAGGACTAAAAAACCACCCGCATCGCGGGTGGTTTTTTAGTCTGCCATTAGATCGATCAAACTTTGCGCCGTCATCTCTTCGGGTCTGGGTAGATGCATGAGATCGAGGATAGTGGGCGCGATATCCGCCAGTACACCGATAGAGGATTGCTCAGATGATTTGACCTCCTCTTCGCTCCGGGGTCGCTTATATTCATTGGCGACAAGATAGATCGGAACGGGGTTGGCATCATGTTTTGTTTCCGGTTCGCCGGTCATTGGGTTAGCAAGACGCTCCACATTGCCATGATCTGCTGTGATGATGAGAATCGAATCGGTGTCGAGTGCTGCTTTGACCACCTTGTCGATGGACGCATCAATGATTTTTACTGCTTCAATAGATGCTTGCATATTACCGGTATGGGCGATGATGTCAGCGTTGGCATAATTGCATAAGATGAAGTCGTATGCCTTTTCCTCAATCGCTTCCACAAGACGAGACGTCACTTCGGCTGCCTGCATCTCGGGATGCTCGGCATAGTTGAACTCTTTTTTTGAAGGAATGAGAACACGATATTCTGCGTCAAATGGTTTTTCTCGAAGCCCATTGAAGAAATAGGTGATATGCGCGTACTTCTCCGTTTCAGCAATACGCCATTGTGTTCTGTGATTATCAGCAAGAACCTTGCCGAGTGGATTACCAAGTTCTTCAGGAGGGAATATGACGGGGATGGCGAATGACGGGTCGTATTCGATGAAGGAACTGAATAGGATATTGGCAAACTGTTTTGTGGGGAATTCCTTGAAGGTGGGGTCGGTGAAAGAACGTACAATTTGCTTCATGCGATCTTCACGGAAATTGAAAAAGATGACAGAGTCATTGTCTTGAATGGGGCGTGCCGTCGCTCCGACTAGCGTTGGCGCGATATATTCATCATTGAGATTCTTGTCATAAAATTGCTGGACATATGATGAAAGATCAGTCGTCAAAGGGGATGTGCCGGTCATGACGTCGTAGGCCGGTTTGATTCGGTCCCAGTGTTTATCACGATCCATGCCGTAGTAGCGACCGCCAATGCTGGCAAGTTGTTCAACATGGGGGAGTCGACCGATAAGCTTCATTACGGAATGAGGGTCGCTATCGCGACCATCGGAGATAAGGTGGAGATTGATGCGATCGGAAGGAAATGCGATCTGATCAGCATATCGTAAGAGAGCATCAAGATGCTCAAAAGACGCATGGACATTCGCTTCACCAAGGAGTCCAATGATATTTACGGATGAATTATTCGCGATGGCATGGTCGAACGACTCTTTAAGTACGGCGTTGGTATAAAACGTGCCGTTACGAAGGGCAAGCGTAATCTTTGGATAGTTTTGGTAGACAACTTTCCCGGCACCCATGTTCATATGTCCGACTTCGCTATTGCCCTCTTCTCCCCAGGGAAGACCGACTGAGATGCCCGATGCCTGGAGCGTGCCATTGGGGAAGTTATGCTTTAAAAAATCGAACGTTTGCGGATTGACGGTATGGATGGGATTGGAAAAATCGGATCGTCCGACACCCCACCCGTCGATAATGACAAGAATTACGGTTCTGCGTGTTTGCATATGTTGTATTGTAATAGAAAACAAAAGGTCTGTCGAAGCAGAATGACAGACAGGAGGAATTCGAAAAATATAAATTTTTTATTTCATGTAGAATTTGCTATGATAAATGAAGTATAAGGAGTATATCGACCTCATGGATAAAACACCGATGAAAAAAATAAGAATGATGGACATTGTGCGTAAAAAGCCGACAGCGGCCGCACCTACATCATGGAAGGCGAAGGAGGAGCAGGTGAAATTTACGATAGAAAAAAAGCCGGAACTGCATCGGGAAGAAATCGTAAGTGCTCCAAAAGAGGATATGCGAAAGAGTGTTGTTGTTGAAACGACACCCTTGCACGCGACCTCTCCGCAGCAGGTCGCGCGGGAGGCGATACTGCGAGATATGAAAACGGCAGCCGTACGGGAGCGAGTCGAGCTGGATGTGCGTGCCCAGCGACAGGAAGAGGAAAGAGGGTATGTGCCAGTAGTAAAGGAAGAAACACCCCGAGTGATCGAAACCCAAGCACAAGAACGATCTGCGATGTATGAAAGGGAGCCACGTCTGGACGCATTGCCGCAAACGGCGTATCGACCGACGCAGGAAGTAAAAATGGAAGAGCGACCAATGACTATACCCGAGGTGTCGTCATTGGAAATGGACCGGCCGATCGCATACATACCAAAGGAAAAGCCGACCCGCGAGGAGAAGCGAGTACTGGAGCGGATCGAAAAAAGGGAGCGTTCTCAGAAAAAAGAAATTATAAAGGTAAAGAAAGGAGGAATATTCACATGGAGCGTAGTGTCCATATTACTAGGGCTTGGGGCGTACCTCGTTGTGGTAGTGTTGCCACGCGCTGAAATAGTGCTAGTGCCTAAGACGGTCACCTGGCCCGCATCTGATTCATATGCAAATGTGATCGGGGCAAGTACGAAGATCGCGGATATCGATCCGACGGCGAAGCAGATACCGGTTGCGGTATTTTCCGAGAAGAAGACAAATGCATTCCACTATCCGGCGACAGGGTCGGGGAAAAGTATCGAACGTAAGGCAACGGGTAAGATAACCGTATACAACGAATATAACAGTAGCTCTCAGCCGCTCATTGCAGGCACCCGGTTCGAAACTCCCGATGGTAAAATCTTTAGACTTAAGGAGCGGATCGTCGTGCCGGGCGCCAAGACAGACGGAGGAGAGTTGGTTCCGGCTAGTATCGAAGCAGAAGTGGTTGCCGACAAGGCGGGAGAGTCGTATAACATAAGCCCGGTGAATAAATTCACCATTCCGGGATTCGCAGGGTCGGAAAAATTCGAAAAGTTTTATGCCGAATCAAAGAATCCGATGACAGGGGGATTTGTCGGAGAAGGGAAATATCCAACGGAAAAAGACATAGCGACCGCAAAGGAAGATGCCCGGAAACAAATGAAGGAAGTAATCGAATCATTCTTGGCAACGCAGGTAGTGCCTGAAGGGTTTAAAGTGATAGAAAGTAGCCGACGGTTTTCGATTAGCAAGGAAACGGTGAACGAATCAGTCGACGAGCAAGGGAATTTCTCGATATATATAGAAGCAGAGGGAGGGGTTGATACACTCAAGGAAGAACATGTATTAAAGCTGATGACCGCATTAGCTCGGCAGGTTAATGGAGATGGGTATGTGATACGTGAACACACGCTTTCCTACGGGGACATAACCGTGGACGAGAAGACGGGGATGATATCGCTGCCAATTGACTTCAAAGGAGTCTTTTGGAAGCCGATCAATGTCGAAGAATTCAAAAAAAATGCCTTTGGAAAGGATGAAAATGAGTTGAAATCCTATATCTTTAGCTCATCAAACATCGAAAAGGCGGATGTTTCCCTTTGGCCTATTTGGGTAAAGCGAGTGCCGAGCGATCCGGATCGTGTAAAAGTGGAGCTCAAATAGAGGCAAGTAGTAAGAGATAAGAGGTCAGATAAATAAAACAGCCCATTCACAGAGATGGGCTGTTTTATTTGAGTGCCGCCAGCTGGTGAATGGATTTTTTTATTTATCACCCCCCCCGGTCGCACATCACCAAGGGCTATGGCTAGCCGCGTGTCGCTGAAGCTTTAGTGGTGGCACGCGGAGCGCGGAGGCCGGGGGTTATTTTATAAGCGGATAAGAATTTGGTAAAATTACGGGATGGCGCACATATTTTTGGATGAAAGCGGAGATTTGGGATTCAAGAAGGGGTCTAGTAAATGGTTTATCTTTACGATCGTTTTGACCGAAGATCATCGTCGAATAGAAAAGGTTATCAAGAAAGTGCATAGAGGTTTAAGTAAGAAATATAAGAGAGTCAGTGAATTGCACGCGTATCATGCGGATGAAGCTACTAGAAAAAAAGTTTTGAAGTTGTTGGCTAAAGAAGACCTGAAAGTGCTGTGTATCGTTTTGAATAAGGATAAGGTGTATGTGGATCTTCGGGGTCAGAAAAATTATCTGTACAATTATACTGCCAATATTTTATTAGACAGGCTGCATAATAATGGCCTAATAGGCATAACCGAACCGATCCATCTCTATATCGACCAAAAGGACACGAAACGAGCGCTGCGCGATAATTTTGAAAAATATTTGCAAGAAAGTTTCATCAAGCGAAGGAGAGACGGGGTCAACATACAGATCAAGCCGTCTCATACGGAAAAATGTTTGCAGGCCGTAGACTTTGTTTCGTGGGCGATCTTTAGAAAATATGAGCAGGAGGATCGCGGATATTATGAGCTAATAAAAGACGTCATTGTCGAAGAGAACCAGTTATTCCCCTGATAAAAAAGAAAACCCCTCGCTTTAACGAGACGCCTTACGGTATCCCAACGCGAGAGGATTTATTTCTTATAAAGAAAGTATAGCAGTGCGTTTGCGCGTGTCAAGAGCAATCAAAACAGTCAACCACTAGAGGGTTGACTGTTTTGATTCGGGGGGGGGTAAAATAAGGGGAATAAAATGGCTGTCGAGCCTAAATAATCCGTCATTCCGGACTGCTAGGGAACGGACGGAATCCAGCAAAAATTAAACCCAAATAAAATATGGAAGGATTGCCGAGGAGGACGGAGGAGCAGGTGGATGAAAAAGTTGAGCGGATAGCCAATGAGATTAAAAAGCAGGATATT
>Ga0209211_10012073_pt1 | contig 10925 bp, 9 predicted proteins | sample RifGroA2_FD_183992 | JGI IMG/M metagenome (GOLD analysis project Ga0209211, IMG submission 183992) | Groundwater microbial communities from Rifle, Colorado, USA - Groundwater A2 (SPAdes) (version 2) | ecosystem: Environmental > Aquatic > Deep subsurface > Groundwater | place: Rifle, Colorado...
CCTTCGCGGCGCTTGACGCGGCCACCGACTCCCTCATCAAGGAGGCCCGACTTGTTGCCTGAAATCTCTGACATGTTCGTGCAGACTTTCGTCCTACAAGACGGCTAGCGCGGCCGGGTGTCGGCGACTTACCGGTCACGACCTCACGTGGAGTTGTGCTGCCGCCGCGAGTTCTGTAGCGAGGATCATCTGCCGCTCTTTCTCCTCCGGCCAGCCGCGGATCGTCGCGTGACGTTCCGGCCTATTGTCCGGGTGGATTGCCAGACCGACCTCGAGAATTTCGTGCGTCATAATGTCCGCACGCGCCCGAAGCGGTCTGCCGAGCGGCCCCGCGACCAAGCGCTGACCGAGATCCCAAATCTCATCCGCGCGAAGCCCTCGGATCCGAAACACCGAGGTCTCCATCGAACGCGGCTCTGGAAGAAACGCATGATACTTGACGCGCTGATTCGTGCTGCTGAAGTGGCTCCTCGACAGCACATAACGCGAGAGTTCTTCCCTCGGTCCAGGCGGAAGCGAGAAACCGCTCCTACGCCTGCGCCGCGAAAAGCTTGCGAAGTGCGAGCGTAACAGGCTCAGGAAGCGCATCAAGGAGATGCTCGCCACCATAGAGGCGCGTATGACCCACGAGAGCGGCATAGCTCAGGCGACCGGCATCGTTCACGGACACCGTCAGCAGGCGGCGTGGCCCGAGATCCCACTCGAATGCCAGCTCACCGTCCGGGTGAGCGGACACGTTTGGCGCCGGCAGGGCGCTCGGTAGGAGAGCAACGAACGCGAACGCTTGTGCAATCGTCGGGCTCGTCACCGGTCGTCCGCCGTAGCCGTCCCAATCGGGAGCTGAAGCCTCCTCGGCTGCTTCCTCTATCCGTTCAACGGTCGTCCGGTAGACCTCCTCTACGGATAGAGAACGGCTGCTTTCTTCCGAACGAAAAAGCATCGAGCGAAGCCTCAAGGCCTCCGGCCCAACGCCGCGATCGCCACCGGACGTGCGAAGCGAGCTGGCCCAACGGATCGGCAGGGCAACGGCTGTCATTCGTAACCCTTGATCAGCTTCTCGGTGAGACTCCCGAAAAAGATCGCATTCGTGTATGTGCGCAGATCGGACAGGATTGGAAGGAGCGTTTCCTCGCTTGTGCGGAATTCACCGGTACGATAGGCGTCGATGTCGAGCAATAGAGTGGGGGCCGCGCTCTGGACACCGACCTCGAGAGCCTGGGTGACGTTCGCCGACAGCTCTCGCTCCGGATCCTGGACGACGATTCGGCTCGAGAACGAGTTGAGCACTTGCGGAATCGACGGCGGAAGTCGTGGTCCCGCCGTCAGGTACTCATCGAGATCGCCAAGCGCCGGCGGCAGGCCCAGATGATTGATGTAGCGGAGCGCGACCCGGGTAACAGCTTCCGGCCCGATCAACTCGACGTACGCACGCCAGAGCTTTAGAGCCTCAGGCAAGAGCTCATCCCAGCTCGTATAAGGTTTGAGACGATTGAATGTGAACCCGTCCACTCGAAACTGACCGATGCTCTTCTCGTCCGGCGTCTTCAGCCAGACTCCCTGCAGACCGAGATCCCGTGAGCGGACGCCACTCGGGCGCCCCCCGGCAAAGTCAACAAGGGCCTCGGTGCCCTTCCGCTCGATGCAGATCGGATACCTCGGCGCGAGCCGGTCCTTCGCTTCGCGCAGTGTCTCTGGGGCGACCTCCTTCCGCTGCACAACACGGAAGTCAACGATCGCCTCCGTAATCGGAGCGTTGCGTAAGTGTCGAATGGCGACTTCCAACCGACAATGCCTCTATAGCGCGAGCATTCGCGTTCGCAGCTTCACCGTAGTATAGCCCTCTTCTACGCTGAGGCGCCGAGGAGCGTGCGCGCCGCGCGCGCGATCGCGGGGGCGTCGATCCCGTAGTGGCGGTAGAGGTCGGCGCGCGCGCCCGACTGGCCGAAGTCGTCCACGCCGAGCGCGAGCTGCGGCACGCCGAGCGCCGCGCCGAGGAAGGCGAGCGCGTGCGAGTGGCCGTCGAGCACCGAGACGACCGGCACGCCCTCCTCGTCCGGCCCCACCAGCTCCTCGAGGTACGGGCGCGGCGCCCGGAGGCCGCGGTAGAGACGGTCCGGGCTCGTCACGACGAAGACGCTCGCGTGCACGCCCTCGGCGCGGAGCGCGCGCGCGGCGGCGACCGCCTCGGGAACCACCGCCCCCGCCGCGAAGACGTGGACCGCGCTCGCCTCCGGGTCCCACCCTGGCCCGCCGCGCGCGTCGAGCAGCCGATAACCGCCGCGAAGCACGCGCGCGCGGTAGTCGGCCGAGGGCGGCGGCGCGAGCGTCTGGTCCACGGGCCGCGTCGAGAGGCGAAGGTAGAGCGACTCGCCGGTGCCCGCCTGGATGCCGCGGAGCGCGTCGAGCAGAAGCCACTCCACCTCGCGCGCGAACGCGGGCTCCGCGTAGGCGATCCCCGGGAGCGCCACGCCGATCCCGGGCGTGATGACCGACTGGTGGGCGCCGCCCTCGGGCGCCAGGCTCACCCCCGACGGCGTGGCCGCGACCACGAACCGCGAGCCCGCGTAGAGCGCGTGGTAGAGCGCGTCGAGGCCGCGCGGCACGAACGGGTCGTAGAGGGTGCCGATCGGCAGGAGCGTCGCGCCGGCGAGCGCGCGCGTGAGGCCGAGGGCGCCGAGGAGCAGGAACAGGTTGTGCTCGGCGATGCCGAGCTCGATGTGCTGGCCCGCCGGCCCCTCGCGCCACTGCACGGCCTGCGGCAGGTCGGCGAAGACGTGGGGCCGGGCCTCGGGGAAGTAGACACCCTTGCGGTTGATCCAGCCCGCGAGGTGCGTCGTCACCGCGACGTCTGGGGAGACCGTGACGAGCGTCTCCGCGGCGGGCAGGCGCGCGAGCGCGCCGAGGACGCGCCCGAACGCCTCCTGGGTGGAGCCCTCGCCGGGGTACGCCTCGTCGAGCGTCTCGGGCACGGCCGCGCGCGGCGGCGCGGGCGCGGGCGGGGTGAAGAGCGGCGGCAGGCGCCGGATCCACTCGGCCTCGACGCTCCCGGGCGGAAAGCCGTCCCACTCGTGGCCGGGCAGGACGCCGAGCGCGTCGCGCAGGGCCTCGACCTGGGCGGGCGTCAGGAGCGCGGTGTGGTTCAGCGGGTCGCCCGCGAGCGGCAGGCCGAAGCCCTTGATCGTGTGGGCGAGGATCACCGTGGGGCGTAGGCGTTCGCGGCGCGCCGCGCCGAGCGCCGCGAGGATCAGCGCGAGGTCGTGGCCGCCGAGGTCGGCGACGAGCGCCGCGACCGCCTCGTCCGGGATCCGCCCGAGCAGCCGGTCGAGCGTCGGGTCGGGGCGGCCCGCGGCGCCGACGACGACGGCCTTGCGCACCTCGGCCGCGGGCAGCCGCAGCAGGCGCTGGTACTCGGCGTTCGACAGCGCCTCGAGCCGGCGGCGGAGCCGCGCGCCGCCGGGACGCCCGAACATCGCCCGGAGCCGGCGGCCCCAGCGCAGATCGATGACGTGGAGGCCGCACGCCTCGAAGAGGGCCCGGAGCCGGCGCGTGCGGGCCTCGGGCACCACGCGGTCGAGCGCCTGCCGGTTCACGTCCACGATCCAGAGCACGTTGCCGAGGCGCCCGACGGCCTCCTCGCCGAGCGCCTCCCACACGTTGCCCTCGTCGAGCTCGGCGTCGCCGACCAGCACGACGACGCGGCCGGGGGCCCGGCCGAGGCCGTGGTCCACCACGTAACGACCCGCGAGAGCGCCGAAGGTCGCCTGCACGGCGCCGAGCCCCATCGAGCCCGTCGAGAGGTCCACGACCTCCGGGTTCTTGCGGCGGCTCGGATAGGCCTGGAGCCCCTCGAAGCTCCGGAGCGTCGCGAGCGCCTCCCGGTCGAGCCGGCCGCGCAGGTACTGGATCGCGTAGAGCGCGGGCGCGGCGTGCGGCTTCACGGCCACGAGGTCCCCGGGGCCGAGCGCCTTGAAGTAGAGCGCGGTGAGCAGGCTCACCGCGGAGGCGGACGAGGCCTGGTGGCCGCCCACCTTGATCCCGTCCGGGGTCGGGCGAACGTGGTTCGCGTGGTGCACCATGAAGGTCGCGAGCCACAGGACCTTCGCCTGGATGCGCGCGAGGACCGCGAGCTCGTTCACGTGCGGAGGTAGGCGTGGCGCACGAGGTCCGAGGCGGCGAGCTCGGCGGCGGTGCCCCGGCCGACCACCTCGCCCTTCTGGAGCAGGAAGCCGTGGTCGGCGATCTCGAGGGTCTTCCGCGCGTTCTGCTCGACGAGGAAGACCGTCGTGCCGCTCCGGTTGATCGTCTGCACCATCGTGAAGAGCTGCTCGACCAGGAGCGGCGCGAGGCCGAGCGACGGCTCGTCGAGCAGCAGGAGCTTCGGCCGGCTCATGAGCGCGCGCCCGACGGCGAGCATCGCCTGCTCGCCGCCCGACATGGTCGCCGCGCGCTGCCGGCGCCGCTCGGCCAGGCGCGGGAACAGCTCGAAGACGTGCTCGCGTCGCCGCTCGAGATCGGCGGGCGCCCACTCGACGAAGGCGCCCATCCGGAGGTTCTCCTCGACGGTCATCTTCGGGAAGACACGGCGGCCCTCGGGGACGACGCCGATCCCCAGCTCGACGATCTGGTGCGTGCGGAGTTGGTGGATGGGACGCCCCTCGAAGCGGATCGAGCCCGCGACGGGCCGGACGATGCCGAGGATCGTCCGGATCAGCGTGGTCTTGCCGGCGCCGTTGGGGCCGAGCAGGCAGGCGACGCGCCCGGCCTCGACCTCGAGCGAGACGCTGCGGAGCATCGTGATCGCGCCGTAGCGGGTCGAGACCCCGGAGAGCTCAAGCACGCGCCGACTCCCGGCCGAGATAGGCCTCGCGCACCTCCGCGTGCGCGGCGACGACGGCGAACGGGCCCTCCGCGATCTTCCGCCCGTAGTTGAGCGCGACCACCCGCTGGCTCACGCCCTCGATCACGAACATGTCGTGCTCGATCACGATCATCGAGAGCCCCGGCAGCTCCTCGCGGACGACCCCGAGGTCCCGCATGAGCTCGGCGGTCTCCTCCGGGTTCATCCCCGCCGACGGCTCGTCCAGCAGCAGCAGGCGGGGGCGCGACGCCAGCGCGCGGCAGATCTCCACGCGCCGCCGGTCGATCTGGGGAAGCTGGCCGACGCGCTCGAAGCCGCGCCCCGGCAGCTCGCGGTTGAAGAGCGCGAGCAGGTGCGCGGCGCGCTCCACCCCCTCGCGCATCTCCGCGAGCAGCCGGCCCCGGCGCACGACCGCGTCGAGCAGGCTGGTCGTCCGGCGCGCGTGCATCCCGATCAGGATGTTGTCGAAGACCGAGAGCCCGAGGCAGAGGCGGCTCGCCTGGAACGTGCGCGCGATCCCGAGCCGCGCGATCCGGTGGGCCTCGAGGCCGACGAGGTCCCGCCCGGCGAAGCGCACGCTGCCGGCGGCCGGCGCGTAGAGGCCGGTGAGCGCGTTGAAGAACGTGGTCTTCCCCGAGCCGTTCGGCCCGATCATGCCGAGCGTCTCGCCCTCGTCCACGCCGAGGTCGACCCGGTCGAGCGCGACGAGCCCGCCGAAGCGCACGCCGAGGCCCTGCACGTCGAGGAGCCTCATCGCGTCACCGGTAGCGCCGGATCCCCGCCGGCCAGAGGCCCTGCGGCCGGTAGAGCAGCATCACGAGGATGACGAGCCCGTAGAGCAGCAGCCGGTACTCGTGCAGGAAGCGAAACCGCTCCGGCAGTGGCAGCAGGAGGCTCGCGCCGAGCACGACGCCCGGGATCGAGTCCACGCCGCCGATGATGATCACCGAGAGCATGATCAGCGAGTAGCCGAAGTCGAAGTCCGGCGGCGACACGAACCCCACCATCACGGCGTACAGCGCGCCGCCGAGGCCGATGAAGAAGTTGCCGAGGCTGAACGCGAGCAGCTTGCCGCGTGTGATCGACACGCCGGCGCACCGCGCCGCGATCTCGTCATCGCGCAGCGTGTTGAGCCCGAGCCCCAGCCACGCGTCGTGCAGCCGGCGCAGGATCACCGTCGCCAGCCACGCCGTCACCAGCGCGGCGTAGTAGAAGTTCGCGTGCGCCGGCAGCTCGACGCCGAGCACGACCGGCTTCGTGGTGAACGCGTACCCGAGGATGCGGAGCGTGGGGATGTTCTTGATCCCTTGCGGCCCGCCGGTGAACTCGAGGTTGTTCATCAGGATGTTGAAGATGAACACGAACGCGATCGTCACGAGCGCCAGGTAGTGGCCGCGCGTCTTGAGGATCGGGACGAACAGGAGCGCGCCGACCACGACCGCGACCCACGGCGCCACGAGCACGGCGGCCCAGGACGGCCAGCCCGCGCCGACGGTCAGCAGGCCGACCGCGTAGCCTCCCAGCCCGGCGAACGCGGCCCCCGCGAGGTTGATCAGGCCGGCGGAGCCGATCTGGAGATTGAGCCCCTGGCCGATCGTCACGTAGAGGAGCGCGAGCGCCGCGACGAAGGTCCAGTACGGGCTCGCGCGGAGCGCGAACGGCAGGGCGAGCGCCAGGACCGCGCCGCCCGCGAGCGCCGCGCCCCGCCGCGCCGCGAACGCCTCACCGAGGCGCCGCCGGAGCGCCGGCGCCGTCCTCAAGAGCAGCCCGAGCGCCACGATCGCGGCGCCCGTGGCCGCGAGCGCCGGCGGGCGCTCGGCGAGGATCCCGGCGACGATCAGGACGAAGACGACGGCCTCGGCCAGCCAGACTAGAAGCATCTCACACGCGCTCCACGCTCTTCTCGCCCAGGATGCCGCTCGGCCGGACGATGAGGAAGAGCATCACGACCGCGAACGCGACGACGTCGCGGAACTCGGAGCCTCGCGGGATCAGCGCGGCGGCCATCGTCTGCAGCAGGCCGAAGAGGAGTCCGCCGATGATGGCGCCGTAGACGTTGCCGAAGCCGCCGATCGCCGCGGCGGAGAAGCCGATCACGCCGCCCGTGATCCCCATGATGAAGTGGATCTCGCTGTAGTAGAGGCCGCTCAGGATGCCCGCGACCGCCGCGAGCGCCGAGCCGAGGAAGAAGGTCGCGTCCACGGTCCGGTCGAGGTTGACGCCCATCATCTGCGCCGCCTCCGGGTCCTGCGCGACCGCCCGGATCGCGGCGCCCATCCGCGTGCGGTTGATGACGAGGTCCACCGCCACCATCGCCGCGAAGCCGATGCCGAGGATCACGAGGTTCTCCCAGCGGACGACGACGCCGCCCACCTCGAAGCCGCCCTGGGGGAGGAGGCGCGGGAACGGCTTCGGGTCGGCCCCGCGCGGGTAGAAGATCAGCACCGCCTCGCGCAGCACGAGGCCGAGCGAGAGCGTCGCGAGCAGCGTCATCAGCGGAGAGGAGCGCGCGAGCGGCTTCACGCAGACGCGCTCCGCCGCGACGCCGACGAGCCCTGTGGCGAGCATCGAGCCGGCGAACGCGAGCGGCAGCGCCAGCAGGCCGCCGGTGAGCCCGACCGCCGCCAGGCCGAGCAGCGCGGAGAGCCCGGCGAAGGCGCCGAGCATGAAGACGTCCCCGTGCGAGAAGTGGATCACGTCGAGCACGCCGAAGAACAGCGTGAACCCGACCGCGATCAGCGCGTACATCACCCCCAGCATCACGCCGTTCAGCGCCTGCTGGAGCAGCAGCTCGAGCGGCGGCACGCGGCCGACCGGCTACATCTTCTTGAACTTCAGGCCGGGCAGCGTGCGCTTGCCGGAGGCGTACTCCGAGTCCTCCCAGAGCACCCACTTGCCGTCCTGGCTCACGTACTTGGAGATGAGCGGGACGGTGTTCTGCCCGTACTCGTCGAACTCGACAGGGCCGATGATGGTGTTCGCGTTCTTCGTCCGCTTGAGCCGCGCGGCCACCTTCGCACGGTCGGGTCCGACCGCCTCGATGGCGTCGATGACCAGATTCGCGGCGACGTAGGCGAACGGGCCGTACGCCTCCGAGGGCTCCTTGAAGGCGGCCTTCGCGTACGCGTCCAGGAAGCGCCGGCCCCCCGGCAGCTTCTCGGTCGGCGCGCCCTCGACGAAGGAGAGCGTCCCCTCGGCCGAGGGGCCCGCCGTCTCGTTGAACGTGTCCGACTTGATCCCCGACGTCCCCTGGAACTGGGCGCGGATGCCGAGCTTGTCCATCTGCACCTTCACGCGCACCCCGTCGGGGGTGAGCCCGCCGTACCAGACGACCTCCGGCCGGTCGCCCTTCGCGCGCGTGAGCTCCGCCGTGTAGTCCTTCTGGTCCTTCGCCGTGCCCTGCGTCGAGAGGATCTTGCCGCCGGCCTTGCCGAGGTACTCGGCGAACCACTTCGCGTGGGCGCGGCCGTAGTCGGTGGTGTCGTGGAGCAGCGCGAACGTCTTGAAGCCGAGCGTCTTGACGGAGAAGTCGGCCGCGACGTTGTTCTGGTTGATCATGGTGCCGTTGACGCGCGTGATCTCGACGTACTTGTGGCTGTAGGTGATCTCGGGGAGGACCGCGCCCCAGACCATCGCCGGCATGCCGCCCTTGTTGTAGGTGTCGATGGTCGCGATCGCCGTCACCGAGCAGTAGTGTGTGATCCCGGCGACGACCGCGGGGTCCGACGTGGCCTTGAGCGCCGCCTGCACCGCGACCGTCGGCTTGCACTCGTCGTCGAGCACCTCAGCCTCGTAGCGGTACTTCGTCTTCGGGTCCGCGTTGCGCTCCTTTACGGCGAGGAGGAACGAGTTGCGTCCGCCCAGGCCGTTGGAGGCCGTGCCGCCGGTCAGCGGGCCGATGAACGCGAGCTTCACGGTCTTCTTCTGGGCCCAGGCGCGGCCGGGCGCGAGCGTCGCGGCGAGGCCGAGCACGGTCGCGGTCTGCAAGATTTCACGGCGGCTCGGACGGCTCCGGTGTTCGTCCATGGGGTGCCCTCCTCCGGGGAAGTCGGCGCGGTGCCGCGGGCTGCGGGGAAGGGTAACGGGGTTCGCCCCGAAAGTAAACCGGGGCGCCGCGGCTCAGCCGCCGGGCCGCCGGGCGACGAAGAAGAAGCCGCGCACGGTCATCACGGGCTCGCCCGCGGCGTCCACGCCGGAGATCAGGAAGTGGACGCGGCCGCGGTCGGGCTTACTCCGCGACGCGCCGACCTCCGTCACCTCGGCGCGGGCGGTGACCCGGTCGCCCGGCCGCACGGGCTTGAGCCAGCGCAGCTCGTCCACGCCGGGCGAGGCCAGGCCCGCGGTGTCGCGCATGAGCCCGTCCACGAACATCCGGATGCACTTGAGCGTCGTCTGCCAGCCGCTCGCGATCACGCCGCCGTACGGCGTGCGCGCCGCGAACGCCTCGTCGGTGTGGATCGGCTGCGGGTCGTGCTCGCGCGCGAAGGCGACAAGCTCGTCCCGCGTGGGCGTCCACGTCCCGAATTCCCACCGGTCTCCCACCGCGAAGTCCTCGAACCAGTGCCGGGGCACCCCCCGATGCTAGCAGGAACGGGTGCGCTCCCGCGCGGGCGCTCGACGGCCGGCGCCTCGCGTAGTACTCTCCGCTCCATGTCCGAGCGCACGCGCGATCTCAGGATCGCGGGTTTCCGCCCGCTCATCCCGCCGGCGATCCTGCTCGAGGAGCTGCCGCTCGGCGACCGCGGCTCGGAGACCGTCGCGCGCGGTCGGCGCGAGATCGTGAACATCCTGCACGGCCGCGACGACCGGCTCCTCGTCGTCGTCGGCCCGTGCTCGATCCACGACCCCGTCGCCGCCCTCGACTACGGCCGGCGGCTCCGCGCGGCGGCCGACGCGCACGCGCGCGACCTCGACATCGTGATGCGCGTCTACTTCGAGAAGCCGCGGACCACCGTCGGCTGGAAGGGGCTCATCAACGACCCGAAGCTCGACGGGAGCTTCTCGATCAACGAGGGCCTGCGCCTGGCGCGCCGCCTGCTCCTGGACCTCGCCGAGCTGGGGCTGCCCGCGGGCTGCGAGTTCCTCGACCCGATCTCGCCCCAGTTCACCTCGGACCTGGTCACCTGGGGCGCGATCGGCGCGCGGACGACCGAGAGCCAGGTGCACCGCGAGCTCGCCTCGGGCCTGTCGATGCCCGTCGGCTTCAAGAACGGCACCGACGGCGGCGTGCAGATCGCGATCGACGCCGTGCGCGCGGCCGCGCACCCGCACAGCTTCCTCGGCGTCACCGAGCAGGGCCTCTCGGCGATCTTCTCGACGCGCGGCAACCCCGACTGCCACGTGATCCTGCGCGGCGGCGCGAGCGGTCCGAACCACGACGCGCGGAGCGTGCAGAAGACGGCCGCAGCGCTGGCCGACGCCGAGCGCGAGCCGCGGCTCATGATCGACACGAGCCACGGCAACAGCGACAAGGACTGGCGCCGCCAGCCGCTCGTCGCGCAGGACGTCGCGGCCCAGCTCGCGCAGGGCGAGCCGGCGATCTTCGGCGTGATGATGGAGAGCTTCATCGTCGAGGGCCGGCAGGACCTGCGCGATCCCGCGGCGCTGCGCTACGGCCAGAGCATCACCGACGCCTGCCTCGGCTGGGAGGCGACGGTCGCGGTCCTCGCCGAGCTCGCCGAGGCCGTGCGCGCCCGCCGCCGCGCGCGGAGCTGAGCGGAGGACCCGGGCTCGCGCCTCCTCAGAGGGCGTGAAGGAATCGGGCAGACGTGACCCCGTTGGGGGGTGTCGGGGGGAGCGGCGGTCGCTCCCCCCGACGTCGACTCAGGGCCCGTGAACGAATCGCGTGATCGAGGAGCGCCACGGGTTCCCCGGGGCGCTCCGAGCGTCGGGGGTATCGGGGGCCCTTCGAGGCCCCCGATGAACTCAGGCGCTCGCCGGCGCTCCCGGGCCGCGTCCGCGGCGCCGCCGCCCGCCGCGCCGCGACCGCCGACGCCGCCGCGGCGCCGCCGCCGCCCCCGCCTCCCCGGCGAGCGCCCACGCCTCCTCGGCCGGCCCGACCGGCTCC
>Ga0209211_10012075_pt1 | contig 10924 bp, 13 predicted proteins | sample RifGroA2_FD_183992 | JGI IMG/M metagenome (GOLD analysis project Ga0209211, IMG submission 183992) | Groundwater microbial communities from Rifle, Colorado, USA - Groundwater A2 (SPAdes) (version 2) | ecosystem: Environmental > Aquatic > Deep subsurface > Groundwater | place: Rifle, Colorado...
ATTAGGGAAGAATCATATCCTGCCGGAAAAAACTTATCTGGCCGGTGGATCAGCCTTAGCCTTACAGTTTGGTCATCGCATTTCCATTGATTTTGATTTTTTTACTCCAGTGGTTTTCAAGGAAAATAACATAATTCAGCAATTAAGAAAAATCGGTAGTTTTGAGATGACGGAAAAACATAAAAATACCATTCTAGGTGACTTTAATAAGGTTAAATTTAGTCTTTTTAAATATGACTATCCATTAGTTATTCCCCCAATTAATTTTTTAGGAATTGATATCGCCCATCCTGAAGATATTGCCGCTATGAAGTTGGCAGCAATTATGGATAGAGGAACAATAAAAGATTTTATTGATGTCTATTTTCTTATTAAAAAAGGAATTTCATTGGAACAAAGTTTTGAATATTATAATAAAAAGTATAAGAGTTTGGCGAATAATATTTATAGCATAATAAAGAGTTTATCTTATTTTGATGACACTGACTTAAAGGAAATGCCGAAGATGATTGAGAAAATAAACTGGGAAGAGGTAAAAAAATTCTTTCAAAAAGAAGTCATCAAATTAGCAGATAAATATTTAAAATGAAATACAAAATAAATAAAGGCTTGATCACGCAGAAATTAGATGATAAGACAGTGATTTTTGACGGGGAAGAGTCGGTTCTTTATACTTTTAATGAAACCGCTTCATTTATTTTTAAGAAATTAAAAAAAGGCGAGGAGAAAGAAAAAATTATAGAGATGGTTGAGAAAAAATACGATATAAAAAAAGAAAGAGCGGAAAAAGATTTTAATGAACTTACTGCCGACCTGAAAAAAAAGAAGATAATCGCTTAAAAACAATCCAAATAATAGTATAGATCACCTCAAGGTTTGTAAATACAAAGATCTTTCTCCACCAGGGATAAGGAGATAGGAAAAAAATATTTTTAAAACGTTTAATCCCGGCGCCGATTCTTGGCTCGTCGTCGAAGATGTTTAAGTTTTTAAAGTTTGTAAAGTTCTTAAAGTTTATAAAGTCCGGGATCGGTGTAAGATAATACTTTTTCAAAAGTAAAAACACAGGAGAAACGAAATTTAATAGTTTATATTGGTTAATTTTTTCTGCTATTTCTAACCAATCTTTTTCTTTTAGATGACTTTTTTTTATGACCTTGTCTAAAAAATCAAGCCGGAAAACACCCAAAAAGTTGTGATGAAAAAAATGAAGAGAGAGATAGAGAATTAAAAATTTAGAGTTGAGAATAAAAAAGGATTCACCATTGATTTTAACGACTTTTTTAGTCTTTAGAAATTCACCTGATAATTGGTCAATAAGTTTTTGAGGATACAAAGCCTCAAGTTTACCTAGATGAACGATAAGCAAATCTACTTCAAGATGTATATCAAAAACAACTAAAAATTCATTTAATTCTTTATAATATGTTTCTTCTATTATTCTTTCTTGCATTTTTTTAATTGTTTGTGACCAATGATTTTCAGCTTTTTTATAGCCGTTTTTTAATAAAATTTGCTCCGCTTTAAAAAAATCTTTTTTATCAACCAAAACATCGCAATCGGCATAAATTCGCTTTGGATGGGTTTTTTCGAAGTAAAGATGAAGAGGTAGGCCTTTCAAAAAAACAAAGTCAATTTTTCCAGATTTTTCCAATAAGGATTTTATTCTTATAATTTCTTGAAAATATAAGGAAGATTGCAATAAATAGACCTGATTTGGATCAAACTCTTTTCCACCTCGTTTTACTTTGGTGACTTTACCAATGATTTGATGGGAATATATTTTTCCGTCAGACTCGGGGTTATTATCCCCTTTGGTGACAAGATATTTGTCTGTCATATAAATAATCCGATGGGTAAACAGCCGGCGGTTCTTTTTTACGAGGATAATATCATTAGTGTGGAGCTGTTTGAAATTAACTTTTTTGTACTGCACAACGTCGTTTGGATGAAGAATCGGCAACATGCTTGAGCCTTGAGATCTGAGAGGGAACTGTTTTTGTCGTTGAAGTGATGCAATAAATTTTTCCATATAATTCCAATAATATATGAAAATATTAGATAAAGTTCAATCTCATACTGCGTCAGAATTATGCTACAATTATTTTATGTTAGACGCAATAACTATTTCAGAAATTAAAAAAATTATTTTCCAGTTTTTAAATCCTCAAAAAGACAGAGTGTTTATATTTGGCTCTCGGGCGGTCGGTAATGGAAGAAAATTCAGCGATATTGATATAGGTATAGGTATAAAAAGCAAGAAACAAATAGATTTATTGCTTTTATCGGATATAAAAGAAGCTTTTGAAGAATCTAACATTCCATATACTGTAGACATCGTGGATTTTTCCCAAACCTCAGATAAGTTTAAAGACGTTTCACTCCAAAAAATTATTAATTTAAACTAGCCCATGACAAAACTCCAAGCCCAATATAAAGATTTACATAAAGCTTTTGGAAGATTAAAGGAAGCAGTAGCGCTTCCGGCTGACGTAACCATAAATCAGGATGCCACAATCCAACGGTTTGAGTTTACATTTGAAATAGCATGGAAATTAATGAAAACTATAATAGAACTTGAAGGACTTAACGTCGCCAGTCCTAGAAGTGCTATACGGCAAGCGGCCACGGTTGGATTAATTGATAATCCGAGCGTGTGGCTTGAGTTTTTAGAGAATAGGAACTTAACCGTTCATACCTATAAAGAAGAAGTTGCACGAAAGGTGTATCAATCAGCAAAGGACTTTATACCATATGTTGAGGAATTATCAATCAAGATAAAGGATTACCTCGACAAATTCACCTACTGAACTTCTTAATTACCTCCCAACTCACCCCAGGGGTGATTTCATCAAGCTAATTTTTCGAACTATTTTGATTCTTGACAAATCCTAAAATTAGTACCTGTCTTTCGCAAAACACCAATCTCCTTCGTAAATTAGCTTCAATTGTTTAAATTCCAGGACACTAACAGGTATTAATTGAGTTAAAATATCCCTGTGGCATTTATCAGAAAGGTTAAAACTAAAAGTGGAGCAACAGCAGTACAAATTGCTCATAAATCGGGCGGACATCTATCAAAGTTGGAGCATTTAGGAAGTGCTCACAATCCCAAAGAATTGGAAACGTTAATCTCCCTGGCTAAAGAAAGATTACGGGGAGATCAAATATTCTTATTCCCCAATCAGGAAAATAAATTGCAAATTAAATTAAGACGATCATCTTCCAATTTCCTTTTTAAAGTTTTAAGCCGCCAATATCAAAAGTTGGGTTTTTCTTGCCTCAATGACTCTGATTTTGCCAATCTTTGTATTGCGAGAATCGTGGAACCAACTTCTAAATTGGACAGTTTGCGGGTACTATCTGATTTGGGAATTAACGATCTTAGTAAAGACCGACTATACCGGTGTTTACAAAAAGTTATCAAAAAAGATTACCGTAAAATCATCAGCCAGCTTTGTTTTGACCATGTAGATAGCCAAAATCTTAATTTGGTTTTGTACGATGTCACCACCCTATATTTTGAAGTCCAAGAGGAAGATTCCTACCGTCGCCCTGGGTTGTCAAAGGAACGGCGACTGGAACCACAGATTGTTATTGGACTTTTGGTTGATCAATCAGGTTTTCCCCTTAGTTTGCAGAGTTTTGAAGGAAATACGGCGGAAACAAAAACAATTATTCCTGTTCTTGAAGAATTTCAAAAAGAACATCATTTAGAAAAAGTTACCGTGGTCGCTGACGCTGCCATGTTAAGTCGAACAAATCTAGAAGCTTTAGTAGACAGCGATTATCACTTTGTTGTTGGTTCCCGATTAACAAAGATTCCCTATGACATTGCCCAGTTTCAAAAACAGGGTACTTTAGTTGATAACCAAATTATTGACACTAAAAAAGATAATTACAGAATTATTTACCAGTACAGAGAAAAGAGAGCTCGCTTGGACATTAAAAATATTGAGACCCAAATTGCCAAAGCCAAAAGAATGGTTGATGGTGTTTCTCCATTAAAAAGAAATCGTTTTGTTTCTTTTGAAAGTACAAAGAAAATTTTAAATCAAAAACTTATTGACAAGGCTTACGTCTTAGTAGGTATCAAAGGTTACGTTACTAATTTAAATCTTCCTCCTCAGGAAATTATTAACGCCTATCATCAATTATTTGAAGTGGAAGCCAGTTTCAGAATGGCCAAGTCTGATCTTAAAGCCCGTCCAATTTTCCTCCACAAACGAGACGCTATTGAAGCTCACCTGACAATTGTTTTTACCAGTCTGGCTATTTCGAGGCGGATTAAAAAACTAACAGGAGTAAGTGTTAAACGAATTGTTAATCTTCTTCGTCCGATTCGTTCCGGCACCATAATTATTAATGGAACAGAATATCAAGCAGAGCCAGAAATTCCTAAAGATATCCACAATTTACTGCAAAAACTGGAATCAGGACACTAATTTGCGAAAGTCAGGAGCTAATTTTTCGAACTATTTTGATTCTTGACAAATCCTAAAATTAGTATTAATATTGGGAATATGATCCCAAGATTATTAGGAAAACGCATCGTAGAGAAATTAAAAACGAAAAAAATTCTTTTAATTTTAGGTGCTCGTCAAGTGGGAAAAACTACTTTATTGAACTTAATAAAAAATAAATTTTATTCTCAAAAAAAAGTATTATATCTCAACTGTGATATTGAGGAAGACAAAAAAACAATTAATACAACTTCCTTAATTGAATTAAACAAGCTAAATAAAAGTGTCGATTTGTTGATAATAGATGAGGCACAAATATTAGATAATCCCGGTCTGACTTTAAAAATAATCTATGACAATTTCCATACAAAGATTATAGCCAGCGGCTCATCCAGTTTTGAGTTAAAAAATAAGCTTTCTGATTCTTTGACCGGTAGATACATAGATTTTATCCTTTATCCATTTAGCTTCAAAGAAGTGCAGTCAGAAATATCAAATATTGAAAAAACGATCATCTATGGTCTATATCCCGAAATTTTCTTAATGAAAAAAAACGCGGATAAAATATTATTTTTGAATAAAATCATTGAGAGCTATTTATTCAAAGATATACTGTCTTTTCAGAGGATACGCAACTCTCAAGCGCTCAAAGATTTATTGACAGCGGTGGCTTATCAAATAGGCTCGGAAGTCAATGAAAATGAACTTGCGAGTAGACTAAAGATCGATAGAAAAACGATTATTTCCTATCTTGATATTTTAGAAAAGTCCTTTATTATAAAGCGGCTTTATCCATATTCAAACAATCCCCGTCGGGAGATAGGCCGCCGTTACAAAATATATTTTATTGATTTGGGAATAAGAAATGCTCTTATAGGAGATTTTAATGATTTTGCTCTTCGCAAAGATAGCGGAGTTATTTGGGAAAATTTTGTAGTTATCGAAAAGATAAAATCGCTAGAGAATCGGGGCGAACTAAAAGATATTTTCTTTTGGAGAAGTTATGCTGGAGCCGAGATCGACTTAATTGAAAAATCAAAAACTACGGCAAAATTAAACGCTTTTGAAATAAAGTATCAAAATACAAAAATAAGCCGGGGAACAAAAGAATTTTTAAAAGAATATCCTATGCCCATTGACGTCATAAATATTCACAATTACCATGAACTTATTTCTTAACTATGAAGCATTGCCTGTCAAACAACGATAGAAATGTCCGCTTTTATCCAACTCACCCCAGAGACGGTTTAATTGTTATTAAGCTACGATTTCAAATTTAAACGAGTTTTGTAATGAGTTTTAGAGGTGGTTTTATCGTTTTAATCGTTTTAACTCATAAAAAAATAACTCAAACAAAATTCCTATCTTGTTGATAAAAATAACCATTTTAAGAACAATTATTATATAAATTCGTCTTACCAGTGATTTGTCGAGCATTAGGGTCTGAAAACCCTCATTATATTTTTGACTCTCGATAAAATATTGACTTTGTTGTGTTTCTTTTATTTTTTTCTTAAAACTTTCATTTTGTTTTAGCTTAGTTAAAATCTTTTTTACTTTCCTGTTTTGTCTTTCCCATTTTTTTCGATAATAAAAGGCAGCTTGACCTTTTTGAAAATTTCTTTTGATGAGTCTTAATAAGCTCTTGCAATAATAATGATAAACAAAACAATCTCTGGTTTTTAATATTTTGACTCCTCTTAGTAAGGCTTGTTTTCCAAAATCTATGTCTTCATAAACAGAATAACTATTAAATCTTTGGTCAAATTTTAGATAATGTTTATTAATCAATTCTTTTTTAAAACCAAAAGCCTTAGTATCTAATAAATAAAATCTTGTTGTTTTCCTTAGATCTACAGCTTGTTCAAACATTGTATTAACTAAAAAATAATCTATCTGGGCTATCAGATTTTTTTTATTAGCTATTTTTGTATGACACATTAATAAGCTATTTCTAAATTTCAATAAATATTTATAAATGACAAAAATAAAGTTTTCTCCTGCCATACAATCGTCATCTAGAAAAATTACATAAGGATAAACAGCTTTTTTTAAACCAAAATTTCTGGCATAACTAGAACCTAATTTGTTTAGAAAAAAAATCCGAAGATTTACTTCCTTATTTATCTTTAATCTAAAATCGTCAATTAATTTAATTACATCTTTTCTATAAGATAAATCTGAATTATCAACAATAATTAATTCTTGAGGTAGTTTTCTTTGTTTTAAAATAGAAAAAACACTTTTTTTTAAGTATAAAGGTCTGTTTCTGGTTGGAATAATCAATGAAATTGGTAAAATAGTCATATGCTAAATTATACAATGTCTTTGGGAGAGCTTAAGTTTGTGTTATCAACTAATAACAAAAAAATAGAAAAAATTATTAATAAAAATTTCTTAGTTAACCCTCAAAACAAAAAAGACAAACATAACCCAATACTCGCAAAACTTAATCTAGTTTTTCAAAAAAACCCAAAAAAAATTGTTTTTATAAAAAGTAATGTAAAAAAGAATACTTTTTGGTTACTTTTTAATCAGACATTCCTTAAATTTAAAGAAGTAAAGATTTTATTCATTATTAAAGTCTTATTCCAGGTTGCTTCAATTAAAAAAAACATTCTGTTATTTCATGGAGCAAGCTTTGTCTACAACAACTTAGGATATATAATCTCCGGACCTTCAGGAAGAGGAAAAACCACCTCTATTAGTCACTTAATCAAAAAAATCATTCTTAGTGATGACTGCGGAGTTTTAAGGTTAATAGGAAAAAACAAATTAGTAATCTATCAATCACCTTTTGAGAAACAAATCCATGGCAGATATAAACTAAATCAATATTTTAATCTACGTAATATTTTTTTTATAAAAAAAACTTCAAAAAACACTTATTTTAAAACTCCCACGATTAAAAATCAAATTAACTTAATTAACACTTTGCCGCTTATTTCTTTATTAAAAAAAAGAAGGGAGGAAATTGACAAACAACAAAAAAAACACTTCTCAAATAACAAATTTTTCCAAACTTATTTTCAAGATTTTTATTACTCCTTTTTGTTGAATTTAGCAAAAACAAGTAAGGTAAAGATTCTGTTCTACAATAAAAAAACTAAAATAACTGATTATTTATAAAAATTTACAAAAAAGACAACTTAACAAAAAACCCTCTTTTTATTGACAGAAATTAAAAATACTACGTGAAAAATATCTAACTCACCCAGCATCACAACTAGGATCAGCGCCTCCACAAGAATAACCAGATAGCAGAAAATTTTCTATTCCGTCGTATCTCTGAAAGAACATATTCAGAGCAAGAGGTAAAGCTTTTACCTTAGGTTTTTTATATTTTATTCTTCTTCTCATTCTATCTTATTATAGTTAATTTATAATAACTATAGATCCCTTTAAGATAATCGTATTCATATTCAATTTCTACCACATCGTCTTTTTTTACTTCATCTACGGTCGTCTCTCTAAGATTTGAGGTCGCGGTGTCTTTAACAAAAAATTGTACTTTTTCGGCATCGTATTGTAAAGCAGAATTAAACTTTAGTCCATAATCCTTATCTAGTGGGATCAATTTAAGCATATATTTATCTTTAATTATATCCACAACTCGTCCTTTTTCATGAATTAACATTACCTGCTTATCTCTAATAGCTCTGGGTTTACAAGCAAATCCTCGCAATCCATAAAAAGCTAGACTTTTAGGCTGTATAGACAAATCCTCAACAGGAACAGTGGGTTTATTATCTGTCAGATAGTTGTCTTGAGGATATTGACAAATTTTACTTATAAAATATTCACCAACAGATTTATTCAATAGCGCTGTCTTTAGTGTTCTTATTTTTATAAGAAGGCAAAATGTTCTTAATTTTAGAATAATAAAAAATATAAAAAAGCTCACCAATTAATACAAATAATAAAACAAAAAAAACAACTTTTATTAATTTATTCATCTTAATATTCATTATAATTTTTTGTTAGGTAATGTCAAATGTTTATTAAAGTTGGGTTGTATAAGTCACATACACCAAAATAATAATGTCATAGTTGACAAGACGAAAAGACTACTGCCAGACGCTATGCTAATGGTTGGATAAATATAAGCGTTTAAATTTTTGTCAAAATTTATTCATACCCCCGCTTTTGGGCCGCATCCATTAATAAGATGCGGCACAAAGGGAGATACCAGACGGTACCTCCCAAAGGGCCGTAATCATCCCGCTTAGCGGGACGAACGAGCCCTTAGATCTTGAAATACTTGGCATAGGTGCCTATGAAATTGATTCATCGGCCAATTTGCCAGGGGTAAATGTAATTAGCACTTGTTTTTTCACCGTCAAGAGCGATGACCTTCCAATCTTTTAGATGGTATTTTTTTAAAAAAGACTTGATTACTCCTTGGCTAAATTGATTAAAGCTGATTTTTACCTCAATCGGCAGCAGTTGTTTCTCGGTTTTAACAATAAAATCAATCTCTTGTTTGTGTTTGGTCCGCCAAAAATGAATAGAAAGTCTCCCATACTGTTTTACAAGTTCTCCAAATATATTTGTTTCAAATACAGGACCTAAAAGCGTCTTTTGAAAGGTTTGAAACCAGAGCATAGAGGCAAGCCCGCTGTCAAAGAAAAAAATCTTTGGATTTTTACTAATCTCAACCGAAGCGCTTTTACTGAAAGGAGTAACGAGTTTAATAACATATGTTTCTTCGAGAATTGATAGATATTTTTGCAAAGTAGGAAAAGAAATATTCGTTTCTTTCGAAAGCGAAGTCATATTAAGTAGATTGGATGACTGAGATGCCAGTACATACAATAAATTATTAAACTTTTTTATATCTTCTATATGCCCCAAATCTTTTATGTCCTTTCTAATATAAGTGTCAATAATCTGTAACAGAATCGTTTTTTTCTTTTCTTCTTCCGGTTCCAAGACTATTTTTGGATATCCGCCGTAAAGAACATATTCTCGATAGAGATTTTTAAGTTCCTGAATGTCTTTTTCAGTTTTTACTTCAGGAATGACAATATTTTTTTCTTTAAATGTTAAGAATTCTTCAAACGACAAATTATATATTTCAAAATTAACAGTTCTTCCAACAAGAGAATCTTTGAATTTGGTTTTAATATCAAAGCTGGACGACCCCGATACCAATAGATGAATATTTTTATAGTGGTCGGCAATAATTTTAATAAAAGAAGAAGGATTATCAAGGTATTGGATCTCATCAACAAGAACATGTATTATTTCGTTTTCTTTATATCCTTTTGCCTTAATCATCTGGATAAAATTGTCAACTCCTTTGTTTATTTCAAGAAACACATCGGGGTATTCTAAATCAAAGTAAATTACTTTTTTATTTTGTTTTTTTAAGTATTGTTCAATATACAACAGAATATATGTTTTTCCTACTTGACGGGAACCATGAAGAACAATGACAAAATCATCTTGAAAATATTTTTTTATTTGCTCAAACACTGTCCTTTTATATATATTCATATATTCTTAGTGTAACTCATATTCAAACATACTTTAATAATAGTACTTCTTTTTATAAAGTCAAGTTCCAATTAATGATTCTACTCATACCACCGCTTTTGGGCCGAATCCGTTAATAATATGATCTCTATATTCTAATGAGGATGCGGCACAAAGGGCCGTAATCATCCCGCTTAGCGGGACGAACGAGCCCTTAGATCTTGAAATATTTGGCATAGGAGCAGTTTTTGAGATATTATCATTAAATCAAAACTATTTCTACAAAATCCTTACCTTTAAGATATAGTTTTTTATCAGCCGTAGAAAGAGGTGCTTTTAGTTTTTCCGCCAAAAGTAAAAACGAACCGTCATAAATTGAAATATCTAATTTTCTTGAAAGCAAAAACAACTCTTCTAACTCCTGATACCTTAATGGTAAAAATTTAATCTTTAAAGACATTAGAGCTGAGACAGCTATAGAAAAATCTTTTTCTTCAATTTTCTGAGAAGAATAATTTTTAAAGGCAGAAGTAAATTCATAAAGAAATAAATCACGGGTATAAACAGAAACCTCACCTTTTATATGTTTGTCTTTGATCTCTAAAGCTTTTTTAAAGCCTGACTCGGGGAAAAACCATTTCATCGCCACTGAAGTATCAATAACAATGTTTTTCATAGTTCGACTTCGCTCACTATAAATATTTATCTATCCCTATCTTTTCTAATAATATTTATCATGTTTTTGGCTTTAATTTTTTTATATTTAGGTAAAGATTCTGTTTGCCACTTTAAAAAAAGATCTCCGGAAGAATTAACCGGTTCATAAGGATAAAGCCAAGCTTTAGGCTTGGAACGGGAAATAATAAGAAAAGGACTACCCTGACGTTCTAAATCTTCAAGAATTTTCCCTAGATTAAAACGAATATCAGTCGCATTTATGGTTTGTTGATTGACAACTATATTATTCATAATACTTTTGATTG
>Ga0209211_10012077_pt1 | contig 10924 bp, 12 predicted proteins | sample RifGroA2_FD_183992 | JGI IMG/M metagenome (GOLD analysis project Ga0209211, IMG submission 183992) | Groundwater microbial communities from Rifle, Colorado, USA - Groundwater A2 (SPAdes) (version 2) | ecosystem: Environmental > Aquatic > Deep subsurface > Groundwater | place: Rifle, Colorado...
TTGTGCAAAAGGCGCAGGGTTTCATGGGCGGCTCGTTCAACACCCGTGAGTTCTTTCATGGCCGCAGCGCGCAGCTGCTGCGCTCGGTCAAATGGGCGTTTTTGCTGCTGGTGTTTCCACTGCCGCTGCTGAGTCTGGCACTCGGGGTGAACACGGCCTCAACCGTGCTGCTGGTGCTGGCCTTTGTGCTGCAGTACCTGGGCTTGCTGGCCGAGCGCTGGTTCTTTTTTGCGCAGGCCAATCACCCGCAAAATCTGTACTACCAGACCATTTCCTGAGCCCGATGTCCATGCTCAAGTTTTTCTCCCGCGCGCTGGCAAGTTTGCAACAACTGGGCCTGTTGGCTGCCGTAGTTTGGATGACAACCCTGCCGGCACACGCTGCCGGCAGCGTGGTGCCCGCCAGCTCCATGCCTTGGTGGTTCTGGCCGCTGGCGCTGTTTGTGACCTGCTTTTTGATTGGTATTGTGGCCGTGCCCGCTGGCATTGGTGGTGGCACGCTGTTTGTGCCCATCATTGGTGGCTTTTTCCCGTTTCACCTCGACTTTGTTCGCGGTGCCGGTTTGCTGGTGGCGCTGGCCAGTGCGCTGGCGGCCGGACCGATGCTGCTGCGCGGAGGCCTGGCCAGTGTGCGGCTGGCATTGCCACTGGCACTACTGGCCTGCATGAGCTCGATTGTCGGGGCGCTGCTGGGCCTGGCGCTGCCGGCTTCAGTCATTCAGATTGCGCTGGGCCTGATCGTGTTGGGCATTGTGGCGCTCATGCTGGCAGCCAAAAAATCAGAGTTTCCGCATGTGGCGCAGCCTGATCGCCTGTCCAGCGCGCTGGGCATTCACGGTGTTTTTGTCGATGGTGCCTCTGGCCGTGCCATTGACTGGCAGGTGCACCGCACGCCGCTGGGCTTGGTGGTGTTTTTGCTGATCGGGGTCATGGCCGGCATGTTTGGCATTGGCGCCGGTTGGGCCAATGTACCCGCGCTCAATTTGCTGATGGGGGTGCCGCTCAAAGTGTCTGCCGGAACCTCGGGCCTGGTGCTGTCGCTGGTGGACTCGTCGGCGGCCTGGGTTTATTTGAACCGGGGTGCGGTGCTGCCCATGATTACTGTGCCGTCGGTGGTCGGCATGATGCTGGGCGCCCGCATCGGTGCGCGCCTGCTGCATGTGCTCAAGGGTTCGGTGATTCGCAAAATGGTGATTACACTGTTGCTGTTTGCCGGTTTGCGCGCCCTGCTCAAGGGTTTGGGTGTGTGGATCTAAGGGCTGACAAACCATGACAAGCGAAAAACTCACTGCTGCGCAGCAATTACACGCCCAGGAACAACGGGACGAGTCCCAGCGGTATGCATTTTTGCTCGACTGGAGCACCCGTCTGGGGGTGCTGGCCTTGCTGCTGGCTTTTGCATCTTATGTGTTTGGCATTTTGCCCCCGCACGTACCGCTTGACCAATTGCCCAGTCTCTGGAACTTGCCGGTTGACAGCTACCTGCAACGCACCGCCACGCCGGCGGGCTGGGGCTGGCTGGCCCTGGCCTTCCATGGGGATTTGTCCAACCTGGTCGGTATTGGCTTGCTGGCGGGCAGCTCCATAGCACCGCTGCTGGGCCTGATGCTGCTGTATGCCAAGCGCAAGGACTGGGTTTATGCGGTGATTTGTGTGGTCATTTTTGCGGTGTTGTTGTTGGCAGCTTCCGGGCTGCTGACCGGAGGGCATTGAACATGGCGCAGTTATTTACCCGGCTGCTGCTGGCCACCGAGCACAGTGAATATGACACCGGCGCCGAGGCCATGGGTTTTGCCCTGGCGCAGCGTTGCCAGTTGCCGCTGGCCACCGTGTTGCCACTGGTCAGCAACCCCGAATTTGAGGCCATTGCGCCGCAAATTGCGGCACAGGCCGAGAAGGAAGCGGCTGTCAAAATTTCTGAGTTGCGCCAACAGGCGCAGGCCGTGGGCGTGGCCATTGACCTGCGTCTGCGCCGTGGTGCCGAGCCCTACCAGGAAATCGTTGACGAGGCGCGGGAGCAGGGCAGTGACGTCATCATCATTCGGCGTCGTGGCAAACGTAGTTTTCTGGCCAATCTGCTGGTCGGAGAAATGGTCAGTAAAGTGGTTGCACATGCGCCATGTCATGTCCTGATCGTGCCGCGCGAGGCACACTTGTGGCAGCAACGTGTGTTGGTGGCGGCCGAGGCCGGCGAATCCGGGCGTCAAGTGGTGGCGACGGCTCTGGCCGTGGCAAACCAGTGCGCCTTGCCTTTGTTTGTGGTGAGTGTGGTCGGCACCGAGGCCCAGCGCTCGCCCGCCGAGGATTTTGTTGCCGAGATGCTGACGCAGGCCAGGGCGCAAGGGCTGGTGGCCGAAGGAGAAGTCCGGGTTGGCAAGCCTTACACCGAAATTTTGGCGGCCAGTGTGGCGTGTCGGGCCGACCTGATGGTGATGGGAAGCCGCGGAGATGCCTCGATTGGCCGTGCCCTGATCGGCGGTGTGGCGCAAAAAGTGATGGGGCTGTCGGAGCTGCCGGTCCTGGTCTTACATGTCTGATGTTTTTAACCTTCAAGGAATTTAATCGTGAGTGATGCACTGAACTATTTGATCAAAACCCGGCCCGAGACCATCAGCCATTACTTTGCCTTCCTGAAGCAAACGGGCACCCACCTTGACCCCAAGACGCGCAACCTGATCTCGGTCATTACAAAGGTCTATTCGCAAACCGACCGCGGGTTTCGCCAGTACCTGGGTCGCGCCCTGCGCGAGGGTTGCACCCCCATGGAGGTGCTTGATGCACTGCTGATGGCCTTCCCCGCACTTGGTCTGGCCAAGATCACCTGGGCTGTGGACATTATTCTGGACATGAAAATCCCTGGTTTTGATCCGGACGTCATCACCCAAAAAACGCCTGCCGTGGCCGAATGGCGTGACGTGATGGCCAGCAAAGATATCAAGGACGGCGAGGTCACGCGCACCGAGTGCCAGGGGCGCGGCCTGTTCATTTACCGTGACAAGAAAAGTTACCAGGTTTATGACAGCCACTGCCCGCACCAAAACACCGACATCACCCAGTTGGCGGTCAAAGGAACCACCTTGACCTGCCCCAAACACCAATGGCAATTTGATGCCAAAAGCGGCGACTGCATCAAAAAAGGCAACACCCCGCTGAGTCGTATCGAATCCAAAGTGGTCAAAGGACGCTTGCTGGCTTTTTGGTAAGCCAGGCAGACGATTTGTGCCATCACCCCTCACCCCCAAAGTGAATCTTGAGTATTTTTTACAACCACAACCGGAGATTTCCATGAAAGCGTCCCGCAAGTTATTTTTGCTGACCCCCCTGTGTGCGCTGCTCGCGGCCGGGTCGGCGCATGCCACCAATGGCATGTTGATGGAAGGCTACGGCCCAATCTCCACCGGCATGGGTGGTGCCTCCCAGGCCATTGACCATGGCAACGCCGGCATGGCGCAAAACCCGGCCACGCTGGGCATGATGGCCGATGGCACGGCACGCCTGGATGTGGCGTTTGGTATTTTGGGGCCGGATGTGGCCAGTGCGATGGCTGGCATGCCTATCGCCGAATCAGGGGGAACGTCCTATCTGATGCCTGCTTTTGGCTACACCCGGCGCAGTGGTGCGCTCACTTATGGTCTTGGCATGTTTGCCCAGGGTGGTATGGGGACCGAATACGATGCGACTTCGTTTTTGGCCATGGGGTCCGGTTCGCCGGTTCGCTCGGAACTTGGGGTGGGCAACGTTATCTTTCCTGTTGCCTATCAGATCAATCCAAACCTGACGGTTGGTGCCACCTTGAAATTCATGTGGTCGTCGCTTGACATGCGCATGGCAGCGTCAGGTGCTCAGTTGGCCGGCATGGTGACCGGGGCTAGCGGGAATATTGCCGGAGCATTAGCGCCATTGGGCGGCGCCCCTTGGGCGCGCATCGACTTTTCTGATAGCAACGACTTTACTGGTGCTGCCAAATCAACGGGTTTTGGTGCCGCGTTGGGCATGACTTACAAGGTCAACAAAGACGTGACCATGGGGGCTTCATACCAGTTCAAGTCGGCATTGGACGACATGAAAACAGCCGCCAGTGATGCCAGCATGACGGCGTTTGGTGGTTTTGTCGACAACGGTCAGATTACCGTGATTGACTTTCAGATGCCATCGGTTTTTGCCCTGGGTGGTAGCTGGCAAGCCAGCCCGGCGTTGTTGTTGGCTGCTGACCTGAAATACATCGGCTGGACTGATGCCATGCAAAACTTCAAGATGCGCTACGACAGCGCAATCATGGGTGGTTCGGTTGACTTTGCCATGCCCCAAAACTGGAAAGATCAGACTGTCCTGAACCTGGGCATGGCCTGGAAAGCCAATGAAGCGCTGACCCTGCGCGCTGGTGTGAACTTGGCCGACAACCCGATTCCAGATACTTTTGTGAACCCACTGTTTCCTGCCACCGTGAAAAATCACGTGACGCTGGGCCTGGGTTACCAGGTGTCCAAGGCCGGTGACTTCAATATGTCGGTGACGATGGCGCCCAAGGTCACTGTCACCAGTGGGGCGGGCATTGACATTTCTCACGCCCAAACCAATTGGCAGTTCATGTACAGCCACCGCTTCTAAACGGCATTTGCGCCTGCTTGACACACGTGGGCGCTGCCAGTGACTGGCAGCGCCCACTGCATTTTTCAGGGCTTGAGATAAGCATAAGCTTCCTTGATCTGCAGTCTGGCGGCTTCAGCTACGCCTGAGGGCACCAGCTTGGTCTCCATCAGCAAGCTGTCGGGGTCGAGGTTGCGTGTCACCAGGGTGTTGTTGCAGACCTTGAACTCCACGCCCTGGCTGGCCAGGTCACTGACCACACCCGAGAATTCCCGGCCCTTGCTGTCCTTGGCATCACCAATCAAAAAGTCAATGCCCGGGCCATTGGTGACCACCACAATTTTGACGTTGGGATCGGCACTGAGGTGATTTTGGATGTTGCTCATGGCCGCAGCAACGGTGTCAAGGCCGGTGGTGATGTGGTAGACCACCTTGTTGTCCTGGGCGCTGGCGAGTAGGGTGTTCAAGGTCAGAATAAAAGAAACCCAAAGTTTCATCATGGTTTGTTTCCTGTAAATTAATTGCAAATATTGCGGGTTTATACGGTGGTCCGGCTGGCGTTGCACACAGTACCATTTATATATCCGAAGCGACTGATAAATAAATTTAACCTTATTTGTCCTGTGAACGGATGGGTTCTTTCACGATGGGTTAACTCCAGGAGATCACATGAAAAAAATAAACCGAGTCCTTGCTGGCCTGGTGCTAGCCAGCCTTTCCTTCTGGGCCAGTGCCGACCCGCTGCAGGTGCGCAGCATGGCCGCATCCTGTTCAGCTTGCCATGGCACACACGGTTTTGCCGTGAAGGGCATGGAGTCTTTAACGGGCAAATCCAAAGACGAATTGTTGTCAAAAATGCAGGATTTCAAGTCGGGTAAAAAGCCGGCCACCCTAATGCATCAAATCGCCAAAGGCTACTCAGACGAACAAATTGAGCAGCTTGCCGGGTATTACGCGGCTTATCGAAAATAAAGGGGGAAGATCATGTTACGTCGTCAATTTGTCAGAACATTGGGTGCCGGCTCGGCATTGGGCGCTTTTGGGTCTTTGGGCATGCTTTCGGGCTGTGCCACCACAGGGGGCGGCAAGGGCGCCAAGGTGGTGGTGGTGGGGGGCGGTTTTGGTGGTGCTACCGCGGCTAAATATGTGCGCATGTGGTCGGACTATGGCATTGCGGTCACGCTGGTCGAACCCAATGCCACGTTTATTTCGTGCCCCATTTCCAATCTGGTTCTGGGTGGTGTCAAAACCATGGCCGACATCACCACGCCGTACGACGGCCTGACCAAAAATCATGGTGTGACGGTGGTGCATGACACCGTGCGCAGTATCGATGCCGACAAGCGCATCGTTAAGTTGGCCAGTGGTGGTGAGCTGGCCTATGACCGCCTGATCCTGTCGCCCGGCATTGACTTCATGTGGGAAACCCTGCCCGGCATGGCCAAGCCCGGGGCCCAGGACAAGGTGCTGCATTCATGGAAAGCGGGCGCGCAAACCGTGGCCTTGCGTCAGCAACTCAAGGACATGCCCGATGGTGGTGTTTACGCGCTGGCGATTCCGCTGGCGCCGTACCGCTGCCCGCCCGGCCCCTACGAGCGGGCTTGCCAGGTGGCCAACTACTTTAGCCAGGCCAAACCCAAATCCAAGGTCTTGATTCTGGATGCCAACGAGGACGTCACCTCCAAGGGCCCGTTGTTCAAGAAAGCCTGGGCCGAGCGTTACAAGGGCATGGTTGAATACCGCGGCAAACACGCCCTGTCTGATGTGGATGCCGCCACCAACACTCTCAAGTTTGAATTTCAGGACGACGTCAAGGCCAATGTTCTCAACGTGATTCCGCCCATGCGCGCCGGAGCCATAGCGGTTCAGTCCGGGCTGGCCACGGCCAACAAGCGCTGGTGTGAAGTGGACTTTTTGACCTTTGAGTCCAAGGCGGCCAAAAACATCCACGTTCTGGGCGACTCGATCCAAGTGGCGCCCGGTATGCCCAAGTCGGGCCACATGGCCAACCAGCATGGCAAAACCTGTGCCGCCGCGGTGGTCGCTTTGCTGACCGGTCAGACGCCCAACGCGTCGCCGATCTACAACAACACCTGCTACAGTTTCGTCAGCGCCGAAGATGTGGTGCATGTGGCCAGCGTGCATACCTATGACCCGGTCAAAAAGACCATGGTCACGGTGGCCGGTTCCGGTGGTGTCTCCAAGGCAGCCAACGAACTTGAGGGGCGGTTTGCCCTGTCATGGGCGCAGGGCATTTGGGCTGATACGCTGATCTGACCCATGCGTATCAAGAAGGCTTTGACGGCGTCCGCGCTGGTGTTGGTTATGGGTTCCGCATGGGCCCAGGCTGACCAGGCTCGGGCTGAAAAAATTGTGTCTGGCTCTTGTTTTTTGTGCCATGGTGAAAGCGGTGAGTCGTCCAGCGAGATTTTTCCCAAGCTCGCGGGGCAACATGCCAACTACATCGCCAAGCAGCTTGAAAACTTCAAGTCGGGCATACGCAAAAGTACAGCCATGGCCGACATGTCGAGTCGCTTGAGCGCGGATGACATGCTGGCGTTGGGCCAGTATTTTGAGAGTAAACCGGTTGAGCCCGAGGCCGTCAAAGATACCGACCTCGCTGCCGTGGGGCGCTACCTTTTCAACAGTGGCAACAAATACAGCGGCGTGCCGGCTTGCGCCAGTTGCCATGGCAAGGACGGCTTGGGGTCGGCCAATTTGCCGCGCCTGGCCGGGCAGTATGCGTCTTACATTGAAACCCAGCTCACGCTGTTTAACCAGCGCGAACGCACCAACGACAACGCGGTGATGCACGCCATTGTGAGCAAGATGACGCCTTTGGAGATGGCGGCTGTGGCTACTTACATTAGCGGGAAGTAGCAGCAATTCAGGTCAAAGCTTCCTCGGTTTGATTTTCTATCTGGTGTTTTGAGGACTTCGCCTTGCAAACTTGATGGGTGCTCGCGGCGCGGTAACCGGTAGGGGCAGCCACCTCATACTGGGGTACCAGAAATCGGTGACTGCCCCAACCGGTTACCACACCATGGCGTGGGTGCGCTGATGTGTTTGAAGACAAATTCAAGACCAAGTCAAAGGCAATGCTCGGTGCTTTTGAATTCTGCCAAACACACGCCAGCGCAGTGGCTGGCTGTGGCGGCTGACGATTTCTGGTACTCCAGTATGAGGAAGCAGCCACAGTCAGTCGCTGCGCGGGTAGGACCAACGAATCAGCAAATCAACGAATCAGAATTTGTCGGTCACGAGAAGCGATAAAAACTCCTGCGGTAGCTTTTCCATCCTGGGTCTTGAGGGCGACACCCTGCAAGCCTGATGGGTGCGCGCGGCGCGGTAACCGGTAGGGGCAGCCACCTCATACTGGGGTACCAGAAATCGGTGACTGCCCCCACCGGTTACCACACCAAGGTGAAGGTGCTTATATGTGTTTGAAGACCAAGTCAAAGCCAGTGCTCGGTGCTTTTGAATTCTTCCAAATACACACCAGCGCAGTGGCTGGCTGTGGCGGCTGACGATTTCTGGTACCCCAGTATGAGGAAGTCGCCACAGCCAGTCGCTGCGCGGGTAGGTCCAACAGATCAGCGGATTGGTGAATCAACTAATCGGCACCAAAACAAACAGTGATCCGCCAAATTAGCCTTGATTGACTTCAAGGCTCAAGGCTCAAGGCTCAAGGCTCAAGGCTCAAGGCGCCACGCGCAAAGTGGCCGGACTGTTTCCCAAAGCAGCGGGTGCGTCAATCCAACGGTCAGCCAGCCCGGCCCCAACCCACATGCCCGCCAACGCAAGCCAGGCCGTTAAAGCAAAAATAGCACCGCCGGTAATGCCCGCGCCCACGGCGCAGCCACCCGCCAGCATGGCGCCAAAGCCCATCAGGATGGCCCCGGCAATGTAGCGCCGCATGCTGTAGCCGTCCTTGAAACCTTCCAGCACAAAGTCTTTGCCAACCCAGGCGCCCAGGAATGAGCCCAGGAAAACACCTGGCACCAGGCCAAAATTAAAGCCGATCTCGGGCGCCGGTGACGCCACCACACGCATCAGCCATTCGGCTGACGGGCCGCTGAAGGTCAAGCCTTGTACCGGCACCACTTCAAATGAATTTTTCGACACCCAGTAGTTAAAGCCCCAGCCCGCCGCGACCGCCAAACCGGTGCCAATCCCGCCCGCCCATTGCCACCGGTCACTGCCACTGCGCACGGCAAAGTAGAGCGCCGCTGCCAGCCATACCAGGCCAAATACCAGCCCACCCCATGGCCCGGTATGGGTCAGCGCCAGCAGGTCGCGTGCAGCGCCGCCATCCACCGTCCACCAACTGCTGATGGCTTCGCGCCAGGGCGACAACACCCCCCCCAGTGCCGCTTGCGCCGTCACGGCAAAAATCAGGCCGGACAGCAGGGCGCGCAAATTGCCGTTGGCCGACAGCACCAGCAGGCGGCTGGCACAGCCCCGGGTCATGACCATGCCGGCGCCAAACAACAGTCCCCCGACCAGGGCGCCGGAAATACTGCCGGTGGCTGAAATTTGGCGCGTGCTGGCCGCGTCCATATGACCGCTCAGAATGAGCAATTGCACGCCAACCACGGCGCTGGAAAATGTCAGCAGCCAGACGGCAACTTTTTTGCCAAAAGTTTGATGCCAGAATTCCAGCGTGGCCGAGCGCAGGCAAAACCTGGAGCGTTGGGCGAAAAAACCAAACAAGGCGCCAATGATCAGGCCGCCCAGGGCCAGCACCGTTCTTTCACCATAGCTTTCAATCAGGCTTGCAAAGTTCATCACGTCTCCACGTAATTCATATTTCGCTTATATTACAGGCATAAGAATGCTTTGACTCAGCTTGTTTTGGAGGCAACATTGAAAAGAATCGTTTTTGACTGGCGTTTGGGGTTTGGGCTGCTTGGTTTGCTGGCGGTCGGCTTGGGCCAGGCGCTGGCCGCCGAGGTGCCTGCCATGCAGCCGCAACAGGTGTCGCCAACAGCCTGGTATGTGCAAGGCGTGTCCGAGCTGGGTTCGCCGATCAATCAGAATTTTATTTCGAACGCGGGTTTTGTCGTGACCCCGGCGGGTGTGGTGCTGATTGATGCCCTGGGCTCGCCTGCCTTGGCCAAACGGCTGGTGGCAGAAATCAAAAAAATCACGCCTTTGCCAATTACCCACGTTCTGGTGACGCATTACCACGCTGACCACATTTACGGTTTGCAGGTGTTCAAGGACATAGGCGCCAAAATTGTTGCGCACCGGGCGGCGCTGATTTATTTGAACGGCGACACGGCAAGGCTGCGCCTGGCGGCCTCGCGCGAGCAGTTGGCTCCCTGGATTGATGAAAACACGCGTCTGCTTGTGCCAGACGTCTGGGTAGACGCAGACCAGGACCTGCTGCTGGGCGGTGTGCTGTTTCAGGCCAGGGCCGTGGGCCCCGCGCACACTCCCGAAGACCTGGCTTTTTATATGCCTTCCGAAAAGGTGTTGTTTGCCGGTGATCTGGTGTTCAGGAGCCGGATTCCGTTTGTTGGCCAGGCCGACAGCCGCCACTGGATCACGGCGCTTGACCAGTTGCTGGCCTTTGACGCCGGGGTGATCGTGCCAGGCCACGGGCCGCTGTCCAAGGACGCACGCCACGACATGCAGCAAACACGCGAGTATCTGGTGTATTTGCGCACCACCATGAGCCGCGCCGCAGAGGCCATGGAGCCGTTCGACGAAGCTTATAAAAATACCGACTGGTCGCAGTTTGCGCATCTGCCCCTGTTCAGATTGGCCAACCGCATGAATGCGTACAACACCTATTTGCTAATGGAACACGAGGCCAAATGATGCAAGCCTTTTCATTTTCCCCGACGCGTCGCCAATGTGTGCTGGCGGGCGCCGCCGTCAGCCTGTTGGGGGCAGGCCCCGCGTTGGCAGCGACCCTGCCAGCCCCACAGTCGTTGCCTGATGCGCTGGCCGCTGCGCTTAAAAAGGGCAGTCCGCTGGTGGTGATGGTGAGCCTGGTGGGGTGTCCATTTTGCGTAATCGCCCGGGACAATTACCTGGCGCCATTGCAAGGCGAGTCGGGTCTGTCAATTGTGCAAGTGGACATGCGCAACCGTGAGATGGTGAAAGACTTCAGCGGTGCCAGTCAAACCCAGGACCAGTTGATCCGCAGTTGGGGCATTAAAGTGGCACCCACAGTTTTGTTCTTTGGGCGGGGTGGCGTCGAAGTGGCCGAACGCCTGGTGGGTGGCTACATACCGGATTTTTACGGTGCTTACCTTGACGACCGGCTACGCACGGCGCGGGCCGCCGTGGCAGGCTAAAGGCATCAGGATGATTCCTATCAAAACAGA
>Ga0209211_10012080_pt1 | contig 10923 bp, 11 predicted proteins | sample RifGroA2_FD_183992 | JGI IMG/M metagenome (GOLD analysis project Ga0209211, IMG submission 183992) | Groundwater microbial communities from Rifle, Colorado, USA - Groundwater A2 (SPAdes) (version 2) | ecosystem: Environmental > Aquatic > Deep subsurface > Groundwater | place: Rifle, Colorado...
CCGTCACCGCTTGCGCGATCGCCTGACTCCGCACCCGGAAATGAGCCGCATAAAAATCCAGTACGACCCAACTGAGCCTTTGGCCCACGATGAATGGCGGGAAGATTCTGATAACAAAGAGGTAAACCTCCCGGCTCTGCCGGGGGACTCATAAAGTTTGACTTTTACAGCGGTCGTGCAACAAGTTGTTACCATGAGCGCAGCACTTTTTATTCCCCCCTTCTGTAGAATCATTTTCCTTCGCTAGGCGCACTAGCCAGAAACCTGCTGATTCCCAAGCGTAACCCCGTGGCCTGCTGCGGAGCAATCTGTTCCAGGGCTGCCAGCTCCCGCTGGGCCCCGGCCAGATTACCGACGCCAAGGTAGGCGAAACCGAGGTTAATCCGGACTTCCGGCCAGCCGGCCAGCTGGGGCAAGACACTTTCCAGCAGGCCAACCGCTTCTCCGGGCTGGCCGACGCGAAGCAGGGCCACAGCCAGGTTGACCTTGGCGTTTTCCAGCTTGGGATTCAAACGGACTGCCTGACGCAGCACTCTTACGGCCTGTTCGTTTTGACCGACGACAATGTAACTGCGGCCAAGATTATGCCAGGCTTCGCCATGCTTGGGATCGAGGAAAATTGCCCTCACCAGAGCCTGAATCGCCTTATCATACTGGCCTTCATCGTCATAAAGGCTGCCGAGGTTGTACCAGGGCCGTTCCTTGTTGGGTGATTTGCGCACCGTATCCTCCCAGATGGAAAGAGTGTTGCGCCAAACCTGATTGCGCTGCCAGGTGGCGGTGGCCAGGCTGACCACCACCAGAGCGGCAAGGAGCAAAGGCAGGCGGCCGGAGAATAACTTGGCGGTTTTCTCCGAAGCAAGCCCCAGCAAAAGCGCGGTCGCCATGGCGATGCCAACCGAGGGCAGATAGAGGCGGTGCTCGAAAATCAGGTCGCGGATCGGGATGATGCTCGACTCCACGGCCAGGGCGAGGAAAAACCAGAAAATCCCGAAGGAAACCAGACGCAGCCCCGGCTCGCCGAAAGCCGGGGCGGAGGGCTCCGCAACACCAGGTGGCCGGGAACGGACATGGAGAAAAGCGGCCAGCCCCAGCAACAGAGCCAGCCCCAGCAGCGAGCCCAAGATCTGCGGGTTCAGAAGCCTGGTGAACAGCGGATAATCATAGTCCAGATTCTGGTTGATCGGCAAAATCAGCAGGCGGAGATAGGTGACAATGACCCGGAACTGGGTAATCAGATAATCCAGGCGCCCCATGTCGGAGTGGGCCCGCAGTTGCTCGCCGACCGCCGAGCCGGGGGAGCCGTCCACCCCGGTCAAAATCCCCAGGGGAATGATCAGCAGGGTGAGAAGCAGCGGCGAGAGGAAAAGGAGGCGCCGATTCCAGTCACCCCGAAAAAAACACCATTCAAAGAGAAGAGCGGCCAGCGGCAGGGTGAAGGCGATTTCCTTGGTGTACATGGCAAAGACCGCCGCTGCGGTCGAGGCGGCGAGCAGAAGCCAGGTCCGCCAATTACCAGGCTGGGCCTGAGGGTTGCGGAGGGCCTTTTTTTGGGCGGTGGCGCTCCGGGGTGCGGCGTGCTTTTCCAACCGCCTTTCCGCATTGAGCCGGGCAGCCAGATAGAGAACCAGGGCCGCCAGATAAAAAAAGGTGGCCAGCGAACTGAGGCGCTGAACGATGTAGGTTACCGCCTGGGTCTGGATCGGATGGGCGACAAAGAGCAGGGCGGCCAGCAGGGCGATGGTGGAGTCCTGCCGGGCGAGCTTGCTGCTTGCCAAGTGCGGGGTGCGGAAACTGAGAACGACCAGGGCATAGACCAGCGAAGCTGTCCCGAGATGGATCAGCAGGTTGAGCAGATGATAGCCCCAGACCTCAAGGCCCCCGAACTGGTAATTGACGGCAAAAGTAAAGTAGGCAACCCAACGACGGGGCATGAAATCGTAACCAATGCCGCCGGGCGCAAAGTTGGCCAGATCGGTGATCCCCGGATTGTCGACGATGGAGGTCAGATCATCGAGAAGAAAGGGGGCTGTGAAGCTGTTGGAGTAGGCGAGCGCCCCGACCAGAAGAATCAGGAAGAGGTGGCTGTACGGTCGGAAGGGGAGAATCTCTTTCATGGTATGTTCCTTGGAGTTCTTGTGGGAGTTCAGGCATTGAGTTCTGCCAAGTAGGAGGATGCCTCCCGGATCTCGATACCGGCAAGGCATTGTTCGCGCCGTAAGTGCATGACCGCCTGGACGCATCTGGCGGTGCTGAAAAAACGCTCCTTAAAATAAATCAAGGCCGGGGCTGGATTGGAGTCAGCCGTCTTTACCTCGATCAATTCACGCACCGTCTCGCCTTCAACCAGAACAAAATCAACCTCTCGGCCCTCCTTGGTACGCAAATAGGCGAGTGCCAACCCCCCTGCGGTGGTGTCGTTGACAAAGCGGACATGTTTGAGCAGGGACACCGCAAAGGTGTTCTCCAGTCTGGCCCCCTCATCACCGATGACCAGGCCGGTGTCATAAAAGTAGAGCTTAGGTTCCTTCAGAATAGCCCGCGCCACATTACGGTGAAAAGGGCGAACCAGAAAAACGATATAAAGACTTTCCAGGATGCCGACATAGCGCCGAACAGTTTGGGGCGCAACCTGCAAATCTTCGGCGATGGCCTTGAATGAGAGGGGGGAGCCAGTCCGGGAGCGCAACATCTCCAGCAGCATCTTCATGACCCGCAATTCATTGACTCGACCAAACTCCAAAATATCTTCCCGGACTAGATCGGTATAGTACTGACTCCGCCATCTGGCGGCATGATCCGCTGAGCCGGAAAGAAACGGCTCCGGAAAACCGCCCAGGGTGTTCAGCTGTGCCAACGCCTCGCTGGGCGACATCTCTCCAGCCAATTCCCGTACGGAAAAAGGCAGCAGATGAAAATGGAAATATCTGCCGGCCAACGATTCTCCGCTCTGCCGGAAGGTTTCCATCCTGGCGCTACCGGTAACCAGAATAGCCTGACCTTGGTCGCGGCCATCGAAAACTCCTTTCAGATACTGCTTCCATTCGTGCATCTTGTGCAGTTCGTCGAAGATCAGCAGCTCACAGCGCAAGGGCCAAGAGCGGCTCCGGATGACATTGGCGTCCGCAGGGACATCAAAATTCAGGTATTGCGCACTGGTAAACTCAGGCATCATCATCTTGGCCAGATGCGTCTTGCCTACCTGCCTGGGTCCGGTTACCAAGATCATCTTCCGGACCAGATCGTTCCTGATTGCTGAAAATATATGGCGTTTCATGCTGACTATTTTGAGCGATAATTATAAATAGTCAAGACTTTTTGTAGATAGCGTGCAAAATAGTCGAAGAGGAGCGGGGGAACCTGGAAAAATCTGAATTCCGACTCCTGAGCAGGCGACTTACAGGCGGGCATCAATTTTTTGATGGAGTTGATCCCATGAGAGAATTTTTTCATCAGCCGTCATGAGTGTGGCCGCATTTTCGATGGCTGTAGCAACAAGCATGCGGTCGACCGGGTCACCGTGAAACAAGCGAAGTTGGCCGGCACGAATAGCGGTGGCGCCTCGTAAAGGGATTTCGAGCAAGCCGGTTTGCAACAGCTCGGCTCGCCACACCCCAAGTTCTGTTTTAATGGTCAAGCGTTGCTTTTCGACCAGCATGGCAACCTCCCAAAAACTGATAGTCGCCACGCCAAGTTGACCGATTGCCAAGGATTCGTTAATTGTTTGGAGGGCAGTTTGTCCCAGTCGTGGATTTCCTTCGTCCAGCCAGATAAGAACGTGGGTATCAAGAAGCAGCATTATTGGTAACCGTTCAGCAGCACCGCATCTGCTTTGTCATCGGCCTGTTCGCATACCGTATGTATAGCGAACAGGCCTCTTTCGCGCATCTGCAGCACTGCTGAACGGTTACATTTTAGAGATTGAGCCACGTTTTTCAGTTCCTGGTGAATGTTTCCCATTATTGGGCATCCCAAGCAATATCCAGCGGGGCAATAAGGTCGTCTTTGCTCTCTATTTTTCCTTTATGCAGGCCAAAAATAGTTGCTGGAACTGTTCGGTATGGCTTTAAGATAGAGACAGGTTTTCCGTTTTTTGTAATCACTATTTCTTCACCCGTCTGGTTTATTTCATCCATGATATGTAAACATTTTGCCTTGAATTCCGACGCCTTGACCGTTTGCATGCTTGCTCCTTGCTGATTATGATAGACTATTTTAGACCATAGTCATTGCTATGGTCATGTGCAAGTCTTTTCCTTGTTTTTTTGCGATAACCCCCGCCTGCCCCCGTTTTCACGATGGTGGCAGGGAATGACGGCAATGTTCATGCAAAAGAAGGTGCCGGCTCTTCTCAACCCTTATCAAGCAGCTCCCGGAAAGTAATCCGGTGGCGGCAGAGCAGGGCCGTGAAGTCCCGAAGGGTTATCTTTCTCTTCGCCATGAGCCGCCGCCGCTTCCCCAGCATGTGCGGGGCCCCGACCAGGCCGGCAAGGATTCCCTTGAGCAGGGCGGTCACAATGGCCCCGCGCGCTCCCCCGCCCAAAAAATCACCACCTGTTCCACTCCCGCTCAACACGGCCCGGGCCTGTTCCCAATAGCGGACCAAGGTAAAAATGGGCAACATCGCAACCAGACCGAGGGGAAAGTTTTTTAAGACCAGCCAGTAGTGGTTTCGTTCCACCAGATAGACCTTGAAGGGCGAAAGGCTGCCGCTGGTCTGCGAGTACTTATGATAGACCACCGCGCCGGTGGCCAGCACCGCTTCCCAACCGGCCAGCCGCCCCCTGAGGCCGAGATCGGAATCCTCGGCATAGGCGAAAAAATCGTCGTCGAAAAAACCGGTTTCCGCAAGCATCGCCCGTTTATAGAGGGCCGCGCAGGCGCTGGGGAAAAGGATCTCCTCCACCTCCCCCAGGCGCAACTCGGACCAAAGTCGGTTGCGGAAGCGGCCCCTGGTCATGCCGTCCATGCAGATGCCCATGCCCAGCGAGTCGATCCGGTCCGGATCGTAGAAATTGCAGATCCGACAGCCGACCATGCCGGCCTGCGGATGAGCGTCGGCGGCGGCAACCAGGATGTGAAGCCAGTCCGGCGCAGCCTTGGTGTCGTTGTTCAGGGTGACCAGGTATTGGCCGCGGGCCTGTTCCAGCCCCCGGTTGTTGCCGGTGGCAAAGCCGGTGTTTTCCGGCAGCGCAATCAGGCGCACCCAGGGGAAATGTTCGCGGAGCAAGGCAAGCGAGCCGTCGCTGGAACCGTTGTCCACCAGAATGACCTCGAAGTCGCGGAAGGTTTGGGCCGCGAGGCTTTCCAGGCAGACCGGCAGATGTTCGCGGCCGTTGAAGTTGACGATGATGATGGAAACCAAGGGGTCTTGTTCAGCCATTACTCAATTTCCAGGAGAAGTTGGCTATCGGGCCGGAAGGACAGGATATTTTCCATCTTTATTCCTGAAAGGTTTTGGCGTAAGCGAGAGGGCCGATCAGCAGGATCAGCCGACAGGTTATTTTTGCGCATGGTTTCCTCGTTGGCTGAGCGTGAATCCGGGATCATTGGAACGACATCAGAATAATTGATCCGTCCAGAGCTTTTCCAGGAACGATTTCCAGTAAATCGCCTGGCGGTGGCCGTCTTTGGTGGCAATTGGGTCTTGGCTCACCAGGAAGTAGTTGTTAAACATCCCTTCTTCGGACAAGCGGTCAAGGCCCTTAAAGTCCCGCCGGTTGACCCTGACGGCGGCCTTTACTTCAATGGCAGCGTGATCACCGATCAGAAAATCAACTTCATCCCCGTGGGTTGAGCGCCAGTAAGCAAGCTGATATTTTTGCCGCCGATAACTCAACCAGGCCCTGATTTCTCCGCCGATAAACTGCTCGAAGCTGCGGCCATAAAGATCCGAATTGCGCTCCAGGGAACGGGTGCCGGCCAGCATGTGAGTCACCCCTGGATCAAAAAAATAGAATTTTGCGGTTTGAATCGCCTTGCGCTTACGGGATTTGGTCCAGGCCGGCAAGAGATAGCCGACCAGGGTATCCTCCAGCAGCCCCAGGTAATTAGCCACCGTGCTTGGTGGCACCTGGCAGTCACTTGCCAGCTTGGTAAAGTTGATAACGGCGCCGTTGGAAAGGGCCATTGCCTGTAAAAAGCGGGAAAATGGAGACAGGTTGCGGACCAAGCCCTCGGCCATGATTTCTTCGGTCAGATAGGTGTTGGCGTAGGCGTCAAGTTCTTCCTCCGGGTATTTGCCAAGCCACACCGCCGGTAAACCGCCATAAAGCAGGTAGCGTTCAAGATCGAAATCCGGAATTTCTTGGCTGGTCAGAGGAAACAGCCTTGCCTCCCAGACCCGACCGGCCAGGAGGTTCGCTCGGCCTCGGCGCAGTTTGCGGGCGCTGCTGCCGGTGAGCAGAAAGGTTGTCTTTTGGCTCTCAATCAGGCGATGAACCTCGTTCAACAATTCCGGAATCCGCTGCACTTCGTCGATTACCACCAGCTTGCCCTGGTCATCGGCGGCGATCATTGCTTCCAGCTCATGGGGTGCGGCGGACAATCGCAGGTAGTTACGAGAATCGAGCAGGTCAATGATAAGCGCCGACGATCCGAGCTGTTGCCGGATCAAGGTCGATTTCCCAGTGGCTCTGGGGCCAAAGAGGAAAAACGATTTTTTGGCGAGCAAACTTTTTAAGTCCAGAGTTCGGGTCAGTTCCATCAGGCATATCCCCAGTTCAGTTGCTGATTATCCGGATAATCAGCATTATAACTGCTGGATAGTTATAAGGCAAGCAGGCGGGTCAGAATACCTTTGGCTGTTCCGGGCTCTGTTCAGCCATCGGCCGGCTCTCGGCGGAATTGCGCCGCCAGGTAGCGTGCCCCCAGATAGCTGCTTAAAAACAGCCGCCGCTTGATCTGGGTCAGCGGCATGAAGCGCCGGGCGAAACCGGTGGTGCTCGCCCCATGTTTCCGGTACCTGATGGTCTTTTCCGCGACAAACTCAACCGTGCCGAACAGCTCGGCCAAGAGACCAAGCCACATGTCGTGCATGGGGAGGTGTTTGGGAAAGGGCAGGGCGACGGCCAGCAGCGGCCGGGAAAAGGCCAGGCAGCAGCCCATATAGGTATTGTCGTAGATATTTTTCAGCAAGCCGGGCCCGGCGTTGATTTTAGCGAAGATGCTCGCCTCGATGACACCCCCATCGGCGTCAATGACCAGACCGTTCAGCGCGATTAGATGGACGGCGCTGGTGGCCAGCCGGAACCGTTCCCGGATCAGGGCGATCTTGTTGTCGAGCCAGACATCGTCCTGATCGGCAAGGACAATGATCTCGCCCGTGGCGTGGCGTAGGGCGTTTTCGAAATTGAACACCGGGCTGAAGAAGCGGTTGCCCTCAAGCAGCCTGATCCGCCGGTCGTTCAGAGCCTTGATCAGGAAAACCGTCCGGTCGGTGGAGGAATCATCGGAGATGATCAGTTCATCGTCCGAGCCCAGTTGCGAGAGAATCGAGGCGAGCTGTTCCTCGAGGTAGCGCTCGCCGTTGCGGGTGGCCATGCAGACCGAGATGGGTTGCCCCGTATTTTCCCTGGCGGTCATCTTATCACTCAGCAGAAAAGAAACATCCCGACCTTTCTCGCCAGTCCGGGATGAAAAAAGCCATAGCGCAACAAAGAGAACCTTTTGGCGAAAAAACTTAAGCTGTCCAGCTGCGAAAAAGCACGGACCATCTGCCGGTCTTCCGGGGATAAGCGGTCATGGTATCGATCCAGAAAGGCGCCGGCCTGTTGCTGGGTTCGCAGAAAAGCATGCCGAAACTCTTCCGGAGAGCAGAGCTGTTTCAGGAATCGCCCCATTCCCCAGGATTTGGCTCCCACCGCATTGAGGCGGTGCTGCCGGTAAAGCAGCAAGGGCTCGGCGACGAAACCTGTTTTCCCGAAAGCGCCGGCCACCAGGGTGAGCCACCAGTCGTGCATGATCGCTCCGGGAGGAACCGGCAGGGCCAGATCACGCAAGGGCCGGTTGAGCATCACGGTACAGCCGGTGGCCACGTTCTGCACCAGGAGTCGATTGAGGAAAGCGCCATGGCGCGGATCGGTTTTTTGGTAGCGCCACCCTGAATCGGCGAGAAGGTGCAGATTTTCGTCAACCACCTTGAAATCGCTGTGGACCAGCAAGGGGCGGTCCTTGCCGTATTGGGCTTCCAGGGCGTGCATTTTCTTAAGAGTGGCCGCGATCTTGCCGGGCAGCCAGACATCGTCCTGATCGCAGAGCATGATATAGTCGGCGTCGGCATGCTGCAGCAAGCTGGAGAAGCTGTCGCGTGGCCCGAGGTTCACCCGGCAGGCAGGCAGAATCGTCAGGCGCTCCCCCATACTTTTCTGATGGGTTTGGAGGATGACGGCTGTTCGATCGCTGGATCCGTCATCCCTTACCAGCAAGCGCCAGTCTTCGAACTCCTGGGCCAACAGACTGTCGATCTGTTTCTTGAGGAAGGCTTCACCGTTATAAGTCGCGAGGAGGATATCGATCATGGGTTCCTATGGGTGACGGCAGGGGGCTACACTTTACCCCGCCGCCTCGACAATCTGCCTGACTCGATCATTGAACTGGTCCTGGCGCCACTCCGCCTCTCGTTTTCTGCCTTTTTCGGCCAGTTCCGCACACAGCTGGTCATCGGTCCACAACTGCCGGATACAGTCGGCGATCTCCTCCACCGAGTCGGGATTAAAAAACAGGGCGGCATCACCGGCCTGCTCCGGCATTCCATAGATGCCGGAAATCGCCACCGGACAACCGACCGCAAACGCTTCCAACGGAGGGATATTGGTCGGGCCGTAATAGGTCGGCATGACCATCGCCCGGGCGCGCCGGTAAAACTCCGGCATATCCGTATCAGGGAGATAGCCAGAAAAGATAACATCTGTGACCAGATCGAGATCCTGCACTAATTTGACCGTGGCAGCATAAGCATTCTGTCGGCCGCCGGACAGCACCAATTTCAGATCGGGCAACTCGCTTTTCAGACTGGCAACCGCTTCAATCAGCTTTTTGTGATTCTTATGCCACCAAAATTGAGCGGGATAGAATATGTACTTTGCCGGCAGCCGGTAATGCGCAGCAAAATCAGGGCGCACTTCCGTAGAGTGCATATACTTGGGGGCGATATTGGGGAGAACATGGACGCGATCGGGGGAGATCCGGTACGATTCGACCATTTGCCGGCGGCCAAGTTCCGACTCAACCAAAATCCCCTTTGACCAACGGCAGTTGTTTCGACAAATCGTTTCCCGGTTGAAGTATTCCCAGCGGGAGGCGGACTCAGGAAAACGCTTTTCATAACGGAACATCAGGTCGTGAATGGTGACCAAGGCCGGGATGGGAAACTGGTAACTTCTCAGTTCGTAGGAGGGAAATATCCAGAGGTCGCAATGCTCTCGAAGCAGCGCCTTGGCCATCGGATGAAAAAGGGGAGTGAGCGCTCGCCACCAACTCATTGGCAAGCCAAGCAGAGTCCAGCCCAAGCCGAAGGCTCGCCCCCAGAAGCCCAGAGGAATCCGCACTGCCCGCAGGTTATAATCCTGCAGGCACGTCAGCCAACGCTCCGAAGTATAGCCAATCACCACAGAGAAGCGATCGGCCGGCAAGGCGGCCAGGGCATCAAGCATGGTCTGGTTGTACTGGAATGTCCCTCCAAAATGGGGCGCCGCTTCGAGGTAGAGGCCGATTTTTTTCATCCCCGCACCACAAAACAAACACCCCAGGTATCAAAACCGGCCGGGCGGCCAGTCATCCATTCCGCGGCCTCGATGACTCGCATTTCCGCCTCCGCCAGAAGCAACTCAAGCTCCGGCCGAAACAGGTAACGCATGTGGTGGGTTTCGCGCAGCTCCTCCACCTTGCCGCTCGCCTTGTCTCTGATCAGTACCTGGTAATTGGAATCGACCAGATTGTCATTTGCATGCATGACCGGTTCAACGATTCGGGTTACCGCAATCTCTTCATCCTCCAGGCGCTTGATCCGGACCGTCGGCCGGTCGGTGAGCACCGCCGGCCCGTACCAGCAATCGAAGATGAACACCCCTCCCGGCTTGAGGTGTTGCCGGACGGTGGCAAAGGCCGCCCGGAGGTCGTCGTTGCCGGTCTGATAACTCATGACATGAAAGAGGGAGACCACCGCATCGAAGGTTTCGCCGAGCCGGATGGCCCGCAGATCGCCCTGGTGAAAATTAAGGGGTGGGGCCTGCGGCTCTCGGCCCGCGAGTTGGGCGGCGGCCACGGCCAGCATCTCCGCTGAGCGATCGACCCCGGTCACCGCAAACCCTTTTTCCGCAAGGAGAGCGGCATGCCTGCCGGTGCCGCAGCCCAGGTCGAGGACGTTTGCGGCGCCGGGCCGGTGTTGCCGAATCAGCTCGGCGATATAGGCCGCCTCGCCGACATAGTCCTTATCCCGGTAAAACAGATTATAATAACGCGAATAGTTGCCGAAGACCGTCATGATCAAACTCTCCGTTTTTGATAACTGTTCAGCAGAGCCCGAACCGCCGCCGCCGTTTCTTCCAGCTCCGCATCGCTCAGGGCCAGGCCGCTGGGGAGATAGAAGCCCCGTCTGGCCAGCCGTTCGGCAACCGGAAACGATTCGTTGGCAAAAAGCCCCATCCGGCGGAAGACCGGTTGCTGGTGCATGGGCCAGAAGAACGGTCGGGTGCCGATCCCCAGTGCCCCAAGGCGGTGCATGGCCTCCGTCGCATCGAAGGGCACCCCATTCTCAAGCACCATGCCGTAGACCCAGTAGATATTTTCTGCATACGGGGTCGAGGGGGGCATCAACTCAAGCCCCTCGATGCCGGACAATCTCTCGGTGTAGCGGTTGCCCATCCGTCGCTTGCGGGCGACAAACTCGTCCAGCCGTTCCAGTTGGGCCACTCCCAGAGCGGC
>Ga0209211_10012082_pt1 | contig 10922 bp, 8 predicted proteins | sample RifGroA2_FD_183992 | JGI IMG/M metagenome (GOLD analysis project Ga0209211, IMG submission 183992) | Groundwater microbial communities from Rifle, Colorado, USA - Groundwater A2 (SPAdes) (version 2) | ecosystem: Environmental > Aquatic > Deep subsurface > Groundwater | place: Rifle, Colorado...
GGATCAACAAACCCCCGGCCCTGCCGGCTCTGGTCGTCCCACAAGGGGCCGGCTCATGACGGCGACTCACAAATTTCCGATGCCGACTGTCTCATTCGACTTGACATCTTCCGCCGGGCCGGCGCCGGGTGAGGCGCCTAGGGCAGCACGGCGAGGTGGTAGGTCTTCTTTCCCTTGCGGAGGAGCATGTACCGGCCGTAGCGCGCGCCCGCGCGCGACACCTTGGCCTCGGCGTCCCGCGCGGGCCGGCCATTGACCTGGATGGCGCCGGCCGCGATCAGCTCGCGCCCCCGGCGCTTGGACTCGGCGAGGCCCACCCGGGTCAGCAACTCGACCAGCGAGAGGGCCCCGAGGTCGGCGTCCGCCAGGATGGTCCGCGGCATGCCCTCGCAGGCCTGCGCGAGCTGGCGCTCCGTGAGGGTCTCGAGGTCGCCGCTCCAGAGCGCCCGGGTGATCTCCTCGGCTTCGCGCAGGCCCGGCTCGCCGTGCACGAGGGCCGTGACCTCGCGGGCCAGCATCCGCTGGGCCTCCCGCTGCTCGGGGCTCGTCCGGACCGCCGCCGCCAGGTCCTCGATCGCGGGGCGCTCGAGGAACGTGAAGTACTTGAGGTAGGTCACGACGTCGGCGTCGCCCGTGTTGAGCCAGAACTGGTACATCTCGTAGGGCGACGTCCTCCGGGCGTCGAGCCAGACCGTGCCGCTCTCCGTCTTCCCGAACTTGCTCCCGTCCGTCTTCGTGACGAGCGGGAGCGTGAGGCCGAAGGCCGCCTGGCCCTCGATGCGGCGGATCAGGTCGGTCCCCGCGGTGATGTTGCCCCACTGGTCGGTGCCGCCGATCTGGACCGTGCAGCCGTAGCGGCGGTGGAGCTCCAGGAAGTCGTAGGCCTGGAGCACCTGGTAGCTGAACTCGGTGTACGAGATGCCGACGCCCATGCGGGCGCGGACCGACTCGCGCGCGACCATGCTGCCCACCGAGAAGTGCTTGCCGATGTCTCGGAGGAAGGGGATGACCTCGAGCTTCGAGAGCCACTCGTAGTTGTTCGCGAGCTGTGCGCCGCGCGGCCCGTCGAAGTCGAAGAACGGCTCGACCTGCCGCCGCAGTCGGTCGGCCCATTCCGCCACCAGGTCCGCCGGGTTCAGCTGGCGCTCGCCCGCCTTGCCGCTCGGATCACCGATGAGCCCCGTCCCGCCGCCGATCAGCACGATCGGGCGATGGCCGCCCCGCTGGACCCGGCGCAGGGCCAGGAGCGGCAGGAGGCTGCCGACGTGCAGGCTGTCGGCGGTCGGGTCGAAGCCGCAGTAGACGAGGCGCGGCGCCCCACGGAGATGGGCGTCGAGCTCCGGGAGGTTCGTGGCGTCGGCGAAGAGGCCCCGCCAGGCGAGGTCGCTGAGCAGCGGAGATCGCGTGTCGTTGTCCACGGTCGTCGGCCGCGCCCGCGGGAGCGGCCGCACCAATTCTACGACGAACCTGCTCGCAGACGAACCCGCGCCGGGCCGCACGCGGGGGCGCCTGTATAATGACGTGGATGGCCGCGAAGACCGCCTTCCCCGCAGCTCGCCCGCAGCGCACGCGCGCTTGGCGCTGGGTCCGCCGAGGGCTCATCGCCGTCGGCATCCTCACGCTCCTCGTCGGCTCGGGCGTGGCGGTCGCGGCGCTCTGGGCCTTCACGATCCTCCCCCGCTCGCTGCCGTCGGTGACCGCGCTCGAGACGCTCCAGCCGATCCAGGGCACCAAGATCTACGACGACAGCGACGAGCTGCTCACCGAGCTCCACGTCGAGCGGCGGATCTTCGTGCCGCTCGCGCAGATCCCGCAGGCCCTGCGCGACGCGGTCATCGCGACCGAGGACCACCGGTTCTACTCGCACTGGGGCCTCGACCCCATCGGGATCGCCCGGGCCGTCGTCCAGAACTACCGCCGCGGGCGGATCGTCGAGGGCGGCAGCACGATCACCCAGCAGCTGACCAAGGTGCTCTTCCTCACCCCGGACAAGAGCCTCGAGCGGAAGCTGAAGGAGGCCGTCCTCGCGCTCGAGCTGGAGCGCCGCTATTCGAAGGACCGGATCCTCGAGATGTACCTCAACCAGGTCTACTTCGGCCACGGCGCGTACGGCGTGGAGGCCGCGGCGCGGACCTACTTCGGCAAGTCCGTCTCCGAGCTCAACCTGCGCGAGGCCGCCCTCGTGGCGGGGCTGCCCCGTGCGCCGTCGAGCTACTCGCCGTTCGAGCGCGCCGACGCGGCCAAGCGCCGCCGGGAGGTCGTCCTGCGCAGGATGGTGGAGTACGGCGCGCTCAAGGACGCCGACGCCAAGCGCCTGGCGAAGACGGACCTCGGCCTCATCCCGCCCGAGCGACGGCGCACGACCGGGCAGTACTTCCTCGACTACGTCCAGCAGACCCTCGAGGCCAAGTACGGCGCGGACCTCGTCTTCAAGGGCGGCCTCAACGTCTACACGACGATCAACCCCGCGACGCAGCTCGCCGCCGAGCAGGCGCTGCGCCAGGGGCTCCTGGCGCTCGAGGGGCGCACGGCCAAGGCCCGGGCCGGCGAGCGCCCGGAGGGGGCGCTCGTGACCATCGAGGCGCAGACGGGCTACGTCAAGGCGATCGTCGGCGGCTTCGACTTCTTCCGCAGCGAGTTCAACCGCGCGGTGCAGGCCAAGCGGCAGCCGGGCTCCGCGTTCAAGCCGTTCATCTACATCGCGGCCCTCGAGGCGGGCCTGACGCCGGCGACGCGCATCGACGACTCTCCCGTGTCCTACGCGGTGGGGCCGAACGGCCAACCCTGGAAGCCGGAGAACTACGACCGGAAGTTCCGGGGCCCGACGACCCTCCAGCAGGCGGTCGAGGAATCGGTGAACGTCGTTACCGTGAAGCTCCAGGAGCGCATCGGGGTCAACCGCACCGTGCAGGTGGCGCGGCGGCTCGGCATCACGAGCCCGCTCGAGATGAACCTGAGCCTGGCGCTCGGCGCCTCCGACCTCTCGCTGCTCGAGCTCACGTCGGCGTACAGCGCGCTCGCCAACCGGGGAACCTGGATGCCGCCGGTCACCGTCCGCTACGTCACCGACGCGCAGGGCAAGCTGCTCGAGGAGCACGTCCCCGAGGGGCGCGAGGCGATCGCCCCCGAGACGGCGTACGTGATCACCCAGATGCTCCGCGGTGTCGTCGAGCGCGGCACCGGCCAGGGGGCGAAGGCCCTCGGCCGGCCGATCGCGGCCAAGACGGGCACGACGAACGACTACTCGAACGCCTGGTTCATGGGCTACACGCCGCGCCTGGCGACGGGGGTCTGGGTCGGCTACGACCGGCCGAAGAGCCTCGGACGCGACGAGACCGGCTCGCGCGTCGCGGCCCCGATCTGGGTCGCGTACATGGGCCGGATCCTCCGGGACGACCCCAGGGAGGACTTCCCCGTGCCCGACCGCGTCGTCTCGCTGCTGGTCGACGAGGACCCCTCGGGCGAGTGCGTGCGCCCGGTGCCGATGGCGTTCGTCAGGGGCAGCGAGCCCGCGGCGGCGTGCGCGGGCGTGGGCCAGCGCCGGGCCATGGTGCCGCCGCCGCCGCGGCCGCTCGCGAACCAGCCCGCGTCGGCGTCCGCGCCGAGCCTCTCCCCGCCCGCGCCCCCCGCGACGCCGGCAGCCGCGCCGGTGCCCGCCGCGCCCCCGTCCGGCCGCCAGACGCCCTAGCGCTGGGCCGCCGGGTAGCGCCCGGCGACGCCCGACCACGCGGCGCCGTCGAAGAGCTCGGCGAAGACCGCCTCGAGCGCCGCGATCGGCACCCGGATCTGCTCCATCGAATCCCGCTCCCGGATCGTCACCTGCCCGTCGCCCGCCTCACCCTTCTGCGGGTCGCCCACCGTCTGGACGTCGACCGTCACGCAGAACGGCGTGCCGACCTCGTCCTGGCGGCGGTAGAGGCGGCCGATCGCGGCGGTGTCGTCGTAGACGGTCACCCAGCGCCGCGCCAGGCGCCCGCGGATCTCCCCCGCCACCCTGACGATCTCGGGGCGCTTCTTGAGGAGCGGCAGCACCGCCACCTTGACCGGCGCGAGGTCCGGATGGAAGCGGAGCACGACGCGCTTCTCGCCGCGCACCTCCTCCTCCCGGTACGCGTCCACGAGGAAGGCGAGCACGCTGCGGTCGGCGCCCGCCGAGGGCTCGATCACGTAGGGGACCACGTGCGTCTTCCGCTCCTCGTCGAAGTACGTCAGCGACTTGCCGCTCGACCGGGCGTGCTGCTTGAGGTCGAAGTCCGTGCGGTTGGCGATTCCCTCGAGCTCGCTCCAGCCGATCGGAAACCGGTACTCGATGTCGGCCGTGCGCTTCGCGTAGTGCGCGAGCTCGCCCGCGTCGTGCTCGCGCAGACGCAGGTGGTCGGGCCGGATGCCGTACCGCCCGTACCACGCGAACCGCTCCTGGATCCAGCGCTCGTGCCACACCTCGTCCGCCGGACGGCCCTCGATCGTGTCGAGGGGGTTGACGAAGAACTCGATCTCCATCTGCTCGAACTCGCGCGTCCGGAAGGTGAAGTTGCCCGGCGTGATCTCGTTGCGGAACGCCTTGCCGATCTGGGCGATCCCGAACGGGAGCCTGAGTCGCATGGCCTGGAGCACGTTGTCGAAGTTCACGAAGATGCCCTGCGCCGTCTCCGGCCGGAGGTAGGTGACCGCGGCCTCCTCCTCCACCGGCCCCATGAAGGTCTTGAACATCAGGTTGAACTGCCGGGGCGCGGTGAGCTCGCCCTTCCCGCACTCGGGGCAGAGCGTCCGGCGCGCGCCGCAGTGCTTGCACGGCTCGCCCGCCGGAATCTCGAACTTGTTGCCCTTGGTCGCCGGGCAGTAGTGGACCCACGGGGTGCCGTCGAGCCTGTCGGCGCGGAACCGACGCTGGCACGCCTTGCAGTCCACCATCGGGTCGGTGAAGTGGTCGACGTGCCCGCTCGCCTTCCAGACGGCCGGGTGCATCAGGATCGACGCGTCGAGGCCCACGAGGTCGGGACGCAGGTGGACGTTGTCCCGCCACCACGCGCGCTTGACGTTGTTCTTCAGCTCGACGCCGAGCGGCCCGTAGTCCCAGCAGGACCCGGTGCCCCCGTAGATCTCCGACGACTGGAAGACGAAGCCGCGTCGCTTGCACAGCGACACGATCGTGTCCATGCTCACGGGCTCGCTCACGGACGCCCTCCCGGCGCCGGTGACAGCCGGCGGACCTCGCGCACGAAGCGCCCGGTGCGCGTCGGCTGGCCGATCAGTCGCGCCATGTGGGCCTCGAGGACGCCCGCCAGCTCCTCCTCGAGCCGCCCGAGCGGGGACGCGAGCGCCTCCGGCCACGACGTGGCGCGCAGTCGCTCGAGCGCGGCCACGGCGCCCGGCGAGATCGGCGTCGCGTCCCCCGCCTCGCGCGCGCACCGCTCGCAGAGGACGCCGCCCGCGCCGAGCGCCGGCCGCGCGAACGGGTAGGCGCGCCCGCACCCCCCGCACACGTCCAGCCTCGGCCGGTGGCCGAGCGCCTCGAGGCAGCGGACGCCGAAGCAGACCGCCACGCGCACGGGCCGCTCCGCGGTCTCGAGCGCCCGGAGGCTCCGCACGAGGAGCCCCCAGAGCGCCACGTGCCGGTCGTGGTCGGCCGTGAGCCGCGTGACGCACTCGACGATCCAGGCCGCCTGCCCGAGCACCTCCAGGTCCTCCCGCAGGCGGCCGAACGGGCGCACGATGTCGAAGTGGTCGATCCGGAGCAGGTCGCTCCGGCCCGTGTCGAAGAACACCAGCTCGCCCCGTGTGAACAGCTCGAGGGCGCCGCCGAACCGCGAGCGCACCCGCCGCGCCGCCTTCGCGACCCCGCGGATCTTGCCGTGCTCGCGCGAGTAGAAGGTGACCACCAGGTCGCTCTCGCCGATGGGGAAGGAGCCGATCACGATCGCGGCCGAGCGCCCGAGCCCCATCTCAGGAGGTCAGCAGGAACCCGAACTCGCGCAGCGCCCGCGCGTCGCGCCGCCAGTGGCGGCGCACCTCGACCGTGAGCGCGAGGAACACCTTGATCCCGAAGAACCGCTCGAGCTCCCGCCGCGCCGCCGTGCCGATCCGCTTGAGCATGGCCCCGCCCTTGCCGATGAGGATCCCCTTCTGCGATTCCTGCTCGACGAAGACCGTCGCGCGGACGTACAGGCACTCCGGGCGCGCGCGCTCGGCGAGCTCCTCCACCCGCACCGCGACCGCGTACGGCACCTCCTCGCGCGTGAGGTGGAAGATCTTCTCGCGGATGACCTCCGCCACCCAGAAGGTCTCGGGCTGGTCGCTGGTCGCGTCGGGGGGGAAGTACGCGGGGTGCTCGGGCAGGGCCCGCACGATCAGCTCGAGCAGCCGGTCGCAGTTCTCGCCCCCGGCGGCGGAGACCGGCACCAGCTCGGCGAAGGGATACGCGCCGCGCCAGGCCTCGAGCAGCGGCAGCAGGCGGCCCTTCGGGCGGACGAGGTCGCACTTGTTGAGCACGCAGAACACCGGCCCGCGGTGGGCCCGAAGGGGCTCGAGGACGGCCGCGTCCGGCCCGCCGCGAGCGCTCGCGTCGACGACGAGACACACGAGGTCCACGTCCTCGACCGCGCGGCGCGAGGTCTTCAGCATGAAGTCGCCGAGCTTGCCCCCGCCCGCGTGGAGCCCCGGGGTGTCCACGAACACGACCTGCGCGGCGGGAAGGTTCTTGATGCCGGTGATGCGGTTGCGCGTGGTCTGGGGCCGGGGCGACACGATCGCGAGCTTCTCGCCGACCAGCCGGTTCAGCAGCGTCGACTTGCCGACGTTCGGCCGGCCGATGAGCGCGACGAACCCGGCGCGCGTGCTCACGCGAGGAGCCCCCGCCAGAGGCGCGCGGGCGTCCCGCGGCCGGCGGCGCCCAGGATCGCGCGCTCGCGCGCGTGCATCAGGCCGGCCTCGACCGGGTCGCGGTCGTCCCAGCCGACCAGGTGAAGCACGCCGTGGGTCGCCAGCAGCTCGAGCTCGGCGGCGAGCGGCACGCCGAGGCGGCGCGCCTGGCGCCGGGCGGTCTCGGCCGAGATCACGACCTGGCCGACCAGCGGGCTCGGCAAGCCGGGCGCCTCGAGCGGGAAGGCCAGCACGTCGGTGCGCCGGCCCACGCCCCGGTACACGCGATTCAGGCGCCGGATCGCGTCGTCGTCCACGACGAGCACCTCGACGTCGCCGGCCGGCCGGCCAACGGCCGCGAGCGCCCGCCCGGCGGCCCGCGCCAGCCGCGCGGCGGGCACCGCCACGCGGCGCTGACGGTTCACGACCGCCGCGGCCATCAGGCGCCGTCGGCGACGACACCGTCGGCCGGCGCGCCCCCCTCCCGGCCCCGCGCCTCCCAGGCGTCGTAGGCGCGGATGATGGCGGACACGAGGTGGTGGCGGACCACGTCCCCGTCGTCGAAGTAGACGAACTGGACGCCTTCGACGTCGCGGAGCACGCGCTGGATCTCGATCAGCCCCGAGCCGCGGGAGGCGGGCAGGTCCACCTGCGTGATGTCGCCCGTGATCACCATCTTCGAGCTGAAGCCCAGGCGCGTGAGAAACATCTTCATCTGCTCGGTCGTGCTGTTCTGCGCCTCGTCGAGGATGATGAACGAGTCGTTGAGCGTGCGGCCGCGCATGTAGGCGAGCGGCGCGATCTCGATCGCGCCCTTCTCCACGAGGCTCGCGACCCGCTCGGTCTCGAGCATGTCGTAGAGCGCGTCGTAGAGCGGGCGCAGGTAGGGGTGCACCTTCTCGTAGAGGTCGCCCGGCAGGAAGCCGAGGCGCTCGCCCGCCTCCACCGCCGGCCGCGTCAGGACGATCCGGGCCACCTCCCGCTTCATCAGCGCCGAGACCGCCATCGCCACGGCGAGGTACGACTTGCCGGTGCCCGCCGGCCCGATGCCGAAGACCATGTCGTGCTTGCGGATCGCGTCGACGTAGCGCTTCTGGCCGCGCGTCTTCGGGGTGATCCACTTCTTGCGCGCCGGCACCGGGATCGCGTCGCTGAAGACGGCCTTCAGGTCGGCCTCCTCGTCCTCGGCGAGCATCCGGAGCGCGGCCCGCACCTCGACCGAGCGCACCGGCGTGCCGGCCCGCACCAGCTCGGCGAGCTGGGTGAGCGCCCGCTCGGCCCGCCGCACCTGGCGCTCGTCGCCCCGGAGCATGATCTCGTGACCGCGCGCCACGATGCGCACGTCGAGCTCGTGCTCGAGCGTCTTCAGATGGTCGTCGTTGCGCCCCAGGAGCGGCAGCAGGTCGACGTCGGCTGCCAGGGAAATCCGGCGGGTGATCGTGGCGGTGTCGCTCAACTCCTCGGGTCCTTCCCCGAGTCTAGCACGGCGATCCCGAGCTCCCGGAGCTGCGCGGGGCCGACCGGCGCCGGCGCCTCCGTCATCGGGTCGCTGCCCTTCTGCGTCTTCGGGAACGCGATGACCTCGCGGATCGACTCCTCGCCAGCGAGGATCGCGACGAGGCGGTCGAGCCCGAAGGCGATGCCGCCCATGGGCGGCGCGCCGAACTCGAGCGCGTCGAGCAGGAAGCCGAACTTCGCGCGCGCCTCGTCCTTGCCGATCCCGAGCAGCTCGAAGACCCGCTGCTGGACCGCCTGCTGGTGGATGCGGATCGAGCCGCCCCCGATCTCCTGGCCGTTGAGCACGAGGTCGTACGCCTTCGCGAGGGCCTCGGCCGGCCTCCCCTCGAGCAGGGAGAGGTCCTCGTCGCGGGGCGCGGTGAAGGGGTGGTGCATCGCCTGCCAGCGCCGCTCCTCCGCGCTCCACTCGAACATCGGGAAGTCGACGACCCAGAGGAGCGCGTACCCCGCCGCGGGGACGAGGCCGTGGCGTTGCGCGAGGTCCCCGCGCAGCCGCCCCAGTACCAGCGCCGCGGTCGGCATCGCGTCGCCGACGAGCAGGACCAGGTCGCCCGGGCCGGCCCCGACCGCGTCGAGCAGCGCCGCCCGGACCGGCTCGAGGAACTTCGCGACGGGCGACTGCACGCCCTCGGGGGTCACCTTCACCCAGACGAGGCCCTTGGCGCCGTAGGACTTGGCGGCGGCCACGAGGTCGTCGGCCTCCTTGCGCGAGAGGCCGGCCGCGCCCGGGGCGCGGAGCGCCTTGACGACGCCGCCCGCCTCGACCACCTGGGCGAACGCCTGGAACGCGCTCCCCCGGAAGAGCCCGCTGACGTCGACGAGATCGAGCCCGAACCGGGTGTCCGGCTTGTCCGAGCCGTAGCGGTCGAGCGCCTCGGCGTACGTGAGCCGGGGGAACGGTACCGCCACCTCGACCCCGTGGACGCGCCGGATCACCTCGGCGACCATGCCCTCGACGAGCGGCAGGAATTCGTCGCGGTCGAGGAACGAGGTCTCGATGTCGATCTGCGTGAACTCCGGTTGGCGATCCTTGCGGAGGTCCTCGTCCCGGAAGCAGCGCACGATCTGGAAGTAGCGCTCGAAGCCCGCCACCATCAGGAGCTGCTTGAAGAGCTGCGGCGACTGCGGGAGCGCGTAGAAGCTGCCCGGGACGAGCCGGCTCGGCACCAGGAAGTCGCGCGCGCCCTCGGGCGTCGAGCGCGTGAGGAACGGCGTCTCCACCTCGAGGAACCCGTGGCCGTGCAGGTAGTCGCGCACCGCGCGGCACACGGCGTCGCGCAGCGCGAAGTTCCCGTAGAGCGACGGGCGGCGCAGGTCCAGGTAGCGGTACTGGAGCCGCACCAGCTCGTCGACGCCGACCTCGTCCTCGATCGGGAACGGGAGCGCGCGCGCCTCGTTCAGGATCCGGACCTCGCCCGCCTGCACCTCGACCTCGCCGGTCGCGAGCTTCGGGTTGTCCGTGCCGGCCGGGCGGCGCCCCACGGTGCCGCGCACGGCGAGGACGAACTCGCCGCGGACCGTCTCCGCACGGGCGTGCGCGGCCGGGCTCGTCGCCGGGTTGAACACGCACTGCGTGCGCCCCGTGCGGTCGCGCAGGTCGAGGAAGATGAGTCCCCCGTGGTCGCGCCGCCGGTGCACCCAGCCCATGAGCGTGACGGTCCGGCCGGCGTCGGCTGCGCGGAGCACCCCGCAGGTGTGGGTCCGCTTCCAGCCTCCGAGCCCCTCGGTCACGCGCGTCCTCCGAGCGCCAGCAGCGCCTCGACGAGCTCGCCGAGCTTCACCGCCCGCTGCGTCCCCGATTTCATCTCCTTCACGATCGCCTCTCCGCGCTCCAGCTCGGCCTCGCCCACGATCACGACGTGCCCCACCCCGAGCCTGCCGGCGCGCTCCAGCTCGCGGCCGAGCTTTCGGTCGCCGTGGCCAACCTCGACCGCGACGCCCCGCGCCCGGAGCGCGGTCGCGGCCGGCAGCACGCCCTTGAGGGCGGCCTCGCCCAGCGGGATCACGAAGACGCGGGCGCGGTGCTCCGCCGACCCCTCCCTGTCCGCGTCGGGCAGGAGCTGGACGACCCGCTCCACGCCGACGGCGAAGCCGATGCCCGGATCGGGCGGCCCCCCGAGCAGCTTGATCAGCCCGTCGTAGCGCCCGCCGCCCGCGATCGCGTTCTGGGCGCCCAGCTCGGCCGTGGTGAGCTCGAACGTCGTCCGCACGTAGTAGTCGAGCCCGCGGACCAGACGCGGGCTCACGACGTGGCGCACGCCGAGGGCGGCGAGGTACTCGCGGGTCCGCGCGAAGTGCGTCGTGCAGTCCGCGCACAGGAAGGCGCCGAGCGCCGGGGCGCGGTCGAGCACCGGCCGGCACTCGGGCCGCTTACAGTCGAGCGCCCGGAGGGGGTTCTTCTCGGCCCGCTCCCGGCACTCCTCGCAGAGCCCGGCGGCGTGCGCGCGAAGGTAGGCGACCAGCTCCGTGCGGTAGCGCGGCCGGCAGCCGCTCGCCTCGTCGCCGAGCGAGTTGACCTCGACCTCGAGCCGGTCCGCGAGCCCGAG
>Ga0209211_10012083_pt1 | contig 10922 bp, 9 predicted proteins | sample RifGroA2_FD_183992 | JGI IMG/M metagenome (GOLD analysis project Ga0209211, IMG submission 183992) | Groundwater microbial communities from Rifle, Colorado, USA - Groundwater A2 (SPAdes) (version 2) | ecosystem: Environmental > Aquatic > Deep subsurface > Groundwater | place: Rifle, Colorado...
ACTGTTTGCGATAGATTGAAGAAGCATTGTTTTACCGGTTCTGGGCGGAGCAACGATCAGTCCTCTCTGGCCTTTCCCAAGAGGTGTCAAAAGATCCATTATGCGCATAGAAAGGTCAGAATTTCCTGGGTTTTCTACTTCCAGCTTTATTCTCTCCTGGGGATAGAGGGGAGTAAGATTGTCAAACAGTGTCTTATCCTTTGCCAGTTCAGGGTCTTCAAAATTAATTGCTTCGACCTTTAAAAGTGCAAAATATCTCTCACCTTCTTTTGGCGGCCTGATCTGACCTGATACTGTATCGCCTGTTCTTAAGTCAAACCTTCTTATCTGGGAAGGAGAAACGTATATATCATCAGGTCCCGGAAGGTAGTTATAGCCGCTTGATCTTAGAAATCCGAAACCATCTGGTAGGGTTTCCAAGACGCCTTCACCGTAAATTAAACCGTTCTTCTCAATCTGGGCTCGCAGGATTTCGAAAATCAGCTCCTGCTTACGCAAAGAGCTTATTCCAGAAACACCAAGCTCTTTTGCATACGAACTCAGTTGAACTATGGTTAAATTCTTTAATTTTGGAATATCCATGCTCTCTTCTTTTTTAATCTCTTCTTTAGGTACTTCCTTGATTTCTTCCTTGGTTTCTTTAGCTTCTTTAGCTTCTTTGATTTCCTTGGTTTCCTTGGCTTCTTTTTTAGTTTCCCTTGCGACTGTTCTTGGCATCTTTTTGTTACCCTCGAAATAGTTTTATTTGTTAAATGTCTTTTCTCTCAATCTGATGAAGAGATTTAAGAGAATATAAACTCTCGCCTGAGAGTTATAATTAGTTCAATGTTACTTTTAACTTGCTGGTGCGGATTTTTTTTAGAACAAAGGAAAAGATGGTTCCAAAACAACTTTAAAACTGAAATATTTTTTGCCTAAATATCGGTATCAAAACTCTAAATATAAGGTTTTTAAACGCTATCGGGATTATCAGCTCCAGCAGAAAATCTGTTTAAAAAGAATATTAACTACTTTCCCCTTTTGTTTTTTTTCGCCACTACTTTCTCACGTTAGTTTTAACCGAAGGATTAAATGAGGTTAATTAAATTGTCATATATTGTTTAAAATAAAAGCTTAATTTTGTCAATATATTTTTTGGAGGTTTGTGAAAAATATGCCAGAAGACCTCTGATTACACAGATTTAGGAAGATTACAGAGATTTTTTCTTTGTAAATTCAATCTGTGGAATCTCATCTATAATCTGTGTAATCACAAAACGAGACTTTTTCAGAATTTTTGATTTTCTTTCTTCCTTGACAAGAGGAGGGTTTTATTTTATTTTCTCCAAATTACAGGATTATCTTGTGTCATTCCCACCCCGTATTGGAGTACGGGGTAAACTCCAGTGGGAATCCAGACGCCGTCCCCGCCTGCCGGCAGGCAGGCAGGAATGACAAATAAGAATCTTACGTTTTTTAGATTCCCTGCAGCTTGCTGTAGGGAGCTTCAAACTTTCATTAATGGATTTGGAGGTAAATAGTTTTACAAAATGTTTTTATCAGGACATGAGCTTAGGACCTTGTTTTTAGATTTCTTCAGAAAAAGAGATCATAAGATTATCCCAAGTTCTCCTCTCCTCCCGCAAAATGATCCGACCCTGCTTTTTACAAATGCAGGGATGGTTCAATTTAAAAACATATTCCTGGGAGAGGAAACAAAGCCATACAAAAGGGTTGCCACGGCGCAGAAGTGTGTGAGGGCAGGGGGTAAACATAATGATCTTGAGATAGTGGGAAAGACTTTGCGTCACCATACATTTTTTGAGATGTTGGGAAATTTTTCTTTTGGGGACTATTTCAAAGAAGCTGTCATAGAATTTGGATGGGAGTTTCTGACAGAAACGGTTAAGATTCCGAAAGAATTGTTCTGGGTATCAGTGTTTGAAAAAGACGATGAAGCTTATGAGATCTGGAGAACCAAAATAGGAGTTCCACGAGAAAGAATTGTAAGGCTTGGGCAGAAAGATAATTTCTGGCAAATGGGTGAAACCGGTCCTTGCGGTCCATGCTCAGAAATAATAATTGACCAGGGTGAAAATTTCGGCTGTAAAAAACCTGAATGCAGAGTAGGATGCGAATGCGACAGGTATTTAGAATTATGGAATCTTGTTTTCATGCAATTTAACAGGGATGAGAAGGGAAATCTCTCTCCCCTACCGAAGCCAAGTATAGACACAGGCCTTGGTCTTGAGAGAATATCGGCAATCGTTCAAGGCGTCAGATCTAACTTTGAAATTGATTTAATCAGACCCCTTATAGATTCTATCTCAGAGATCTCTAAGAAAGAATACGGTTCAAACCAGGTAGATGATATTTCAATCAGGGTCATAGCTGATCATATCCGTGCAATTTCATTCTTAATCGGCGATGGCATTTTGCCTTCCAATGAAGGGCGTGGTTATGTACTTCGCAGAATTTTAAGAAGAGCCCTCCGTCACGGAAAAATACTGGGTATAGAGGGCCTGTTCCTTAATAAATTGGTCATTGTCCTGATTGAAATAATGAAAGAACCTTATCCGGAGCTGCTTGATGCTAAGGAACTTATAATAAAACTGGTTTTAAGTGAGGAAGAGAGGTTTGCTAATACCCTTGAGCAGGGTATAAAAATTTTGAACGAGCTTATGCTTAATTTGGATGAAAAAAATATACTGTCAATCCCGGGCAGGGAGGTTTTTAAGCTCTATGATACTTACGGGTTTCCTGTGGATTTAGCCAATGAAATAGCTTCTGATAAAGGATTTGCCCTCGATATGGAAGGGTTTTCATCTGCAATGGATGAACAAAAAAGGCTCGCAAAGCAGTCATGGAGCGGTTCAGGAGAAGAGAGAACCAAACCTGTTTACAGGAAGGTTGCTTCAGAAATAAGCCCTGTCCAGTTTGTAGGTTATGATGTTCCCGTATCCAATTCAAAAATTTTGAAAATATTGAAGGGTAATAACCCAACCGACGTCCTCATTAAGGGTGAAGAGGGTGAAATAATTTTAGATAAAACTTCATTTTATGGGGAATCCGGGGGCCAGGTAGGAGATACAGGTAAAATAATAAGCAGAGGTTCAGTTTTTGAGGTAGAAGACACTCAAAAGCCTTTGCCGGAATTAATAGTACACAAGGGGAAATTAATAACAGGGACTATAAGGACCGGGGATGATGTAGAAGCAAAAATTAATACTTATAACAGGAAGCAAACACAGGCAAATCATACGGCTACCCATCTACTGCAGGCAGCTTTAAAGGAAGCCCTTGGCGATCATGTTAAGCAGTGCGGTTCACTTGTAGAGCCAAAGAGATTGAGATTTGACTTTACCCATTTTTCTCAGATTGGAAAAAATGATATTCAAAGGGTTGAAAAAAATGTCAACGAGAAGATTCAGGAAGATTATAAAGTTGAAATTATTCACATGCCTTTCAAGGAAGCAATAAATTCAGGAGCAACAGCGCTGTTTAATGAGAAATACGGAGATGAAGTCAGAGTTATTGAAATTTCAGACTTCAGCAAAGAGCTTTGCGGAGGTACACACGTAAAATCAACAGGTGAGATAGGAATTTTGAAAATTCTTCAGGAAAGATCAATTGCTGCTGGAATCAGGAGGATAGAAGCTATAACAGGAGTTGCTGCCTTAGAATATATTCAAAAGAAGGAAGAAGAGATTGAAAAAATTGCAAGCACTCTAAAAACAAGGAGCGAGGACATAATCCCAAAAATTAAAAAATTGTCTGAGACAATCAAAGAGTATGAACGACAGATAAGCAAGCTTAAATCAGCAGGAGGGAAGGGGAGCATCGAGGAAATACTCTCATCAAAAGTAAAAGATCTCAACGGGATTAAGGTAATAGCATCAATTGTAGAAACAGAGTCTGTAGGAGAGTTGAGGGATCTTGGTGACAGGCTTAAAGACAGGTTAAGGTCTGGTGTAATAGTTTTAGGTGCAGAAATAAAAGGTAAAGCATCAATAATAGTTTGTGTAAGCAAGGACCTGACAGATAAATTCCATGCTGGTAACATAGTAAAAAAGATATCTAAGTTTGTTGGAGGAGAAGGCGGGGGAAGAAAGGACTTTGCGCAGGCTGGCGGAAAAGACGGAGAAAAGCTTGAGGAAGCAATAAACCAGACCCATGCAATACTGCGGGAAGAGGTTTTTTAAGGGAGATATATGAATCTAAAATACATAAAATACCTTATAGTTACTTTAGTCTTTATCTCCTCAGGGACTTCTTTATCCCGGGGGGAAATCATTGACCGTATAGTTGCAATAGTAAACGACGAATCAATTACTCTTAGCGAGCTTAAGAGAGAGACAACACCTATAATTTTTGAGGCTAAGAGCAGGTATCCTCTCGAAGAACAGAAAGACCGGATAAAGGAAATTAAGGAAAAAGTCTTAGCTGAGATGGTGAAAGAGAAACTGCAGCTTCAGAAAGCAAAGGAACTCGGGATTACTGTTTCTGAAGAAAATATTTCATCAGCAATAGAGGAGCAAAAGAAAACATATTCCTTATCTGAAGAGCAATTTCAGGAGTCGCTGAAAAAAGAAAATCTGACACTTCTTCAATACCGTCAGAAGATACGGGAGCAAATTACAATTATTACGCTGATGAATCATGTGGTGAAACCCAAAATATTCTTTACCTCAAAGGAGTTAAAGGACTATTATGACACTAATATGGATTATTTTAAAACTCCCGGTACAGTCCACCTGCAGCAGATTTTAATTAAAACAGACAGAGACAACGGCAAAGCCGGTTTGACTGATTTAGAGCCAAAAATCTATAAAGTATTTAATGAAAGAAAAAGTTACGAAGGACTTGTAGAGCTGGCTGATAAGTTTGAGAAGGAAGGTATAGTTTCAAGGCTAACAGATATGGGGGTGTATAAGAAAGATGAATTGGCACCTGAGTTTGCAATTGCTTTTTCATTGAATAGCGGAGATTTTGCAATCGTAAAAGGGGAATCTTCCTATCATATCCTTAAAGTGCTTGAGAAAACGAAAGATTCAATAAAACCTTTTTCTGACGCTAAGGACCAGATTGAAGAGATTCTTTATAACAGAAAAAGGGATAAAATTTACCAGGACTACCTTAAGGAATTAGAAGAAAACGCATATATTGAGAAAAAAGATCTTGATTGACAAAACAGCTATAAGCTATAAGTTGTAAGCTGTAAATAGAAAAGAAAAGCGGAAAGTTCAAAGTTAAAGTGTAATTTTAAAATATTTTCCAGAAATTCTACCTTTTTATTTTTGAGTTTTAAATTTTTTAGCTTATAACTTAAAGCTTAAAGCTTATAGCTTTTTTAGACCTGCAAATTTAGCAGTTAATATAAAGGGAAAAATATGGTTGATTGGTTAGGGAAAACATTATTCTGCCAAATATGTGGCAAGGAGATTAAAGTCATAAGACCACCCGGGCCCAGTTGGGGATCAGGTCCTTCCGTTATGTGCTGCAGAGAAGAGATGATAGTAAAGACCTACGCTAGTCAGAAGACTGGCCAAGAGAAGGAAGAGGTAGTAAACGAGAATGGTAAATATTATACATGCCTGGTCTGTGGGAGAGAGATAGAAATAAAGAAGGGTGGCAAGGGGACTGTCTATTGCTGCGGACAGCCAATGGTTTTGAAGCAATAACCATTAGTAAAAAAATTAACTAACAAAATCCAAAATAAATCTAATAGCTGTAAGTTATAGGCTATAAGCTTTAAAAAATATAAAGATTATATCTAAAAGCAACAAACTTAAACTTCCCCCCAAAACTTCACTAATAATAATTTTAAATTTTGCAATTTAGTTTAGAGCTTTTCATTTTACATTTTTGCTTACAGCTTAACGCTTGTAGCATATAGCTGTTCTATTTTATTTCTGCAATTTTTTCTGCTGCAATTTTAGCCTCATCAGAATTCTTATACTCAGTAATTATTTTAGTAAAACTATTTTTAGCATTTTCCTTGTCCCCAAGTTCCATGAAAGACATCCCCTGTTTTAGATAAGCAGCAGCTACTTTGTTTCCTTTGGGATATTTTTTTATGACTTCAAAAAATGCCAATATAGCTTCTCTATATTTTTTCTGTGAATAGAAACATTCACCTATCCAATATTGGGCATTCCCAGCATTTTTTGAATTTGGGTAAAGCTCTAAATATTTACTGAAATTTTGGCGTGCCTTTTCAAATTCACCCTTGAGATAATTTTGATAAGCTTCCTTATATACATCTTCCTCTGAAGGCTTATTTTCCTGCTTGGCTTCCTCAACCTCAGGTTGAGTTTTTACTTCAGGCGCAGGGACATTGACTTGAGAATTTTGCGGAGCGGGAGGAATTACTGGTGTTGCCTTTTCTGTGCTTTCTCCGGATGAAGCATAAATCTTTTTTTCAAGTTCTGCCAAGCGGTCTCCTAAAGATTCAATTGAGATGGTCAGGTTTTTCTTGAATTCATCAAGATCTGTAGGGAGTTTCTTAGTCTTAACCTCACTCTCTTCTATCAATCCCTTTACACTCTGGACTTCTGTCAGGATGTTCTTCTGGTCAGCTTCTAAATCAGCCTGTTTCCGTTTTAGTCCATTACCAAGTTCCTTTAATTTGTCTTCAACCGATTTTATTCTATTATCCATATCCTTATTTTCCCGGGCGGTTGTATCCCTTAATGAGATGAGTTCTCTTCTCACTAAGTCCATATCAGATTGGTAAGCACACCCTGTAAATAATGAAATAGAGAATAGTAAAAAACTAAACAGCATCAAAAGTTTTCTCACATGAATCTCCTAAAAAGTAATAATTTCCTGCCTTAGAAGTAAATCACAAAATCTCCAAGAAGGGGGTGAAGCAGCCTGAGAGCGTTTACGGGAGAGGATATATCTTTCCATAGTCCTCTATATTCTATATATGACCAGGCTTTTATATAAATGGATGCTCCTTAAAAGCAACCCCACCCCCAAACAGAAAAACAAACCAGATAAACGTAATGTTTAATTCTTCTATTTTGAAACTATTACAAAATGGTCTCTGCGGTTCTTTGCCCAGGCAATTTCGTTATGTTCCGGGTCTAAGGGTTTTTCTTCACCATAACTTATGGTGGAAATTCTCGATGCATTTATCCCTAAAGTAACAAGATACTGTCTGGCAGTTTCAGCCCTTCTTTCTCCCAGGGCTAAATTATATTCTTCAGTCCCTCTTTCATCACAATGTCCTTCAATTAGGATATTTATATCAGGATATTCCGAAAGAGTAGAAGCATTCTTAGTAAGCTTCTCCCTTGACTTGTCAGTAAGTGTAAATTGGTCAAATTCAAAGTTGATGTCGAGGAGCTGCTCCTGCAGCTTAGCTACCAGGGCATCGCCTTTCAAAGATTCCTCTTCCAATTTTTCTTCCGCTGGCAATCCCTCTTTTCCTTCTTTAGTTTCACTACCAGCTTCCGGAGCTCCGGCAGCTTGTGCTTCCTGAGAAGCTTCTTGTTTTACAACCTGCTTTTTTGCACAGCCATAAAAAACCACGAGCGGCGTAATCAACAGTATTAACCCTAAAAGTAAAACTCTCCATCCAAAAATCCCTTTTTTCATTATTTCTCTCACCCCCTCTCTTTATATAATTGTTTATTTTTAAGTTTTAAAATTTTCCAAAACAGGTGCCCACGAAGGATTGGTTTCATCACCTTTAGTAGAGCCGACTAATTTCTGGTTGCTTCCGTCAGCATTCATTATGAAAATCTTGGACCTTCCATTGCGGTTCGAACTAAATGCGATAAAACGCCCGTCCGGAGACCAGCTTGGTGATTCATTATTACCTGAATTATAGGTAAGCCTTCTTAATTCACTCCCATCAGCATTGATGACAAAAATATCAAATAGCCCGTTTTGCTGGGAAGTGAAAGCTATCTTATCACCCTTTGGAGACCAGGAAGGTGAAGCATTGTAGTTCCCTTCAAAGCTGAGTCTTCTCAAATTTTTCCCCTCTGAATCCATAACATAAATCTGGGGAGTCCCTGAACGACTCGAAGTAAAGGCTAACCATTTTCCGTCCGGAGACCAGGAAGGTGAAACGTCAATGGCAAAGTTGTCAGTTAGTCTTTTCAGGTTACTCCCGTCAGGCTTCATTGAATAAATTTCTGAATTACCATCAGTTGACAATGACACTGCTATCTTGTTGTTAACTTTACACCACGAACCTCCTAAGGTCAATCCCTTTCTATTTAATAAATTGGATTCCTTGTAAAGAAAAAGATCAAGGAGATACAATTTTGGATATTTGGATTTGAAGGAAGCATAGATCAATTTTTTCCCGTCAGGAGACCAGTTCGGCGCTAAATTAATCGATTTGTTTGATGTGAGTTTTCTGATGTTATAGCCGTCATAATCCATTACATATATCTCTTTATTTCCTCCTTCATTTGAGACGAAGGCAATTTTTGTTTCAAACACTCCTTCTGTTCCTGAGAGTTTTAACAGGATTTCATTGGCAAATTTGTGTGCCATTTTTCTTAAATCATCAATCTTCCCGCTATACCTTTTTCCTGTTATAAACTGGCCCTGTGCAGTATCAAAGAGCCGTGCCTCTACAGCTATAGAATCTCCTTTCTGAGTAAGACCACCTTTTATCAGAAGTTCAGCTCCTGTCAAAGCCCATTTCCTGAAATTTATTTCCTGTCCCGTAATTCCCTCTTCTGCAGCGGATTGAGAAAAGTTTTTTGGATCAATCAGGGCAAAAAATCCGGAGAATTCCAGATCTGAAGAAAGTGTCCCTCTCAGTATTTTGTCTAATTTTTCCTGCTCCTTTACATTCCCCATATTTTTAAATTCACTAATGGCTATAGGGAATTTTCTGAGGGAAGGAGAATTAATATCAATATAAACCTTTGACCATAAGTTTGTTCCTAAAAATAAAAAAGAAAAAATTGCAGTTATGATTAACAATTTTCTGAATCCCATATAATTAAAACCTTTTTTAGTTCCTTCTTTAAATCCTAAACAGCCTATATCATCAAAATGGGTAGGTTAGGGTCTCCTGACCCGAACTTCCAGCGGGGTCTGGAGACCCCGCTCTACCCTCGCTTAAAAGTTCCTTATCTTTTATTAAACCTCTGTAGTTATCCTGCCTGATACAGAGGTCAGGCACTACAATAGAAAATTAAGGCTCAGATGGGAAAAACCTTATTCCTAATTCAAAATATTCTTCTCCATATCCTTCAGGGACCGGAGGCAGCGGGTTTGCCTTGGCAATTGCCCTTAAAGCCGACTGATCAAAAAATGTATTCCCGGAAGGTTTTTCAGTCCATACTTTCACTATCTCTCCGTCTTTCCTGATTCTTATAGCAATGATAGCTTCAAGAGTTTTTCTTCCTGAAGTCATCTTTTCAGGAAGAACCCATGAGTCTTTGATTTTTGACCAAATCACACTATAGTATATCTGAAATTTTAAATCAATTGTTCCCTGCGCTGCCCCGTCATGGCTTGAAATTTTTGTACCGGCGCCTTCTTTTCCTTCACCTGAACCAGAAATATCAGCCTGGTTTTTTGCTAAAATACCTTGCCTTATTTTTTCCACTGCCTTTTCCATTTCTTCATCAGCCATTTTATTTGATGTTATAACAGGTGTTTTTTTTATTACTGCTGGTTTTTGTTTTACTTTCTTGTCTTTTTTATAAGCTATCTTATTTTCATGCTGAGGCTTTTTTACCTTCATCTCCTCTTTGGGAGCATCAGGTATAGCTGGTTTAGGTTTACTTTCTGCAAGGCCTGTGCCGGGACCAGGAGGAAGCTCTTTTTTCTGCAAACTCACAAGGTTAACTGAAATAACAGGTGAACTGTTTATTCCAATCTTCTTAAAGCTGGGGATTAAAAATAGAATACTGAAAAGAGTGAAGTGAATAAGAAGGGAAAGAATGATTGTCCCTTTAAATCCATGTTCTAATCCATAACTCTGAAAATTATTTTCTAACAGGGCTATCAACTTCCTTTTCCTCTTCTGTTATCATCCCTAATCTCTCTACCCCTGACTTCTTAGCCTCAGCCATTACTTTAATTACAAAACCATAAGGAATCTTCTGGTCAGCTTTCAGATAGAGGTCTTTGTTTCCCCTGTACTGAATCAGCTCTTTTAACTTGGGCCCAAGTTTATCAAGTGAAATTAATTGCTTGTTCAGAAATATTTTATTGCCTCCGGCAATAGTTAAAATTAACTCTTCTTCTTTTATCTCGATTGGTTTGGATTCAGCTTTTGGAAGATTGACGTCTATTCCCTGAAGCATCATGGGAGCTGTTACCATAAATATTATGAGTAACACTAACATTACATCGACAAAGGGAGTGACATTTATCTCGGAAAGTGTTGTCAGTTCTTTTCTCTGTGAGTCTATCTGCAAATTCCTTCTCCCTGTTTCACCTCTACTCCTCCATTGTCATTCCTGCGAAAGCAGGAATCAAGACTCTGTCCCTGCGAAAGCGGGGTACTGTTAGAATGAACTGGATTCCGCATTCCCCACTTTCGTGAGGACAGGCGTGTGTGGAATGACAGACCTGTTTCTGAACTGTTCAGTAAGTTTATACCCCTCAGCTCTGCTACGGAGTAGTTCATTCTATATAATCATAAACAATGATTTTTATAAATCTATTTCTCAAAATACTGTCTTTTAACAATATTCAAAAATTCAGAAGAGAAATTGTCCATCTCGTTTGCAAGAACTTTTACCCGGCTGACAAAGTAATTATATGCGACAACTGCCGGGATTGCGGCTGCCAGTCCCGCTGCTGTTGCTATAAGTGCCTCTGATATGCCGGGAGCGACTACCACAAGGGAGGCTGAACCCATGTGGCCAATTCGCCTGAAAGAATCCATTATTCCCCATACAGTACCAAAGAGACCTATGAAAGGAGCAGTTGAGCCTGTCGTTGCTAAAAACGGA
>Ga0209211_10012086_pt1 | contig 10919 bp, 10 predicted proteins | sample RifGroA2_FD_183992 | JGI IMG/M metagenome (GOLD analysis project Ga0209211, IMG submission 183992) | Groundwater microbial communities from Rifle, Colorado, USA - Groundwater A2 (SPAdes) (version 2) | ecosystem: Environmental > Aquatic > Deep subsurface > Groundwater | place: Rifle, Colorado...
ATTGCCAGCGGCGCGCGCTCGCGGCCGGGGGGCGATCGCAGGGTGAAGGGCGAGGGAAGAAATGGCTTCATGGCGACGGTGCTCCGGGACCATGATAGCGAAGATCGCTCCCGGCCATAACTGTCAGAGTTGACAGGTAGATTGCTTCCCGCTACAAGTGAAATGAATGACGCGATCCGCGAACCCGAATGAGTATCGCTCGATGACCGATCACCTCCCTATTACTCCGCACCGGGAATCACCGCACTTGCTGCTGGTCCACAACGCGCATCGGAATTTTTTCCGGGGCGCGGTGCTCGGTGCCCGCAGCCTCGGCTTCGAGCACTGCGGCTACCTGATCGGCGTTCCCGTGCGGGGCGCCGGCTGGCGCTTTGTGATGACCAGCAATTTTCCCCGGTCCTGGCAGGAGCACTATCTGAGGCAGGGCTACCAGGCGATCGACCCGACGATAGAACATGCCAAGACCAATGTTCTGCCCTTGACCTGGTCCAGCGCCCTTTTCGATCCGGCGCTTGCCAGGGATGCCAGGGAGATCGGCTTTAACCACGGCTGGACGCAGCCGCTGCGCGATACCAACGGAAAATTCGGCGTACTGACCCTGGCCCGCAGCCAGGGCGCCATCAGCACCGACGAGTTGGAGGCGAAACTGCCGATGATGCAATGGCTGGCGCAGGTGGTTCATGCCCGGCTGTTTCGCACCTTCCTTGCCCGCCAGCGCAATGAGTGTAGCCCCAGGCTTTCCGAGCGCGAGATCGAGGTTCTGCGTCTGTCCTCCGAAGGCCGCACCGCCGCCGACATCGCGACACTGACTGGCGTTGGCGAACGCACTGTCAACTTTCATATCGGCAACATCATCACCAAGCTCGGAGCGACCAACAAGACGCACGCCGTGACCCTGGCGATGCGCCTGGGTCTAATCGACTAGACCCTTCGTTGCGAATCCAAGGCGGCGCCCTACAGGGCATGTACCCGGTCGCCGCGGGCGAAGCCGAGCAGAGGCACCGGCATGCCGCGTCCCAGTGCGATCACCTTGAACAATTCACCCATTTCGTCGGGTGAAACAAGTACGTTCACCGCGCCGCGCGCGCGCAGTTCCACGGCTGCCGCCGTGCCACCAGCGCCGACTTCTTGCTTCGGCAGCAATTCGCCGATTCCGCAGTTGATCAGGAAGTTGGCCTGGCTGGTGTAGCCCAGCACCTCCAGCCCGGCCTCGAAGCCGGCTTCGGCAACCGCGGTGAAATCGACATGCGCGGTGATGTCGGACAGGCCGGGCAGCCAGAAGGGGTCTTCATGCACCCGATGCCGGTAATGGCAGCGTAGCGTGCCGCCGTCGCGCAGCGGATGATAAAGCTCGTCGCGCGGCAGGCCGTAGTCGATCAGCAGCAGCGTGCCCTTTTCCAGGCGCCGCGCCAGTTCGGCAACCCAGGATCTGGTCGCCAGGCTGACCTCGCCGCTATACGGCGCGATCACCGCCAGCGCCCGTGCCGCGGCCAGAAGGGCGCCGGACGCCGGGCGTTCGACGGTCACCAGCCGTTCATTCGTCAGGCCGACGCCGCCTTCCAGGACGCCGGCCTCCGGCCCTTCAGCTTCCCAGCGCACGGCGTGGGTCGGCATGGCGTCGAGCACTTCGTTGGCCAATACGCAGCCGGATAATCGCTCCGGCAGTTGGTCGAGCCATTCGACGCGGCCAGCGAACCGCGGCGCATGGGCGGTCAGCGTGGCGTGCTGGCGCGCGCGCAGCTCGCCGGACAGTTCGAGGATCAGGTAACGCTCGGGAGCGCAGCCGAGTGCATCGAGAGCCGGCAGCAGGTCCGCTGCCAGCCGCCCGCTGCCGGCGCCGGCTTCGATTACGCGCGGGCTGGAAGCCGCCAGTACCTGGGCCACTTGGCGCGCCAGGGCCTGACCGAATAGCGGCGTCAGTTCGGGCGCGGTGAGAAAGTCGCCCTCGGCGCCGAACTTGCGCGCGCCGCCGGAGTAGTAGCCCAGGCCCGGTGCATACAGCGCCAGCTCCATGTAGCGGGCGAAGGACATCCAGCCGCCGCCCGTTTCAATTTCGGCCGCGATGAGGCGTGTCAGCGCGTCGCTGGCGGATTGCGCATCGGCCGAAGGTTCGGGCAGGTCGGTTTGCATCAGGCCGAAGGTGGCCGGATGCCGGCGACAAGTTCGGCCATTTGCAGGGCGTCCGCCGTTCCCTGTTGGCGCAGGCCGGCCACCACGCCGGCGCGATTGGCGGGCGGCTGGTTCTGGCTGATCTTCCATTTTCCCTTGAGTTCGGTGATGCCGATCTCTATGCCGACGATGGCCGTCAGCAGTTTGTCGATGTAGTCGGACGGCGCGTCGGCAAGGTGCCAGGGTTCGGCAAAGCCGGCTTCATGGTGGTCGACCAGGGTTTTTAACTGCAGGCGCAGCCAGAGCGGATCGTCGATTGCCCGCAGACGGCCGTGGGCATGGACCACCACGTAGTTCCAGGTCGGCACCGCCCTGCCGTGTTCGCGCTTGGTCTCGTACCACGAGGGCGTGACATAGGTCTGCGGGCCGTGGAAGATCACCAGCACCTCGGCGTCCGCGGATTCCTGCCACAGCGGGTTGGCGCGGGCGACGTGACCTTGCAGGGCGCCGAACGGGCCGATTTCCGCAGCCAGATGCAGCGGCAGATGATTCGCCGTCAGGCCGTCCGCGCCATGTGTGACCAGCGTGGCGAAGGGATGCGCGGACATTGCCGCGCGCAGCACCTCGGTGCGGGACTCCTCGAATTGGGCGGGCAGGTACATTCGGTCTCCTCGCGCCGGCTCAGATCACTACGCCATTCTTTTCGCCGATCTCGTACACGATGTGAGCGCGCCCGACCAGCAGCGTGTCGAGCGTGCCGATCTGCTTCACGTCCTTGTTGGAGTAGGGCAGCTTGTGCAGGATATAACGCAGCGCATTGAGCCGTGCGCGCTTCTTGCAGTCTGACTTGATTACGGTCCACGGTGCGTCGGCGGTGTCGGTGTGGAAGAACATCGATTCCTTGGCCCTGGTGTAGTCCTCCCATTTGTCGAGCGACGCGAGGTCGATCGGCGAGAGCTTCCATTGCTTGAGCGGGTGCGTTTCGCGTTCCTTGAAGCGGCGGCGCTGTTCCGCGCGCGACACCGAGAACCAGAACTTGATCAGATGCACGCCGCTTCTGACCAGGGTGCGCTCGAACTCCGGCGTCTGCCGCATGAATTCCTCATATTCGGTATCGGTGCAAAATCCCATCACCCGCTCGACGCCGGCGCGGTTGTACCAGGAACGGTCGAACAGCGAGATCTCGCCGGCGGTCGGCAGGTGCTGCACGTAACGCTGGAAGTACCATTGGCCGCGTTCCACCTCCGAGGGTTTTTCCAGTGCGACGACGCTCGCGCCGCGCGGATTCAGGTGTTCCATGAAGCGCTTGATGGTGCCTCCCTTGCCGGCCGCATCGCGGCCCTCGAACAGGATCACCACCTTCTGCCCGGTTTCCTTGACCCAGGCCTGCAGCTTGAGCAGCTCGACTTGCAGGTGGTATTTCTGCCGTTCGTAATTGCGTCGCGTCATCAGGTGCAGGTAGGGGTAGCCGCCTTCGCGCCAGTTGGGCGCCAGTTCGTCGTCCGGGTGCTGGCTGGCGGCCACTTCACGCTGCAGCAGGGCTTCCTTGAGTGCTTCGATATCGTCGGGCGAGGCGCCTTCGACCATGGCCTTGAGCCCTTGCGCCAGCTTGGCGCCCTCGCCATGCCTGGCATGGGCCACGATGTCGCGCACTGCCTCCATCTTCGAATCGCGGGCGGCGTTCGAGCGATCCTTGATCACGAAATCCTTGATGCCCTTTGCCGTGCGGGAAGGCGTCACGTCGCCGGCCGCTGGCCGCCGCGACCGCTGCGTCGGCGCTTTGGCGGCGGGCTTCGCGGCGGGCTTGACCGGGGCCTTGGCTGCTGCCGTGTCGGAGACCACCGGGACCCGCTTCGGGGTCGTCGCTTTAGCTGCCATTCAATTCTCCTTCGTACTCTCCAGCAGTTCGTGAATCTCCAGCCAGCGTGATTCTGCCGCCTCGATATTCTGCGTCAATAAGCTCTGCCGCAGGGTGAGTTCTTCCAGCAGGCGGGTTTCCGGGCTGGCGTACAGGGATTGATCGGCCAGCCGGGTTTCCAGCAGCTTGAGTTCGCCCTGCCATTCGGCGAGCTGCTGTTCGAGCTTTTCGGATTCCTTGAGCAGCGGTCGCCGTACTGCCAGCGCCGACTCTTTGGACAGTGCGGCGGCCGGCTTTTCATTCGCAGCATTGCTGCCGGCGCTGCGTGACGAGGTATTGCTCTTGCCGCTTTTCTTTTCCGCGGCGCGGTCCTGCGCCAGCCATTCGGCATAGTCGTCGAGGTCGCCGTCGAAGGGCGTGACACGGCCAGAGGCCACCAGCCAGAGTTCGTCGCAAGTGGCGCGCAGCAGATGCCGGTCGTGCGACACCAGCACCATGCCGGCCTCGGTTTCCTGCAAGGCGATGGTCAGCGCCTCGCGCATTTCGAGGTCGAGGTGGTTGGTCGGCTCGTCCATCAGCAGCAGGTTGGGCGCGGTGCGGATCATCAGCGCCAGCGCCAGGCGCGTCTTCTCGCCGCCGGAAAAGCGGCCGCAGGGCGCATCGACCATGTCGCCGCGGAAATCGAAGCCGCCGAGATAGCTGCGCAGGTCCTGCTCGCGCGTGCGCGGCTCCTGCTTGATCATGTGCCACAGCGGCGATTCGGCCGGCCGCAATTGTTCCAGCTGGTGCTGGGCGAAGTAGCCGAGATTGAGATTGCGTCCTTCCTCGCGCACGCCGGCTTGTGGCTGCAACTCGCCGGCGAGCAGTTTCATCAGCGTCGACTTGCCGGCGCCATTGCGGCCGAGCAGGCCGATGCGGCTGTCGGGGCGCAGCGTGAAACGGAGTCTGTCAAAAATCACCGTATCGCCATAGCCGACTTTCGCGTCGTCCAGCAGCAGCAGCGGATCGGAGAAGCCTTTCGGCTCGGGGAAGCGAAAACTGAAGGGCGTGTCGATATGGGCGGCGACGATGTCGCCCATCTTCGCCAGCATCTTGATCCGGCTTTGCGCCTGCCGCGCCTTGGAGGCCTTGGCGCGGAAGCGGTCGATGTAGCTTTGCAGGTGCGCCGCCTCGCGCTTCTGCTTGGCCGCCAGCGCCAGGTCGTTGGCCAGGCGCTCGGCGCGCGCGCGTTCACAGGCCGAGTAGTTGCCGGTGAACAGCTGCATCTTGCCGGCCTCGATGGCGAGGATGTGGCTGGTGACGACGTCGAGGAAATCGCGGTCGTGCGAAATCAGGATCAGCGTGCCCGGATAGCTCTTCAGCCAGGCTTCGAGCCAGATGATCGCGTCGAGGTCGAGGTGGTTGGTCGGCTCGTCGAGCAGCAGCAGGTCCGAGCGGCACATCAGTGCCCGCGCGAGGTTCAGGCGCACGCGCCAGCCGCCGGAGAATTCGGCCACCGGGCGCTGGAAATCCTCGTCCGAGAAACCGAGGCCGTGCATCAGGGCGGCAGCGCGCGCCGGCGCGGCGTAGCCGTCGATCTCGCCGAGGCGCGAATGCAGCAGGCCGATCTGCTCGCCGGCATGGTGATCGTCGTGATGGTCTTCCGCGGCGATGAGGTCGCGCTCGATCTGGCGCAGTTCGCTATCGCCGTCGAGCACGAAATCGAGCGCGGCATCGGGCAGCGCCGGCGTGTCCTGGGCGACGTGGGCCAGCACCCAGTTCGGCGGGCGTTCGAGGTCGCCGCGATCGGCGTGCAGTTCGCCGCGCAAGAGGCCGAGGAAGGAGGACTTGCCGCAGCCGTTGGCGCCGGTCAGGCCGACCTTCCAGCCCGGATGGAGTTGCAGCGTGGCGCCGGTGACCAGCGCCTCGCCGTTGCGGGAAAAGCAAAGGTCGCGCAGGAGGATCATACGAGCCGAATCGGTGAGGCGTTTTCGGGATGATAGCCCTGGCGGCCTTCGTAGCAGGCGGCGATGCGGGCCATGTCGGCGGCTTCGTCGCCCGAAAGCTGCAGGCTTGATACCAGGCCGATCTCGCGGCGAGGATAGTCGATCGCGCCGACCAGCACCGGCACCCCCGCCGCCATCGCAATGCGGTAGAAGCCGGACTTCCAGCCGGGCTGCAGGCAGCGCGTGCCCTCGGTGGCGATCACCAGCAGGAAGCGATCCCTGCGCCGGAACTCAGCGACCATGCGTTCGACGAAGCCGGTGTGCTGGCGCCGGTTCACCGGAATACCGCCGAGTCCGCGCATCACCGGACCGAGGCCGTAGCGGAACAGGGTGTCCTTGCCGACCCAGCGCGCTTCCATGTCCAGCGCGGCAATCGCCAGCAGGCCGATCGGAAAATCCCAGTTGGTGGTGTGCGGGTAGCCGATGACCACGGCCTTGGCCGGGCGCTGCGGCAGGTCGAGCAGCTTCCACCCGATCAGCTTGAGGATCAGGCGGGCGGGGCCGTGCAGCAGGTTCATGCCAGACCCTGGCTGGCCAGATATTCCTCGTAGCTGCCACGGTAGTCGATGATGGTCCGATCCGGCTTGATGTCGATGATGCGCGTCGCCAGGGACGAGACGAACTCGCGGTCGTGCGAAACGAAAATCAGCGTGCCGGGATACTTTTCCAGCGCGGTATTGAGCGATTCGATGGATTCCATGTCGAGGTGGTTGGTCGGCTCGTCCATCAGCAGCACGTTGTTCCGCAGCAGCATCAGCTTGCCGAACAGCATGCGGCCCTGCTCGCCGCCGGAAATCACATTCACTGGTTTCTTCGCCTCGTCGCCGGAAAACAGCAGCCGGCCCAGCGTGCCTCGGATCAGGGTTTCCACATCGCCGCCTTCGTAGCCGCCCTGGCGTACCCACTGTACGATCCATTCGGTGAGCGGCGTCTTGTCGGCGAAGTCGGCGGCGTGATCCTGGGCGAAGACTCCAGGCCGGGCTTTTTCAGCCCACTTCACTTTGCCGCCCAGCGGCGCCAGGCCGCCCAGCTTTTCGCCCTCCAGCAGGCGCAGCAGCGTGGTCTTGCCGACACCGTTCTCGCCGATGATGGCGACCTTGTCGCCGGCCTCGATGCTCATCGACAGCGACTTGATGATCGGCACCTTGGGCTCGTAGCCGAAGCCGAGATTCTCTATTTCGCAGGCCAGGCGATGCAGCTTTTCCTTTTCGTCATAGTCGAAGCGTATCCACGGATACTGGCGCGACGAGGGCTTGATGTCTTCAGGGCGGATTTTCTCGATCAGTTTCAGGCGGCTGGTGGCCTGGCGCGCCTTCGACTTGTTGGCCGAAAAGCGGCGGACGAAGCCCTGCAGGTCGGCGACGCGTTCCTTGGCCTTGGCGTTGGCCGAGACCTGACGTTCGCGCGCCATGGTCGAGGCTTCCATGAAATCGTCGTAATTGCCGCCGTACACCTTGATCGTGCCGTAGTCCAGGTCGGCCATGTGGGTGCACACCTGGTTCAGGAAATGGCGATCGTGCGAGATGATGATCATGGTGCTCTCGCGCACGTTGAGGATGTCTTCCAGCCAGCGGATGGTGTTGATGTCGAGGTTGTTGGTCGGTTCGTCGAGCAGCAGGATGTCGGGATTGGCGAACAGCGCCTGTACCAGCAGCACGCGCAGCTTCCAGCCCGGCGCCACTTCGCTCATCGGACCGTTGTGCTTTTCGATGGGAATGCCGGCGCCCAGCAGCAGTTCGCCAGCGCGCGATTCGGCGGTATAGCCGTCGTACTCGGCGAAATGCGATTCGAGTTCGGCGGCGCGCATGTAGTCGTCCTCAGACGCATCTGGGTTGGCGTAGATCGCGTCGCGCTCGGACATGCAGGCCCACATCTCGGCATGCCCCATCATCACCACGTCGAGCACGCGCACGTTCTCGTAGCCGAACTGGTCCTGCTTCAGATAGGCCATGCGCTCGCCCGGATCGAGCGAGACGTTGCCGGCGGAAGACTCCAGCACGCCGGCGAGGATTTTCATGAAGGTGGTCTTGCCCGAGCCGTTGGCGCCGATCAGGCCATAGCGGTTGCCTTCGCCGAACTTGACGGAAACGTTCTCGAAAAGCGGGCGGGCAGAGAACTGGATGGTGACGTTTGATGCGACGAGCATGGGAGTGCAACCGGTTGATGCGCCGGGGAAATTCGGCGAGGGCCGTATTGTACTTGGAGCGACGGGCGAAAGTCGGCGCTGGCGGGACGGCGGCCGGGGTAGCGCCGCGACCGTCGCAGTGAGGGCGAGTCAGCGTTTGGCGTTGGGGAAGAACAACTGCTCGCCGCCGATCTTGTACTCGGCGATGGCCTGCTGGCCTGCCGCCGACACGATCCAGTCGATGAACTTCTGGCCGTCGGCCTGCTTGACGTGGGGATGCTTCGCCGGGTTGACCAGGATCACGCCGTACTGGTTGAACAGCTTGGTGTCGCCTTCGACGACGATGCCGAGTCCGCCGCGATTCTTGAATGAAAGCCAGGTGCCCCGGTCGGCGAGGATGTAGGCGTTCATCGAGGACGCGGTGTTGAGTGCCGGGCCCATACCGGAGCCGGTGTCGCGATACCACGGCCCCCTGGCCTTGTCGAGATCGACGCCGGCGGCTTTCCAGTAACGCCGCTCGGCGGCGTGGGTGCCGCTCTTGTCGCCGCGCGAAACGAAAGGCGCCTTGGCCGACTCGATGCGGCGCAGGCCTTCGAGAATGTCTTTTCCCGCCGCCCTGGCCGGGTCGCTCGTTGGACCGACGACGATGAAGTCGTTGTACATCACCTCCTGACGTTTGACGCCATAGCCTTCGGCGACGAATTTTTCTTCGGCGGCCTTGTCATGCACGAAAACGACATCGGCATCGCCGCGGCGGGCCATGTCGAGCGCCTGGCCTGTGCCCAGCGCCACGACTCGCACCTGAATGCCGCTGGCTTTTACGAAGGCAGGCAGCAGATGCTTGAAAAGGCCGGACTGTTCCGTTGACGTGGTCGACGCGACGGTGATGAAGCGTTCCTCGGCACGGCTTGCGGTCGCCACAAGCAAACCCATGGCGGCAATCGCGGTACAGAACAGGCGACGTGAGGTCATGGTGTTTCCTCCCTGAGAAAGTCCTGCGCCGCGGCCGTGCGCGGCTTGCTGAAAAACTCGGCGACCAGCGCCTGTTCGGCGATGCGGGCGTTGTCGATGAAGACGATTTCCTCGGCCAATCGGTGCGCCTGGCCGAGGTTGTGGGTGGTCATCAGGATGCGTGCGCCGCTGTCGGCAATCGCCTTGATGATGCGCTCGACTTCGCGGCTGCTGGCCGGATCGAGGCTGGCGGTTGGCTCGTCGAGAATCAGCAATTCGGGTTCGAGCGCCCAGGCGCGCGCCAGCGCCACGCGCTGCTGCTCGCCGCCGGAGAGCAGACGCGCCGGACGCTGTTCCAGTGCTTCAAGGCCGACCCGCGCCAGCGCCTGACGTCCGCGCCGTTCGCACTCCGCCGCCGCGTAGCCCTTGAGCTTGAGGCCGTAGACGACGTTCGCCAGCACTGTCGTGCGCAGCATGATCGGTCGCTGAAAGACCATGGCCTGGGTTAGCGGCTGCGGCCAGCGCAGGCTGCCGGTGCTGGGGTGCAAGAGGCCGTGGATCAGTCGCAGCAAAGTACTCTTGCCGGCACCGTTGGGGCCAAGGACGACGGTGCGCTTCGCGGCAAGGCGCAGCGACACGTCGTCGATGATGCACGTGCCGCCCTCGGTGAGGCTGAGGCCTTCAATGGCAAGCCAGGCGGCGCTCATCCCCAGTGTTTCTCCGCCCAGCCGCGCAGGGCAAAGGCCACCGCATTGATGACCAGCACCACGGTGATCAAAATGAAGCCCAGCGCCAACGCCAGCGGCAGGTCGCCCTTGCTGGTTTCCAGTGCGATGGTGGTGGTCATGACTCGCGTCACGCCGTCGATGTTGCCGCCGACGATCATCACCGCGCCGACTTCGGCAATGGCGCGGCCGAAGCCGGCCAGCGCCGAGGTGGACAACGAAAAGCGGCCGTCCCACAACAAGGTGGCCGCCGCCCGAGTTCGACTGGCGCCGAGCGAACGCAATTGTTCGCGGTACTCGGTCCATTCATCGGCAATCACTTGCCGCGTAAGCGCGGCGACAATCGGCGTCACCAGAACGGCCTGCGCAATCACCATTGCGATCGGGGAAAAAAGCAGGCCGAATTGCCCGAGCGGGCCGGCGCGCGACAGCAGCAGATAGACCAGCAGGCCGACCACCACCGGCGGCAAACCCATGAGGCCGTTGAACAGCACGATCAGCGCGCGCCGTCCCGGAAAGCGGCCGACCGCCAGCAGGGCGCCGATCGGCATGCCGGCGACACAGGCGATCAAGGTCGCGGCCACGCTGACGCGCAGGCTGAGCAGGACGATGTCGGCAAGGCGCGCATCGCCACCGGCAACCAGCTGCCAGGCGGTGATCAGAGGTTCGTTGAACTCGTTCATGAAGAAAGGTGTGATCTATGCAGGCTGCTACATATGGGCTGTGAAGGGTAAGCTATGCAAACAAAGGACTAAATATGTCGGCTGCTGCAACAAGACCGCGTCAACAGAATCCATCGCTACCGCGCCTGCGCTGGGCCTGGGATTTCGGGCCGCTTCTGGGGGATGTCGATACCAGCCGTTTGCTGGTCCTGCTCACGGCGCTGGCCGGCGAGGGCGCCTTGGGCAATGCGGCGCGGCAGGCCGGCATGTCCTATCGTTCGGCGTGGGGGCTGCTGCGTGACTGCGAACAGGCCATGGGTGCGCAACTGGTGGTCATGGAGCGTGGACGCGGCACGCGCCTGACGGATTTTGGCGCATCCCTGGTTCAACTCGACGCCGCCGCGCGACTGGCGCTGGATGTCGTGCATGCGCCGTGGCAACGCCGTCTGGAGGAATTGCTGGCGCCGATGGTGCGTGCGGTTCCGGAACGCTTGCGGCTGGGGG
>Ga0209211_10012088_pt1 | contig 10918 bp, 9 predicted proteins | sample RifGroA2_FD_183992 | JGI IMG/M metagenome (GOLD analysis project Ga0209211, IMG submission 183992) | Groundwater microbial communities from Rifle, Colorado, USA - Groundwater A2 (SPAdes) (version 2) | ecosystem: Environmental > Aquatic > Deep subsurface > Groundwater | place: Rifle, Colorado...
AGGAATTAGGATTGAACTTATTTGCTCATAAAATTCTTCTAAAGTAGAAAAATTATTTCCATCGATTTCATATATCTTTTTCATAATCACAAAAATATTTTATTTGGCAAAAACGTATAACGACGTTGCGCCTAACCCGCCGCCCATAACAAGGAAGCCGAGTAAAACACAACTGATAAATATTTATCCCGATACATCGGGAAAGTTAATTAATTAGAACGAACACTTAGAACAAAATGCCTAACAAAAACTAAACGCTAAAAATTATAAATCCGCCGAACTAAAATGGCGGTCGGCGTTGAGGCGCTGGTTATGTTACAGATTTATAATTATTGCTTTTTAACATTGAGGTAGCTCTATTACGCACAGCTCTGCTGATTCCTTTTTCTCGAAGTAATTCCAAACAATTCTTTGGGATATTTTTATAGTCAAGAAGTTTCCTTTCTAAAACCGTATCTTTTAGAGAAATTGCTTGATCTAACAACTTCAAGTTCACTCCAGTTTTATCAGATTGTCTTAGAATGCTTATTCTATTATATATTTTACTTAATGAATTTGATTGTATTCCAAGAAGACCATCAATTTTTTCAAATTGTTGATCAGTAAGAAATGGAAATCTTATTAATTCGTGTATTCTATTTTCGTATGAACTTAATCCGTCTATTACTTCATCTTTCAATTTAATGCAATTTTCCATTTCTAAATCAGTTAGTAAAGTTTTGTTTTTCAAGTAATCTAAGAAAGCCATGTATCTATAATGTTCCGTATTCTTGTCATCTGACGATTGAAAAATTCTATACTGATTTAATAAATATTCTTCGTCAATTATTCCATAATCCAACCAATTTTGATTATATCCTAATTCTAATAAGGATTTTTTGATTTCTTTATTCATAATATTTCTTAGTAACATAACGACGTCGCGGGTAAGCTGTCCGCCCCACACGACAATGCCACATTTATTAAAAAATTTATTAATTAGAACAAACTTTTGCATTAGCACTATAGCCAAACAAATAAGCTGCTGAACAGAACAAATTCGAAATTAAGTCCAATACCGATTAATACTCGCGGTCAGCTTGACCCGCGGGTTAGGCGGTGTGAACTTATTAGTGTTTATATAGCATCCTTAAATCTATATTACCACTATCCTCAGATGAATATAAAAGTTCATAATGTCCTGTACCTGCTACATCACCAAAAATAAACTTCCTTTGGCCTTTATATAATTCATCTACCCTCGAAGGGTGAGAATTGTTTTTCCCAGGACGCATGTATAACCATATTTGTAATGACTTAATTTTTGAGAATTCTCCAATTTGAATATCTTTAAATTCTTCACGTTCTATTGAACTGGGAGGTCCATATACTATATAGATCCTTTTCTGATCTGATCTTCCCCAGCCTCTTCGATCTGGATAATGTTCATTAGCGTAGTTCAATCGTTCTAAATAAATTTCTTTAATCTTTCCTTTTTCTAATTCCGACACTAAATCAATCTCATTCCAATATCTTTCAATATATTTTAGCATTTCTTCATCGGTACTCAACGATTTTAACATTTTATATTGTTCTTCACTTAATATCGGATACATATCATCAAGTGTTTGTTCCTTAAAACTTTTTGACATGCCCGCACAGCATACCAAGGTTAATAATGCAATACCAATTAGCAGTATGGGTATTAGTGATTTTATTTTTATGTATTTGCTCATATAACTTTATATTCCTTAGACAATCCGCCTAACTATTACTTATGCCGCACAGTTTGGTTAATTAAAGAATACATTACTGCACGGCTTTGCATCCACCAAAGGCGGACAGGTATATGTATTCCAATTGTTTTGTTTTTCGTTTTAATTCTATCGTAAGGAGAAGATAAAAGGGGAGAGGGCAAAACCTCGCTTGCTAATTTTTTTCTATGTAACACCAACTGAGGAATAGAGCCTCCTGACTTATTAATTTGTGTACACACGAACTTAAAAAGGTTTTTATTAATAACCAAAAAAAGGTCAAAACTCTAAACCCCAAAATTAAATCCCACAATCCCAAAGTCTCATAATCTCAAAGTCCCAAAGTCATTTAGTCGCATAGTCTCACAGTCGACAGCCTGCAGTCCACAGTCTAATAATCTCTCAGTTTTGATACAATTTTTATTCTTAATTTCAATCCTTCAAACTACTCAAGTAGCTTTTCAAGTTTCGCCGGTGACTTTTCAAGTTTTGCCAGTGACTTTTGAAGTTTCGCGAGTAACTTTTCAAGTTTCACCAGTGACTTTTGAAGTTTCGCAAGTAACATTTCAAGTTTCACCAGTAACTTTTGAAGTTTCGCAAGTAACATTTCAAGTTTCCCAAGTAACATTTCAAGTTTCCGGAGTAACTTTTCAAACATCACCGCTGACTCTTTAAGTTTCACCGGTAGCTTTTAAAGTTTCAGCAATAGCTTTTAAGGTTCGTAAAAAGTTGATGAAATTGTTTGTTTTTCTTCCAAAATCTCACTAAATCAGACTATGAAACCGTGGTTCAAGTACCAAATGATCTTATCACCCATCCAATATATACATAACAAATAAATAACTTTAATAAGATAGTTGGGATTTACCCGCGTTCTTAATCCGTCTTGAATGCGCTTTGAATGCGTCTTAGATGCGGTTTAAAAGGCTTACAAAACCTATGCGGAATCATAGTAAAGCATATCACAGATTATTAATCTGTGATACATGGGTATAAATTTTATTAAACTTTTGCATATTTAATAAAGAGCAACTAAATTTATGAAGTAAAATCAGCGAAGTAATAATTGGCGGATCAACTAACTACCTAAATTATACTCCGGATACCATTTAACCATTAACACAAAAATGGAGGCTGAATGAAGGCTAAACTACTCTTTCTTCTTATTTTTATCAGTTTTATTACCTACGGGCAAAAATATATCGAACTCTATAAAGAGCATCTTCCGGCAAAAATATTGCAATGGGATGCTGAATCAAAAGAGATGATCAACTCACAACTTGAGGGGAAAATAATGCTCAATCCATCCCTTATGTATTCATTCATCGAATATCTTTCCAAACGGTATGATGAAAACATCCTAAATGAAGATGAAAATCTGCTCAATTATCATAAGACGTTAACCGCCAAACAGTATAAGATCAGAAACCGGTGGATTGAAAAAGAAATTGAAGAAATACAGCAAAACCATCCATTCGAGAAAACAAAAGATCAAGTCATCAGGTATCTGAAAACCAGAATGGCGGATGAAATGAATGTTCAACCCCCAAAAGTCACTCCTGTGTATGATCACAACCTTGAAGCTTTTTATGCGCTTATATATTACACAAATAATCCAAAATTAGAATATCGTACAGATGAAGACTATGCTAGACTTGTTGATAATTTTCTCGTTGGATCGATAAAACAAATTGTAGACGACCTAAAATTATATAAGGATTCCGGTCTTGGAGAGAAAATCGCCTTAGAAGAAAGAATCACATCCCTTTGGTATGTTTTTGATAAATATGGAGATCAGTTACCCTACCCGGAGAATAAAGATGCAAGTGAATATTTACTTGAACTGTATAGTATCCCTACAACTTTATCAAGAACCTTTGAGGTAAATTTAATTGGAAGTTTTAATTCCGATAACCCGATAAGAATTAATGAGAAGTATCACTTGCCGATACTTCCTGATCTAATTTCTGTTACAAAAGATTTTAATGGACCACAAGTTTCGTTCGGTATCAATATTACCATGTTCTTAAAGAATACAAAAACAATTTTTTCTAATCTCTCTTTTGAAGGGTCCTATCACAAAAATAATCTAATTAGGGATGAAAAAATTGATCAGCCGTTAAGTGGAAAGATATATGGTGATATCCCAGAATTGAATTACATGTTATATCAAAATCAGAATCAATTCACTTTAAAGTCCGTTCAATCAATTTCGATTAAAATAGGTACCCCGATCTATTATTTATCAGAGTACTTTTGTATATACGCAGGTTCAATGATATTGTATAACAGACTTTCATATAACTGGCTTGGGCGATATGCTTTTAGTTTGCAATCTTCTGATGGAGATATATTGGTACAACAAAACAAAACTTTTGCAAATGATCTTCGTTCAGTAAATCAGATACTAATACTTCCCGTCATCGATTTGAATTTATCTTTTTTCCATCCCGTTATTTTCAAAGTTACAGGAAATAATAAATTCATCGGTCTTACGTTAATGTTGAATTTGTATCCTTTTGTATTTGAATAAAAAAATGAATATCACATAGAACAGAGCAAAGTGAATTTATTTTATATGGTGAAAGGTAAGAACATGATAAAAATATTGATTTTATTCCCTATACTTTTAATTGTAGGATGTAACATATTAACACAACCTGAAAGTGATGGTTTCATAAATAATATCCCACCAGAAGTTAGTCGGGATACTTCATTTTACGATTATTACAAAACCAAAATAACGTTTGAATTATCCGGACATTCTAAGGAAGTATATCTCTACTATTCTACATTTGATAAACAATTCAGAAGAGTTATAAGACAAACACTTCCATGGAAACACTCATATTATTCTACGGAAGACAGTGCATACTATATTTATATTGCTAATTCGTATGATAGTGGAAAAGTAGAATTGAAAATTTCGGAAAATGATCTATTAACAAAGACAAGATCAATGACGGGATACAATAAAACACTGAGAGAAACAGCAGCAACTTCGATCCATAATAGTTTAATACGTTTTGAATTAACCGGTACCTCAAAAGAAGTATTTTTATATTATTCAACTTATGAGGGAAATATTATACGATCAGCCAATGAACCCTTGCCATGGTCGCACAGTTATCAATCAATTACTGATTCTCTGTATTACATAAACGTAACCAATTTGAACGACAGCGGTTATGTTCAGCTAAAGATTTATAAAGATGATATTTTAATTAAAACCCGTTCGATGGAAGGTTTTGAAGCAAACATGAAGGAAACCGGACCTACCAAGTAAATAAATAAGTCACCTTACGCAAAATTTCATAAATGAATAGCCACGTCCTTCAGGACGTGGACTCATCCGCAAAAAGGATATTGGCTTCAGCCATTACAAATAGCTGTTTTGTGGCTAAAGCCGTAGAGTTTGGTTTTTTCTTTTCCCCACGAGCTAAAGCTCGTGGCTATTCAAATGAATATTTTGTGTAACATGAATAAATAAATTCCGTAGCACAGATTAATAATCTGTGCTACACCTACGAGAAAAGCGTACTAACAACTGATTCCCCGCGGCGAACTGATAACCTATTACTTCTTCGCTAAAAACTTATTAAAGAGTAAAAGTCCAACCATCGTTGCCACACCAATCAAACTAAAAGTGATCCACAATGCGCTTGGGTTATGGAGTTTATCTATAAAGTGAACATAAAGATTCGCGCCAAGAATTCCTCCAATTCCGCTCCCTAAAACTCCGTAAAGAAAAGAATATCCGAGATACAATGCTTTCTTATCTTCCGGCGCGATCAATCCGACGTAACTGATAAACTTGGGATGCGCCGTCATTTCACCGATGGAAAAGATGATGATTCCCGCCATAAAAACCCATGCGTATGTTGAGATAGCAAGGATTCCCATTCCAATGGTGCCAAGCCCGATACCCGTTATCATTGTTGGCAATGCTTTTTTGTTTTTTACAATATTGGAGATGAATATCTGCAAGACGATGATGGTTCCCGCATTAATTACCGTTACATGTTCGGCATCAAATTTCCAATTTGGATTTGCGGTGAAGAGTCCGAGAAATCCATTTACAACATTATTAACGGGAGTCATATCCATGTAATCTTTTAAATACCAGAGAACCGTATCAAACATCTGGAAGTAGAGAATCCAGAAACCGGAATAGATTACGATCATCAGGATAAAGCGGAAATCTTTTAAAACTAATACGGCTCCTTTTAACACTTGTCCGATAGATTTACCATTCTCCGGTTTAGCTGGTTCTTTATAAACAAAAAAGTTTAACAGAAGCAGCCAACCTGTGCCAATTGCAGACATAAAAAAGATATATGACCATGAAATTTCTTTTAAGAAAGGGACCAGAATTAAAGGGAAAATAAACGCGCCGAGATTAATACTCCAATAATAAATACCGAATCCCAACGTAGAATTCTGTTCGGTAGTTGTTCTTGCAATAGTACCGGAAATAATTGGTTTAAAAGAACCCGCGCCAAGAGTCATAAGCAGCAGACTTAAAAAGATAAGTTCATAACTTGTAGTTAATCCCGAAAGGAAATAACCAAAACTCATCACGGAAAAAGCGAAGAAAAGAGTTTTCCGGTAACCAAAACGGTCAGCAATTGCGCCGGCGAGTATTGGCGTAAGATATAACATTGGGCGAGTGACGCTGTTTATTACTCCCACACTCTGCTTGGAAAAGTTAAGAACCGTAACAAGATAGATTGAGAGAACGCTCGCTAAACCGTAGTAGGATCCTCGCTCAAAGAACTCCATGGTAATTACAGTCCAAAAGTTTCTCGGGAATTGTGTAATGAAATTTTTCTTTTCCGATGCCATATTTTCTTCCGTTATGTTTGAAAATTAATTGCCAAATATAGCATAAAGCTAAATAAAAGAAATAATTATGAATCGGGGAGAAGAATGGTAAGCATTAAACCTCCGGAGTTTGAATCTCAACATTGTCCAAAATCCCGGAGGTTTTGTGCTTAGTAGGTCTGTGTGCTATTGTTCGTGGTTATTTTCGTATTTTAGTGAAACTGAAAAGGTGAGAAATATCATTAACTTCTATTTAATCCGTGGCAACAAGCCCGGATAAGGTTATGATTTTTATAAACTTGAATCGGAATACAAAATTATGTTAAGCGAACAAGAAAAAGAAGAAATAAAACAACGGCTTCTTTCAAAATTTAATTTGCAGAAAATTATTTTATTCGGGTCTCAAGCACGTGGAACCTCTGATAATAAAAGTGATGTTGATCTGCTGATTATCAGTGAGTTGAACGAAGACAGATTTAATTTGATGGATCGAATGAGGGTCTGTTTGATGCAGTTAAATTATGCTTTTGATGTAATTATACTAACTGAAAATGAATTCGAGCGGGACAAGAAATACCCCGGAACGGTTGCCCGTTATGCAACTAAAGAGGGAATAGTTTTGTATGAACAATGAAAGAAAAGAACTCGAAGAGCAAGTATATAAATGGATTGAAGTTGCAGAAGAAGATTTACTTCTGGCGAAACACGCTTTTACGCTTCAATCAAATATCCCCTACCGTTTAATTTGTTATCATGCGCAGCAATGCGCGGAAAAGTATCTAAAAGCCTTTCTTGTAAGTAAATTTATTGATTTCCCTTATACACACAGTATCAACGTTCTTATTAAATTGGCTCCGGAAGAATTTAAGTTGATGACCAAATTGGAAAGTACTTTTAAATTGACAAACTATGCTGTTGCCAGAAGATATCCCGGTGAATATCAAAATATTAAAAAAGAGGATGCCCAAAACGCGGTTAAACTTGCTGAATTAGTGAAGAAAATTATTTACGGACTCTTAGAAAAAGAAGATTTCCATTTTAGTAAATCGGAGTGATAACTGAGGCGGAGGTTTTCAACCCACTGCGTTGAGGATGAATGATTTATTTTTTTTCATTCAACCATACAAGCATTCATTTATTCGGTGGTTACAAATAATTTGGTTTGGTTCAGCCGGGTGATGAATTAAGTTTCAGCAGTATTGCTTCAACCTTTTGGGTGTGTTCCAACTTTTCAATTACCGTTGGGGGAGCGGTTCTTTCTTTACAATCGGGAATTTTACACATTTCGCAAGTATCGTTTACTGTTTCAAAAGGAATATCAGCATCATTCCAGAATGCGATGCGTTGTTTCAACTCATCATCAAATTGGAAGCCGAGTGTTACACTGTAATATTCTTCGGGAATAAACTGGCTTCTCTTTGCAACAGAGATACTTAGAAATTCATCATTTGAATTATAGAATTTGGAATGTAAAACACCCGATACAATATTCTTACTGCTTTCAGTTGTTTGTCCATCGATAAGTTTGTTCAAGACTTTAACAGAAATCCATCTTCTGCAATAATGCTCTTGACTTTGGAATCCCCCCGGATTGCGTCTTATATTTAATCTTACTTCTTTGGAAAGTTGGTAATTGTTGCTTTTCTCCTTCGCATTAAAGCGGAGGAAGAAAAATTTATTCAATCCTAAATACTTTGGACTTAGATTACTTATCCTTTGAAATAGCATCTCAGGTGAAGCATTGTATTTATCAATTAAATCTATTAGGTAATTAGCATTCCATTTTTGCAAAGCGAAGAAGTTTTTCAGGTCATTCAGAATGAATTCTCTTCTCATTATCAGAGCGGTAGCAAAATAAGAAGCTCTAAAATTATTGAGCAGATGATCAAAGTTATCCAATCGGAGATTTGAGTGGGAGAAACTTCTGTCTTTATAATTAAGATGATTGTAAGCCAATTCCTTAGCAACAATAAAGGCTTTTTGAGAATCGGAAATCATATTGTTTAGAAAGAGTGTATGCGTTTTTCCGCTTTTTACAAATCCTCTAAAATGAGCTAACTCTGCGTAAGTATTCAAAGTTGATTCATCAATTTGGTAAAAATACTTTTCCGTAAGTATTTTCGATAGTTTATCGTATTCAAGCGGGGGAGCGTCATCTATTTTGTTTTCCGTAACAAAAGTATCAACGGCAGTCTCAAGTTCTTCAAAGTAGTTATCATTGAATTCTTTGTACGCTCTCAATGCGGTTCTACTAAAATTATTTTCACTCATTTCCGAACTTTTCGCCATCTCCAAAATGGTTGCCACAAGCGCACTTAATTGAATTGAAGCATTTGACATGAGAGCAACAAATTTTCTAATATCTATTCCATAATGATCAAGCGGAAGCTGTTCTAAGATATTTGATTCGAACAAATCCCCGATAGGAGCTAATTGTTTGGAAAGCTTGAGAGAAACCAATTTGTCATATGAAACATCAAGAGTTTGAGCGATAACAGCAATTTTATCAGATTTCGGGTATTTCTTCCCGCTTTCAATCTCGTTTAAATAGGAAATAGAAAGTCCGCTCTTCTCCGCCAACTGGGTTAAAGAGAGGTTTTTCTCCAATCTGAGTTGCTTCAATTTAAGTCCAAGTACCAATTTTATGTAGTTCTGTGATAATTTCAATCAAATTCTCCAAATTCAAATCATTTACAAGCGAAATATAAGAAAAAGAAGTTAATAGAAAAGCAAATATTCACGATTAGCGAAAATTCGCTTGACATTTCCCAAAGTTTGTTCTATTTTAGTTTTTAGGAAGTGTGCTATTTATTTACTAATTCACATTGCTAAGAAAATTTTAATCTTAAACATCTTCAAATCTGCGTTAAAAGCGAACATGATCGTGATTACGAGTAAGATTAAGAGTTTCCCAAGCACTAAAATCACTAATTTCATGAAAGAGGCAAAACATGGAAAGTTCAGATCAAAAAGTGCAAAGGTTGTTTGACATTTTACCCAATCAAATGGAAAGTTATCCGCAAGATGATGCTTTGTGCGATAAAGTTGGCGGTAATTGGAGGAAATATTCTTCAAAAGAGTGCCAGGATACGGTTGATAAAGTTAGTCTTGGGCTTTTGTCGATGCGATTTAATCCTGAAGATAAATTTGCAATAATCTCCTATAATAGAACCGAATGGACTTTACTCGATCTTGGAATTCTTCAAATTGGCTGTATTAATGTTCCGCTTTATCCGAATATGAGTCCGGAAAACTATGAATACATTTTTAACGACTCTCAAGTGAAGTTAGTTTTTGTTGAAAATGAGGAATTGTACAAAAAAGTAAAGAAGGTCATAGTAAAAACTCCTTCGGTAAAAGAAATTTTCACTTTTAATCAAGTAAGTGGTGCAAAAAACTGGGCTGAAGTAATAAACGCCGGGGATGAATCTCACCGAAACAGACTTTCGGAAATTGAAAAATCTGTCACTTCTGAAAATCTCGCAACCATTATTTACACATCCGGCACGACCGGAGTTCCTAAAGGAGTTCCGCTTACTCATTTAAATATTTTAAGTAACGTAAAATCCATTAGTGAAATTATGCCTATGACAAGTGCGGACAGAATGATAAGTTTTCTCCCTATTTGTCACATTTTTGAGCGAACTGCTGTTTACTTCTATTTGTATTTAGGCGGTTCTGTTTATTTTGCTGAAAGTATTGAGAAAGTCGGTGAGAACCTGAAGGAAGTAAAACCGAACTATTTTACAACCGTACCACGATTAATGGAAAAGATTTATGACAAGATAATGGACAAAGGGAGAAATCTTAGTCCTGTAAAGAAAGCGATCTTCGGCTGGGCAGTAAATCTTGCCAATCACTACGATCCGAGAGGAGAGAACGGCTGGTTTTATAAACTGCGATTGATTGTAGCACGAAAATTGGTTTTCTCCAAATGGATGGAAGCTTTGGGAGGCGAAGTGAAAGGAATTATTAGTGGCGCCGCCGCACTTCAACCAAGATTATCAAGAATATTTACCGCAGCCGGAGCGACTATCAGAGAAGGATACGGTTTAACGGAAACTTCTCCCGTACTTACTTGTAACCGTTTTACTCACGGTGAATATTATTTGGGAAGCGTAGGAATTCCACTTCCGGGTGTCGAAATTAAACTTTCGGAGAGTGGTGAAATTCTTGCAAAAGGCGCTAATGTTATGAAAGGCTATTTTAACAAACCGGATGAAACTAAAGCTGTAATGGATGATGAAGGATGGTTCCACACAGGAGATATTGGCGAATGGGTTGACGGAAAGTTTTTAAAAATAACCGATCGTGTAAAAGAAATCTTTAAAACCTCAGGTGGAAAATTTATTGCTCCGCTT
>Ga0209211_10012089_pt1 | contig 10917 bp, 10 predicted proteins | sample RifGroA2_FD_183992 | JGI IMG/M metagenome (GOLD analysis project Ga0209211, IMG submission 183992) | Groundwater microbial communities from Rifle, Colorado, USA - Groundwater A2 (SPAdes) (version 2) | ecosystem: Environmental > Aquatic > Deep subsurface > Groundwater | place: Rifle, Colorado...
ACGGCGTGTTTGGAATTCCATTTCTATTTTTCAAAAGGCCGCAATGGGACAAGTTCGCAGGAGCAGTCGATACCTATGCCGCGGATTGCATAATGCCTGACGGGCGCGCGCTTCAACTGCCTTCAACGCACATGCTTGGACAGCATTTTTCAAAGGCTTTTGGCGTGAAGTATATGGATGCTGAGGGCAAAGAACAGTACGCGTGGCAGACCACTTATGGGCCATGCATCTCGCGGATTTATGCAGCGGTTATTTCGATTCACGGGGATGATAAAGGGCTTGTGCTTCCATTTGAACTTGCCCCAATCCAGGCAGTTATAGTTCCGATTTACAAAGCAGAGAACAAGAAAATAATTGATGTGGAATGTGCGCGGGTTGAGAATCTGCTCCGCGATAATGGCGTGCGGGTCAAATTCGATAATTCCGAAAACACGCCTGGATTCAAATTTAATCATTGGGAAATGAAAGGGGTTCCGCTTCGCGTTGATATTGGCGAGCGGGACATCGCAAACAAATCGGTTGTTTTGGTTCGCCGCGATACTAGGGAAAAGAAGAACGTACCAGTTTCCGAGCTTATTGAAAATATCAATCAATCCGCAAAAGACGTTTCAAAATCTATACGCGATAAGGCAGATGCGTGGTTTAAGGGAAAGATCAATTCAGCAACAACAATGAACGAGCTTAATTCAGTTCTCGAATCCGCGGGTGGATTTGTGCGGGTTCCATTCTGCACAGATGCAATGGACGGCGAGAAATGCGCGGATAAGGTAAAAGAGGAAACGCATTCGAACATGAGAGGTTCTCTTTTTGAGGAAAAAGAAAGTGGAAAAGACGGCAAGAACAAGCCAAAGGATTCCGAGAAATGTATTGCGTGCGGAAAAAAGGCGAAAATCTATTTGTATGCGGCGAGGCAATACTAGGGCGAGTTTTCCGGGCAGTGATCATAAGCAGCGGAACCTTCATTGAAATATAGAACAGGGTGTTTTTTTATTCTCATAATCCAAACTTCACTATCAACTGGGTAGGACACAAAAAGTATATATCCGTATAAAATACGTGCCGGATCTTCTGGGTCCATAATGGCTATACCAAATTTATGGCCTATACTAAAGCCATACTTCTTCCATTGGCTACATGTGGGAGTTGCTATGGAAAAAACACGCACACCGCCTTCAAATCCGTCAAAGCGAATGTGGATATCGGATAAGTTCAATACCTCCCCTACTTCAAAATGTTTTTCAACATAAGAACAAATTTTCAGTTCTTGTCCAGGACCACATATTTTTGCTTCTCTTGGAAGAGGGGTTGCATCTTCTACAGTGTCTGTTCCAGCACCCCCATTGTTTGCGTCAGCTTTTGAACCAAGCCCATATCCTGGTTCTGGGCCGCATTTCAATGCCACTGCAGCTGCTAACGCGGCAAGAGTAAACGCTGCTTTTGATCGAACGTAGTTAACACCTTTAGCACGAACTTGTTTTTGTACCATATTTATACCTGTAATTGTGTGGTTTGTAGGGGTATATGTTATAATGAAGGGTTTAAAATGCTAGTTACTTGCGGTTATAATTCCCTCAATATAGAAAATTGAAACCAGAAACCAACTTTTTTATTATCTTGTGCCGCAATAATATCTATCTTGTAGCCCCGTCGTCTAGAGTGTCCCGTGTCACGCGTCCAGAACGCTAAACGGGAAACAGACTTTGGCCAAGGATAGTGGACTTTGGATCCATTGACACCGGTTCGAAACCTTTGAACGACGAATCGTTCAAAATTTGCCGCCAAAGGAGTCAATCCGGCCGGGGCTATATTTTTTTTGTTTCCGGTCCCGGATTTCGGGTTTCAAAACTCGGAACTCTAAACTCGAAACGTAACTTTGGGCCTGTGGTCGATCGGTAAGACGCTACTCTCACACAGTAGAGACACGGGGTTCAATTCCTCGCGGGCCCAATTTCTAATTTTTATTCGAACAGAAGAATATATAAATTGTAACTTACATAATTTTCTATGGTCATATCTCAATGTCAGCCATGCGAAGAGTTTCAAGGACTCATCAAAGGATTGCTGTTGCAGCCGGTGCATTTCTTGCAGCGATAGCGTTATCCAAGTGCGAACCAGATACAACTCTTATTCGATACCGACCTGATTCAGGATCAACTGCAGGAGAAACTATCCAAGAAACAACTTCCCAATCCGTGCAAGTGATTTCTGTTTATGAAGAAAAACCCTGCACGGTCATAAATAACATGAATCTCACTAAGGGTGAACCACAAGAATTATCTGCAGGAATCTCGATTAGTTTAAATGATATAATTCTTGAGGATGGAGAACCTGTTGCATCTCTCTTTGTATTTGCCAAGGGAAAAAATCCACAAAAGAAAAAGAATCAGTCTGGTGTTTCTACCATAAACTGGAGTTCTGTAGCCAAATTGAAAATAACAGAAGGCGGGTTCAAGGAGTTTCACCTTGGTTTGAAGGGAGAAATTCTGTTTTCCCTTAAAGCGAATGCAATTTCTGTTGATGGGCAATCGGCAATATTGGATGTTTCGGTTTGCGGAATTCAAGAGGATGGTTCTTAATCTTTTTGCGTTATAATAGATGGTTACGTGTTTTTTTATGTCCGCACTTCCGAAAATGCGACGCTATAACCTAAGCGAAGATGGAGTGGCAGGAATAGATATAGTTGGTGAAGGACCAAAAGGCGCGAAGAGCTTCAATCTTATCAGAAAAGCGGAAATGCTCGAAACATGCGGGTTTCTTTTTCCCAGACGAAATCTTGTTATAAAACAAAGCATTCTTCTTGAAGGCCTGAGGCACTCTGGTTTGAAGCAGGACTGGGATAATTCGCCGCTTCCATGGGATAGAAGAGCAAGGGGAAAATTCCTTATATGGGCAATGGATACATTCTGGCCGATTGTTGAAAAAATTTTTCAGGGCCGCGCGTTTTTTGTAAGGTCAAATGCACCCGGGGATTCGCTCGGGCGTGGTGTATATTCTTCAGTTCCATTTCTGAATCTGTGCCGCACATACGCTGACGACCGGCTGAGAAAACTGGGATTTGCGAATCTGCTCTTGCACGTTGTCGAAAGCTATTTCTCGGAAACTGCTGAGAAATTCCGCGAGCGGGCAGGCTTTGAGAACAGCGGCATAAACGTAATGCTCTGCCAGTTCATAGGAAGGGTTGGCACGATATCAGAAGATGAACGATTTCTTGTTCCGTTCATGAGTGCAGTCGTAAAAAGCACGCTTTTGCATGAGAATCCGGGAGATGGGCTTATTCGTTTTGAGTATGGAATGGGAAAGGGTGCAATAAGCGGCCGCACTCTATTATACCGGGAATGGAAAGACCTGCCTTTGGATTATCCCGGTAATGACACTCTTTGGTTTGAAACAATCAGCGGAAAGGATCGTGTCAAAAGAATTGACAGTTCGGCAAGGAATATGAATGCAATTACTGTGGATATTGGCTCAAGTGCGGAAAGAATCTTCAGTCCTGAGCACGAAGCGATATTTGGTTTGGTTCTCAGGAGTGCATATCCATTCATGGAAAGACAATTCATTGTTGAGGGTTACGAACTTCTGAAATGGCTTGCAGATAAGATTCCGGTTCTGGAACACGCAAACGATGGCCCGATCTATCTGGAATGTGTTGTTTCGTCGTTCCGAGACCGGTTGCGCTGGTTCGTAGTTCAGGTTTCGGATTTTGATCCGAGGCACCAGCTTCCAAATCCCCCGGAAAAGGATGTTTTTATTTCCAGCGATTTTTACGGTCATGGGATGCTTGAAGAGGCAAGGAGAAAAGTATTTATTCTTGGAAAAGAATTCGTAAAAAATCCAGATTGGAAAGTGCGTCTGTCCGAAATAAACAAGGCAAATAAGGGATTCATTGCGTTGATTCCGCAACAGGCATTGACAGGTTTGGATTTGACTGAGCTTAGCGGAGGGCATTTCAGCAATGCCGGCGCGGTCATAGAATACAGGATTCTTGGTTCATACAAATTTGAAAGAAATCTGCATCTCGAAGGCCCTTCTTCAGAGCATTTTGAGCAGGTAATGCAGGATTTTGATGTTTTGTTCATTGCAGCGCAAAACGTACTTTCAGATGATGAAGCGGCAAAGGTCAATCCAGGTGGAATCACCGAGGGCACGGCATTGGTGTCAGCGGCATGCGACAGGGAAAGGGGATTCGCATGGTGGAAGATAAGGAATTTAACACTCAATGGTGTTTAACCTGCCTATGGACAAGCGCGTCATTGCGGCCTACAAAAAACTCCTCGCTCAGTTTGGTTCTCAGTCCCATGTGAACGACGCTTCGTTCACAAGCTCATCCAAGTCTGCGAGACTTGGAGACTGGTGGCCAGCCGATTCGGATTACGAGGTCGTAGTCGGTGCAATCCTCACCCAGAATACGAATTGGAGGAATGTTGAAAAGGCAATCTCGAATTTACGTGCGGCGCATAAATTAAACGAGAAAGCGATACTGGAAATAGGGAACTCGGAACTCGAAACCCTTATCCGTCCGAGCGGATTCTACAAACAAAAAGCCGCGCGACTCAAACTCGCGACAAGAAAATGGATGGAATTGAGCCGAAGAGCGGACAGAATGCCAATCGCGGATTTACGTGCCGAACTCCTATCAGTTAAGGGAATCGGAAAGGAAACCGCGGATTCAATTATTCTTTATGCGTTTCACAAGCCAATATTCGTAATTGACGCATACACGCGAAGGTTCTGCAAGAAATTTTTTGATGTTGAGTTCCGCAAGCAGGATTACGATGAATACCGGAAATTATTTGAATCCGCTTTGCCGCCTGACGTAGCCCTGTTCAAGGAATACCATGCGCTGATTGTGGAATGGGGGAAAAATAACGGAAACTAACCGTTTTCCTTTATCGCATCCTCGATTTCCTTTCTTTTTGCAGTGCTGAGGTACCATTGCCTATCGTGGCCAGACGGTCTCATTACCATGAACCCTTCTTTTCTCAATTTCATTGCCACATCTAAAACAAAACCACGTAAATGTGGCGGAAAACCTTTTGGCAGATTACTCTCGCAAACATGTCCTTTGCCCCAGCAACCCAAATGGTAAAGTTTCTTCAACAGGACTTTTTTTATGTCATTGAACGTATTTTCATTGAGTTTCATTAAAGCCGCCTTTGTTTAATATTTATACATTTAAAGTATAGATATTTAAACATAACCTTTACCTATATAGGTAGTAATGGGCAGCAATAGGCAGTAATTGCCGGTTGATTAACATGGAAAGAACAAAATCTATATTTGTTGAAACATTTGGAGATTCCCCAAATATAAAAGTGTTGGATTTTTTCCTGACGTTTAGCGAATTTGATTACTCAAAATCCCAGGTTGCAGCGGAAATTGGCATTTCGAGAATTACTATACAGCCAATATGGAAAAAACTCATAAAAGACAATTTTCTTAAAAAAACCAGAACCGTTGGAAGGGCGGAACTTTACACATTAAGTAAATCTAATCCAAAAGTAAAAGAACTTCGTGAGTTGTCTCTAAAATTGAGTTCTGCCGCCGCTGATGAAGAATTTGAAGAGGGAAAAATATTAGCAAGAGTTAAGCCAAGGAATATCACGCGCTGATTGTTGAGTGGAAGAAGAGGGCGCAACCGAATGCCCGAAATCCCCCTCAATTTTTATGTGGTCCCGCTTTACTCTGAATTTAATCAGACCGTCAAGCTTCATATACCTAGTCAAGTACTCCCTGCATTCGTCCACCAGTCTACTTATCACCACCTCTCTTGATTTCCAGTAAGGTGTTATCCAAGATCGCGAAGAATTTTCCATACGCGTTTTGCGTTCAATATACTCCCAATCTATTCCGAACCTGAACACTGTTTCCAGTCCTGCCTTTGGGCACGAATATACGAACTGCCAAACATCACCGCGCGCGCTAGGTCCTGTCTTATCTTCCACACCTGCATTCACCAGAATCTGTATCTCGTCCAATCCAACGAGCTTTAGTCTTCGGACAATGCCCATGGGGTCATCTACTTCCAGGTGTCCTCCATATGGGTACATTGTGCCGGTATAAAGAACAGCTCTGCCAACCACCTTGGACCAACTGGCATGGACTTTGTTAATATCTTCGCAGTTGGTCTCCAAACTTAGTTTTCCCAGATATCCCTGAGCCCTTAAGGTGTGTATGATCTCCAGAATCAGCTCCAGATGCATCAATGGGTCAGTCAAGCAGGATTCGTTTAAGCCGGCAAAAACAATCTCCTTTGTGCCACCGAACAGTTTCAAAAACGGCTTTTTCATATGCAACCTTAACTCAGAGGTTATCTTTTCAACAACACATGGTTCATCGTGTAACGGGGCCACGTCTACAAACAAAGTTCTCGGTTCTTTTCTACTGCCTGTTTCAGACCAATACACCCCGTGGAGTGCCATTCTGGTTTCATTCGCTCCCCTATATTTACGCGTTACAATTTCAGTTGCCATATATATCACAATATGTTCGCTCAAACCTTCTATTTATATATTTATCCTCCCAAAAGAGACTACATATGAAAGAAGACATTTTGGAGGATTTGGGGCTGTCAAAAGCCGAGATAAAAGTCTATATCTCGCTTCTTGAATTAGGCAGTTCGAGCGCAGGCGCAATCCTTCAAAGATGCGGGCTTCAGAATTCCGTAACCCATCGGGCACTCAATAGCCTTATAGAAAAAGGATTAATCAGTTACATCGCTGAAGGAAAAAGAAAAATCTACCAGGCAACAAGTCCGGATTTCTTTTATGATTTTATCGAAGACAAGAAAACACGATTTGAGCTGCTGCTTCCTGAGTTAAAGAAGAAACAAGAGGCAGCTGAAGCCAGAAGCGATGCAACAATCTACAAGGGCAAAAAAGGAATAAATGAAATCTACAATCGTTTGCTGAGTTCTGGTGGAAAGGAATATCTGACTTTTGGAGGTGGCAAGCGGGTTACCTATAATGTGATGGGCGAGGAATGGTGGACGTTGCTCCATTCAAAGCGAATTGCAAGAGGAATCCGTGCAAGGCAGGTTTTTGATGAAACAATAAGAAAATTCGGAGAGGAGTTGAACAAACGCCCGCTTTCAAAAGTACGTTTTCTTTCCCAGGAGTTTGAACAATTAACAGAAACCATAATAATCGGAGATGTTGTCGCAATCGTCATGTTTACAGAAAATCCGTACGGAATTCTAATCAGAGATAAAACAGTTGCGGAAAGTTACAGAAAAAACTTTGAAATTTTATGGGAAAAGGCGAAAAAATAATTTCGTTCTCATCTCATCTCATCTAAGCCCCATACTCACTCAGCTTGCCATAAGGGAATCTCGGGAAGAATTTACTCCCACCTATAAATTCCCGCAATATCGAGTCTGAAGGTATGTGTGCCATCTGCTCTTCTGTTGCAGTTTCCAATTTATCAAACAGTTCGCAAACCCTTTCCGCACGCAAAAGCGCATCGCCCAGCTGCGGATTTCTTTTGAGTATCTCTAAATATTTCCTGAAAAATCTTTCCGCATGCGCCTTGAAAACCGGCAGTTCATATGCAAGCCCGCCATTAATCCTTACATCAGCCGTATTGATCAGCGGGAACATAGCCCCTTCGCCTTTTCTTACAAGATGCCAGTGGACAAGCGTGAGCAGCGTATCATGCCCCCTTGTCGCAACATCCCTAAGCATTCTTCTTATGAGCCGTACATCTGTCCATCTGAGATATCTGTCTCCGCCGTGGATGGTGTTCATCGCTTCTATGTATAATTTGAATTTTTGTTCGTTCGGGACTGCTGCGGTTATATCCGGATAAAGTGCATGCAGGCAGTCGAACACCAGCACCTCGTTTGGCCCGAGCGCCGGGAACTCGGTTGCGTTTGGAATGTTTGTCCCGGTTCCAAAATCATATTTCGGCATCCAAACCGTTTCCCCGCGCATTATCCGTTCGAGCACTTCATTCAGTGCCGCGAGATCGTATGCAAACGGGGTTTCGTAATCCCAGTCATAAACAGGTTTTCCATCTACGGTATATGTATATTTTTGGTTTGCCGTTTTTGGCTGAAAGAACATGTCCACTTCAAGCGGCCTGAACGTTAAGTTCCCATGGGTCAGTTCGCTTATTGTCCCGCAAACCCGGTTCGCGGTTGTTGTTTTGCCGGATGAGGACGGACCGCACACAATTAGCATGCGCATTCCTTGTTTTCCGAGAAATTCCTGAGCCGCAGCTTCGAGTTCTACGCGTTTTTGCTCTTCCGCGGCACGGATCAGTTCGCGAACATCCCTCCCGCCTTCGCCTCTAAACCATCCGTTCAATCCTTTGATAGTGTGGCAATCGTGCTTTTCATTCCATCCATATATTTTTGAAACTTCCTCGCGCGGAACTCCGTCAGGGGTAAACTGATCCGCACGGATCAACCCCCGTTCCACAAGTTCCACTCCGGCGCCATAAAGCAAATATTCTTCCGCGAGGTCGTATGCACCAATTTTCCACATCGCCTGTTTTACCGCATTCTGGACATCTTCCCTTGTTACGATTTCCTGTTCTGTTCCGGCAAGTGCCTCCACTGCCGAATCAGTCAAATCCCTTGCCCTTTTCATTGCTGGCCCGTAAAACGTGTGTTCGGTCCGTATTATCGCATCGGCTATTGCCTGTTTTATTGGCGCTCGGCCAAAGCCAACTTTTTCTCCTTTAATTGGCTGGAAATATTTTAGTGCAACTGCCATAAAGTTTATGTTGTGGAAACAATATATAAATCTTGTTTTTACCACATGATGAACTGGTTTTATTTCCCTTTATTTCAAAATCCGTTCTTCTTCCGTATAATCGTGGTGATGAATCGGTCTTAGCCTTAGTTTTGCAGGGTCAATTCCATAACCCTCGGTTATGTCTTCTTGTACTATTGCAGGCAATCTCGCAAGCAGGAACTGCCTTGCATTCTCCGGTCCGAGATGCTCGCTCTCACGTATCGCATCAAAAAGTATCTTTTTTCCGTCAGTTTCCCCCCATCTTCTGAGAACCGCAAGACATTCCAGATAACAAATGAAATTCTCTGCATAACTGAATGCGAGTGCCAGGTTGTCCCCTGCGAGCATAGTTTTTGTTCTCTCAAATATCCCGATGGCATTTGCCCGCATCCGGCTTAATTCTGAATTGTCAGTAGCGACAACAAATCGTACAGAATGTTTCGCATATTTAGAATTCACCCTCATCGAGTACTGTGTTTCCACTGGTTCTTTGCCAAGCATCACGAAGTCCGTATATGCGTATGCTGCGGATTCCTCAACAGGGTCTGTCCATTTTCCTACGGATAATATTTTCAATCCTGCAACCTCTGCGTGGAAGTCCTCGTGGACTCTTGTTCCGAAATCATCATCTTCTCCTGTATTGTAGAGTTTTCTTCCGCGATAGTATCTTCCGCTGGTCTCGCACAGGCAGGCAAACGTTTCTGGCAAGTATCTTTCTTTTTTCAATTGCTGAATCGCCATTCGCTTTGCCGCGGCCTTTGGAAGCCAGTTTCCGAATATCGCAACCTCCCCTTTAATCACTCGTAAATCGCATATAGTTATGCTTGCCATGAACTGTCTTTTCTTTAATACGGACACGTTCATTATTGTTTTTGGCAAGGTTATAAAAAATGCTCGTTCGAGGCCGTCGCACGTCCCTGCCGCACGCATGGTATCCCTTTTTATTGTTCCTTCTCTCAAATGCCACCTGGTGATAATATGCCAAGTTGTTTGAAATGCCAGGACGCAATGCCAGATACGATGTTTTTTCCATGCTATCTTGAGCAGCAGGGAGGGACAGTATACTACTGTTGGAACTGTTATGGGGCAATGCTCAGCACCCACAAGGCTTTGAAAAAGTGAGCTCAAAATTATTTTTTAATTTTTCTTTAGGTTTTTTCTAAGGGTTCTAATTACCGAAGCCCCGTACTTTAGGGTTAAGCATCACTCAGCCAACATACAGCCCTACCCTTTCAAAATATTCCCACGTTATCTGACCCATGCCTCTTCTAGATTTTATTATATTTTCATTTATAGCAAATAAGCAAAATATCCGAACATTTCAGGCTTATTTGCTAGCAGTAAATCGCGTTAGAGAAGTTCGATAATTTAAGCGTTTTACTATTTTTTAACTTTCCATCAAAAAAATCCTACAAAATTAGAAAGATTTATATATATTTTCTTATAATGTAGAACACAGTGAAGGCAAGGAGCCGAGATCCTCCCACCACAAACCATTGGTTTGTTGGTTGCGAACTAAAAATTCGCGTAACTCCCCCCTCGGCGACCTTCCTCCCAAAATGCGTTTTCAGTTTTGAGTCTCGTGTTTCGCGAAAAATCAGCGGAACAAAAAATGCAAGATCCGGAACGCAGAACGCTAAACGCAAAACAATCGTGTGGCGACCACCATGCAGAAAGAAGGCGAAGACGAACCAGTAAAGTTGGATAGGTTAGATTACCGAATCCTCCATGAGCTGGACTGCGACGCGTTCCAATCATTATCAAAAATCGGAAAGAAACTTCACACCGGTCGGGACGTAATGCATTACCGCGTAAAACGTCTCGAAGAACTCGGAATAATAAAAAATTATGCCCCGATTATTGATTATGGGAAAATGGGCTACACAGTCGGTGCGGTCTACATAAAATGTCATCACGATACGCCCGAGCTCCGCGCGGAAATAATCGAATACTACAAAAACAACAAGGATGTCTGGTGGATTTTCAACATGACGCCGGATTACGATATTGCGCTCGGATGGTTCGGAAAAAGCCTCGCAGAACTCACAGACAAAAGAATCGCGCTACTCCGCAAATACAAAAAATATTTCCGTGAATTTAAATTCCGCATTTACAATCGCCATCATCATTTCAAAAGGGATTATTTGACGCATGTTGAGCCGGGTGTCAGTTCCGCACGCAT
>Ga0209211_10012090_pt1 | contig 10917 bp, 12 predicted proteins | sample RifGroA2_FD_183992 | JGI IMG/M metagenome (GOLD analysis project Ga0209211, IMG submission 183992) | Groundwater microbial communities from Rifle, Colorado, USA - Groundwater A2 (SPAdes) (version 2) | ecosystem: Environmental > Aquatic > Deep subsurface > Groundwater | place: Rifle, Colorado...
AGCTTCTTATTTATCCAGCAGATACCATCGCCAGAACAATTCTTTGACACTATTATGCTCAATTTCAATAGGAACAGCAAAATCTTTTATATTTCGTAATGAAATCCTTAACAATGGTGTAACAACACTATCTCGCAATACCTTTTGCCGTTTAAGCTCATCAAATGTTCTCCTATCTTTTTCATTAAGATATTTATAAAAATCCTGTAATTTAGCTCTTTGTGAATCAACAAAGTACAATGGTGACCCTCCTACTTTCATGTGAGAAATTTTTACCTTGCCGTCGCTTGCAAGCTCTGACAAAGCAGCACCTATCATGATAGTATTTGATTTTAATAAAGAAACAAGATGCACGGGAATCAAAGGACCCTTAAACTGCACATACTTCAACACATCCTCTTTATTCAACAATTTATCTAACATAGAAAAAGTGATATTTGGTTTGTTTAAATAGTTTTCTTTATGGTCGTAGCCAACGTGATTCCCAATAACTCACATCTCCTTCTTCATCAACTATTCCTAAAAGTAATCTTTTCTTTGTGCTATGTGCTACCCTATTTTTAGCAGAAAAATCATGCCATGTTAGATGTTTTTTTTCATGTACAGGATAAACAATCCATTTTGCATGATCATCTCCTGGAAATACTCCTCTGTCATAAACCCGAAAATCTGCTCCAAACTTCAACGCAGTCTTTACGATGTATCCCCTATCACGCAGATCTTTATAAACGCAATATTTAACCCAAAAGTTTTTTTCTTTTCTGCTGCAAAAAGAGAAAAACTTTTCTTTAGAAATAATTTTATCACAAATAGTAAGAAGTTCAAACTTAGATTTATCAACTAAATAATATGCTTCAATCAAACCAAGCTCAACTTTTGTTTCAACTAATATTCCAAATCTGCTTTTATTATAAAACTCGCGGGCAGCATTGCTGTCTTCAGTAATTACACGTTCATTATCTACTAAATAAGCTTTGACTATTGATTCTCGTCTAACTGATTCTTGCTTATCTTTCTTTGCCATTTTTACATAATTATACCTCTGACTTATATAAGCCTTTTTGTTTTAACCCTCTATTACTCAAGATTTATCTTATAAATTCTTAAAAATACCTCTAAATTTATATATATAAACTGTATTTTATAGGATTTATTATGGAAATAGTTTTTTTAGGAACAAGCTCAATGGTTCCAACAAAGGAGAGAAATGTCCAAGGAATTTACCTCGATTACAAAGGAGAAGGCTTTCTCATAGATTGTGGAGAAGGCACACAACGTCAGATGAACATCAATGGAATCAACAGAAATAAAGTCAGAAAGATATTGATTAGTCATTGGCATGGTGATCATACCTCTGGATTGATTGGTTTAATACAAACAATTGGAAATATTGAAGAACATAAGATTTTAGAGATATATGGTCCAAAAGGTAGTAAAAAGTACATGAAACATCTACTTCAATCGTGCATGTTTTACAACAAAGTAAATATCAAAGTAACTGAGATTAATCCAAAGAAACTAACCTGCTTCCTTGAAACAAAGGAATATAAGTTATACGCTGCAAAACTTGATCATACAGTTCCTTGTATAGGTTACTCTTTCGTTGAAAAAGACAAGCTGAATATCAACATGCAGAAGGCAAAACAATTTGGTTTAAAAGAATCACCTATATTAGCTGATATCAAAGAAGGAAAATCTATTAAGTTCAATAATAGGACAATTTCACCTGATGAGATTTGCGAGCAAGTTCCTGGGATAAAGATTTCATTTATTCTTGATACACAGCTATGTAATGGTTGTTATGAATTAGCTGAAAATGCAGATATTTTAGTAAGTGAATGTGTTTACTCTTCAGATTTAGAGAATAAAGCAGAACAATATAAACATATGACTGCAAAACAAGCAGCTAATTTAGCTTCACAAAGCAATGTAAAAAAGCTCATCCTTACCCATTTCTCACAGCGTTATAAGAATATTTCAGAAGTCCAAGAAGATGCAAAAAACATCTTTTCAAATACAGAATGTGCATATGATTTTATGAAGATTAACCTGTAAGATGTCTTGTGTTAGATTTTGTCAAGAACCACTGGTCAATAAACCAGTGGCATGCTTATCGATAACACCTAAGGTGGTTCTTGACGCTTACGAATTCCACCACCTGTCAATAGACAAGTGGAATTCGTCTTGTTTAAATATCTTTTAGAAAGTTTTATATAAGAGAAACCAATAAATAATTACAAATAATTGTTTTGGGGCAAAATCATGACCAGTGTAAAACGTTTACTGCCATTGGCAGCCATGGAAAAGATATTAAAGAAATGTGGAGCTGAAAGAGTCTCAGATAAGGCAAAGATTGCTTTAAAAAACATCATAGAAGATAAAGCAGACGAAATTGCTATAAACGCTGTTCGCCTTGCAAAACATGCTGGTAGAAAAACAATTAAATCTGGCGATATAAAGCTGGCTACAAAAACAAATTAAAGGTGATTACAAATGAGATGTTGTGAAAATGTATGTGCAAAATGTAAAGGTATAGGAATGTTAATTGTTGGTTTGATTGTTATATTAAACACATGGATTGGCTTACATTGGGGATTAGTAATAGGTTTATTAATTACATTAAATGGATTAATAATGATAGTTAAACCTACAGGTTGTGGTTGTTGTAGTGTTCAAACATCAACAAAAACTACAAAGAAAAAGAAATAGATAATTTTTCTTTTTTATTCTATTTTTATCATCTCAGATTCATAATTCATTTAAACTACAACTTTTCTATAAAACAAATGAGCCATAAATCTAAAGGAATCAATGCAGAACGTGAACTCATTCATTTGTTTTGGAAAAATAATTGGACAGCTATAAGAACAGCTGGTTCTGGCTCAAACAAATATCCTTCTCCTGACATAGTTGCAGGAAACATTATAAGAAAACTAGCAATTGAATGCAAAGCTAGCAAAAACAACTCTATCTATCTACTCCAAGAAGACATTGATCAAATTAAAACATATGCTGCTTTATTTGGTGCAGAAGCATGGTTTGGTATACGTTTTAACAATTATGAATGGTATTTTTTGAGTTTAGATGATATCCAGCAGACAAAAAGCAATAATTATGTCATTGCAACAGATTATATCAAACAAAAAGGATTATTGTTTGAAGAATTGATTGGAAAGTTTTAATAAGAAGTTCGTAGCTATAACCTGTAAAAATTGAAAGAAGTGAAATTTTTATGATGAAAAAAATCTTATTGAGTTTTGATTATTCTCTTTCTCTAGCAAAAGAAATTTCAAAAATCAAAAAATTACCTATATTTATAGTGAATAAAACAACACTTCCAGATCAAGAAACAATTATAACAATACCAACACAAGTAAAAAACGCTGAAGTTATTCTCATTGCTTCACTCAATGAACCAAACCAAAAATTAATTGATATTATTTTTACTTGTGAAGCATGTAAAAATAATAGTGCACAAAAAATAACTTTGATTGCACCTTACCTTTGTTACATGCGCCAAGACAGACAATTCAAACGAGGTCAGGGTATTTCTGCAAAAATAATTGCACAACTACTATCAAGATATATTGACAAACTTATTACAATTGACCCGCACTTGCATAGGATTAAAAAATTAAGTCAAGTATATACCACAAAAACAGTAACTCTTACAGCAATAAAAAATATTGAAAATTATATCAGAAAAAATTATAAATCTCCATTTATAATTGGTCCTGATGGTGAATCATACCAATGGGCAAAAACAATAGCAGACAACATTGGAGCAAAAGCAATTATACTTAACAAAGTTCGCTATAGTGGAACAAAAGTAAAGATTTACACCACAAAAGAGCTTGAACAGATTCCAAAAACTCAGAAAATAATAATAATTGACGATATCATCAGTAGTGGTGTCACTTTATTATATATTGGAAAATTTTTCAGAAACAAAGGATACAACAATCTTGCAGCAATTGTAGTACATGGTATATTTGCAGACAATTGTTATCCTAAATTAAAAAAATATTATAAAGAAATAATCACAACAAACACAATAGTGCATAAAACAAACAAGATAAGTGTTGCTGATATTATTGCAGAAAAACTATAATCTATTTATTTTACAAATATTCATTTATATAATAAGAATAATCCAAGAATAATAAAAAACTAAAAATTGCTGAACGCAGTTCGCAATTTTTTAAGTTATTTCTTCTTTTTAGCATTTTTAGGTTTAATTCCAAGCTTTGCTTCAATCATTCTTTGCTCTGCTAATATTTTTGCTTCTTCTTCTTCAATCTTCATTTCTTCAGCTGCAATTTTGCGTGCTATCCGCTCAACATTTAAATCCATACGAGCAATTCTTCGTTCAAGAATAACCAATACTCGTAAACTATACACAATCGCAGCTAATGTACCAACTATAATTGAAAGAATAACAACTTCTAATGGATCAGTAATTGCCATATAAAACATCCTCCTTTATAATAAACTTAACTAATAAATCTAAATAATTAAAATTATAATACGCTACTATAAAAAGGTTTATTATTATTTACTAGTAACTACAAAACAAAAATATTTATATATAAGTTTTACTTTTCTCTGATAATGATAGAAAAATTAATTAGGATGGGTGTAGCAGAATTTATCCAAAAAGTTTTAGCTGGAGAAAAATATTTTGTTGGAATTGGATTAGATGATATTAACTTATCTTCTTATGAACGTTATAATGAAATGCAAAAATATCTTAAATCTTGTAATCATAGGGAAGAGCCAATAGATTTAAGCAATTCTAGCCTTAGAGTGATAATAGCAAAGAATCTATATCTTCCTTTTGTTAAAGCAATTGAAACAGACTTTTCTGAAGCAAATCTTCAGGGAGCAAACCTTTGTGGAGTTATAGGTTTAGAAAAAGCAATTAATTTTTCTGATGAACTTTTTAAGAACAGGACTCAGATATCACAGAGTCCAAGACCAAAGCGGTATTTGTAAAAAAACACTCTTTGTTGTAAGACAAATATTTTTAAGATTAAATTATATTCCATCTACCTACCCCTTGAGTTCCTATGGAAAATCATTTCCTATGAAAAAACCTATTCCATTTTAACAAAAAATCTATTTTTTTATTACTTTATAAAAAATAAAAAATATTAATTTTATATATCTAAAATAAATATACAATTATATATATTATATTATATATAATACTTAATAAAAATGATAGGATATAATAAAAACAATAAAAAAACAAACAATTGTCATCTAAAAAAATAAAATCAAACTATAGTTCATACATAATACTTCATCATAAAAAGAAATTAAAAAAATTACAACATTTTTTGTATTGTAAACAAAGCGAACAAACAAAAAATACAAAAAACAAGTTTTCACTCACAAAAAACAAAAAGTTCCATCGGAACTCAAGGGGTCACTCCTTTAACCAAAACCACAACATTTATATTACCTAGGTTTCTTATGGAAATTCATGATTGAAAAGGGGATAACTGGGCTATTTGAAGATTTTTTAAACAAAGAGTCTTTATTCCAAGAAAAGAAGGTCTTACAATCTTCCTACACACCTTCTGCGATTGTTCATAGGGATAATGAAATAAAGCAGCTAGCAAACATCCTTGCACCAGCTTTACGTGTAGATCGTCCATCTAATGTTTTTTTATATGGAAAAACAGGTACAGGAAAAACATTAACAGCAAGATACACAACTGCCAAAATTCTTCAAGTTGCAGAGCAAAGAAATATTCCAATTACAATACTTTATCTTAATTGTAAACTTAATAAAATAGCAGATACTGAATACAGGCTCATTGCACAATTATCAAGAGATTTAGGTAAAGAGATTCCAGCAACAGGATTACCGACAGAAGAGATATATAAGGTATTTTACACTATATTAGAATCAAAAAAACAAATAGTAATAATTATATTAGATGAGATTGACCAATTAGTAAAAAAAGCAGGAGATGGCATAATTTATAATTTAACTAGAGTTAATAGTGAATTAAAAAATAGTCAGATAAGTATTATCGGAATATCAAATGATCTTCTCTTTACAGATCATATTGATCCAAGAGTGAAATCATCATTAAGTGAAGAAGAAATTATCTTTCCCCCTTATAATGCAATACAATTGCAAGACATTCAAAGAAAGTGTTATAGGGGAAGGGGTTATTGAAAAATGTTCTGCATATGCTGCTCGTGAACATGGTGATGCAAGAAGAGCATTGGAACTTTTACGTGTAGCTGGAGAATTAGCAGAAAGAGCTGGAAAGGAAAAGATTGAGTTAACAGATATTGATGAAGCAGAAGAAAAGATAGAACGTGATAGGGTATTAGATATAGTAAAAACTCAGCCAAAGCAGCAGCAGGCAGCATTGCTTGCAATAGTATATATTGCTGCAAAGAGAATAGGAGCTATTTTTACAGGAGATGTTTATGCATTATATGCAGAAATTTGCGAAAAGATAGCTCTTCGTCCATTAACGCAGCGTAGATTATCAGATATTATCTCAGAATTAGACATGCTTGGCATCATAAATGCAAAAGTCATTTCTAAAGGAAGATTTGGAAGGACAAGAGACATTACCTTAGCTATACCATTAACTGTATTGCCAAAGATACGTTCTGTATTGGAACAATCACTAGATTTATAATTTATGATGCTCTCTCAACAAAGATCAAAACTTGTAAAATCATTATTAGAAAATGAAGTTTTAGTTACTGAACAAGTTCTTAATGCAATACCTGAAAATTTCAATTTTGATAATTTTTATAATAATTTTTCTACAAAACCTCAAGATGAAGAAGTTCTGCTGAATGAGATTAATTTATATCTTCAAGAAAACAACTCAGCAATCAATCAAAAATCACAAGAAAGAAAAGTAAAAATAGTTGTAAGTTACACAGAACAATCAAAAAAAAGAACAGTAGCAGATTTTATTACTTATTATAATAAACGTTACCAGCAGATAAAAAAGATTCTATTAAATCGTATGGAATTATCAGCAGCTATTTCTATTAACAAAATATTTTCAAAGACAGAAAAAGAACAGATTGCGATTATTGGTATAATCATTGAAAAGACAATTACAAAAAACAATAATATTGTTATTAAATTAGAAGACCCATCTGGAGAGATCATAGCGATAATAAATAAAAACAAGCCAGAGATGTATGAACTTGCAAAAAATCTAGTATTGGATGAGATTATAGGTATTGTTGGGCTTCCAAAAAATAAAGTAATTTACATCTCTTCTTTATTCTTGCCTGACATTCCTTTAAGCAAAGAATTAAAAAAAGCTCCTGAAGAAGAATATGCTGTATTTATATCAGATATTCATACAGGTTCACGTTTCTTTTTAGAAGAACAGTTTAAGAAATTTATTTGTTTTCTCAATAGCGAAATAGGAAATGAAACATACAAAAAAATAGCAGAAAAGATAAAATATCTCTTTATAGTAGGTGATTTAGTTGATGGCGTAGGTATTTATCCAGCGCAAGAAAAAGAATTACTAATAACTGATATAACACAGCAATATATAGCATTGGCAAAACTGCTGGAGAAAGTACCAAATCATATAAGTATGATTATTTGTCCTGGAAATCACGATGCTGTAAGATTATGCGAGCCTCAGCCTCAGCTCGACAAAGAGTTTGCAAAAGAATTATATCAGCTAAAAAATGCTTTTTTTGTAAGCAATCCTGCAATAGTAAACATAGCTGCAACAGAAACATTTGCAGGAATAGATGTTTTGATGTATCACGGTTATAGTTTTGATTATTTCATTGCAAATATTGATGAGGTTAGAAACAATGGGGGATATGACAGGGCAGATTTGGTTATGAAGTTTTTGCTTCAAAAACGTCATCTTGCTCCAACACATTCAGCAACATTATATATTCCAGAGACAGAGTTTGATCCAGCTGTTATCACAATGGTGCCAGATCTATTTTGTACAGGTCATCTTCATAAGGTTTCAGCTTCGAATTATAGAAATATTACATTAGTTTCAAGTTCTTGTTGGCAGGACACAACAAAATTTCAGGAAAAGATGGGCCATCATCCTGAGCCTTGCAGAGTACCAATAATTAATCTGCAAACAAGAGAAGTAAGAATTTTAAAATTTTAAGGTGAATACATGGTTGTATGTTCAGCAAAAATGCAGCATTATTTCCAAACAATTGATGCAGAGCTAATAAAATGTTATAAACTTGCACAAACAGCAAGGCAATTAAATTTTGACCCAGAACCAAAAGTAGATATCAAATTGGCAAAAAATATGGCTGAAAGAGTAGAAGGGTTGATTAGTGTAGTTGCACCCCAATTAATAGGTTCAGGTGTAACAAATAGGATCTTAGAACTAGAAAAATTATATTCCCATTTAGATTGGAGAATAGCTTTAATTATTGCTCATGAAGTTGCAGAACAAAAGTTTTGTAGTTTTAAAGATAAAAAAGAAGCTATGGAAGTAGGCATAAGAACAGGATTTGCATATCAAACAGGAGGGATTGTTTCTGCTCCTTTAGAAGGATTTATTGAATTGCGGATTAAAAAAACATCATCAGGTGAAGAATACTTTGCTCCTTGTTATGCTGGTCCGATCAGGGGTGCTGGCGGAACTGCAGCAGCATTTTCTCTTTTAATCACAGATTATGTTAGAGTAAAGATGGGATATGCGAAATATGATCCTACTGAAAATGAGATTAAACGATTTAAGACAGAGATAATTGATTATCATGAACGTGTAACAAATCTGCAGTATTTTCCTTCACAAGAAGAGATAGAATTTCTTGCAAGAAATGTACCAATACAGATTGATGGTGATCCAACAGAGAAATTTGAAGTTTCAAATTTTAAGGATATCCCAAGGATTGAAACAAATAGGATTCGTGGTGGAATCTGCTTAGTAATGGCAGAGGGACTTGCACAAAAAGCAGCAAAAATATGGAAACGTTTAGAGAAATGGGGCAAAGAGATGCAGTTAGAATGGGATTTTCTAGATGAATTTCTCAGATTACAAAAACAAATAAAAGCAAAAAAAGTAACAGGTGATACAAAAAAAGAGAAGATTTCACCAAATTATACATTTATTGCAGATATAGTTGCTGGAAGACCTGTCTTAACATATCCTATGAGAGATGGTGGTTTTCGTCTGCGTTATGGAAGAGCAAGAACAACAGGATTTTCAGCTTCTGCAATTAATCCAGCAACTATGTACTTATTAAGAAAATATATTGCAATTGCAACACAATTAAAGATGGAGCGTCCAGGGAAGGCTTCTGCCATTACAACATGTGATCAGCTTGAAGGTCCAATCATTCGATTAAAAAACAGTTCAGTTGTAAGAATAAATACAATTGAAGCTGCAGTTAGCAATCTACCAAATATTGATAAGATCTTATTTATGGGTGACATTTTATTTAGTTATGGGGATTTTTCTGAAAATGGGCACATACTAGTACCTTGTGGATATAATGAAGAATGGTGGTTGTTAGAGCTTCAAAAAGCAGCAAGAGAAAAATGCAGTTGCAATACAGAGAATAATTCAGAGACAATTGCAATGATGATGTCTGAATTTTCAGGAGTTTCTAAAGATCTTATTAAAAATCTGTTAAATGACAGGCTTTTTCCGATTAAAGCAAATGATGCACTTATGCTTTCAGAAAAGTTTGATATACCATTACATCCTTATTACACTTATCATTGGCGATTGATAACTGTAAACCAATTAAGTAAATTGATTCAATATATAATCAGCGCAAAAATAATTCAAGAAGATAACAAAATAATTAAGATTATTTTCAATTTTGATGGTGGATTAAAAATAATACTTGAGTTAATAGGATTGCCTCATTTAGTTGTAAATAATGAGTTTATTGTAATTGAAAAAGAAGATGCTCGAGCTATGCTTGCAACTCTTGGAATGTATAAAAATAATTATTGCAGTCCTTCTGCAAAATTCTCATTTGATGAAACAAGCTCAACGATAGAGAATATAAACAATATTTTTTCAATAAGAATAAGGGATAAATCTGGAACATTTATTGGTGCAAGGATGGGCAGGCCAGAAAAAGCAAAGATGCGTAAGCTAAATGGTTCTCCACAAGTATTATTTCCAGTAGGAGAAGAAGGTGCAAGATTAAGGAGTTTTCAATCTGCAATGGGCGTTGGAAAGATAAATGCAGATTTTCCAATCTATTATTGTGTGCAATGCAATATGAACACAGTTTATAAGAAATGTCATAAATGTTATGCAACTGCAGAAAAAAGATATTCTTGTAAACTCTGTGGCGTCATAGAGAAAGAATCATGTGTACATGGTAATGCAAAAACTTATACATCGCAGGAGATTGATATCAACGAATATATTAATTCAGCATTAAAAAGGTTGCAGACAAGAAATTACCCAGATTTAATAAAAGGTGTACGTGGAACAAGCAATAAAGACCATATACCTGAAAATCTTATCAAAGGGATTATTCGTGCAAAACATGATGTCTATGTTAATAAAGATGGTACAATTCGTTTTGACATGTCAGAACTGCCAATCACTCATTTCAAACCAAAAGAAATAGCTACTTCAATAGAAAAACTCAAAGAATTAGGTTACTCACATGATATAAATGGGAAAGAGCTAATACACGAAAATCAAGTTCTTGAGATTAAGACTCAAGATATTATTCTTCCAGCATCAAAGGAAGCATTGGATGAAACATCATATGAAGTATTATTTAGGGTTGCAAACTTTATTGATGATTTATTGCAAGATTTTTATAAACTACCTTCTTATTATAATCTTAATTCAAAGCAAGATCTTGTTGGTCAGTTAGTTCTTGCATTAGCTCCTCACATCTCTTCAGGAATGGTTGGAAGGATTATTGGTTTTTCAAAAACACAAG
>Ga0209211_10012093_pt1 | contig 10914 bp, 9 predicted proteins | sample RifGroA2_FD_183992 | JGI IMG/M metagenome (GOLD analysis project Ga0209211, IMG submission 183992) | Groundwater microbial communities from Rifle, Colorado, USA - Groundwater A2 (SPAdes) (version 2) | ecosystem: Environmental > Aquatic > Deep subsurface > Groundwater | place: Rifle, Colorado...
AAGAAGATGCCCGTTATGATCAGCTCAAATTAGGCATGTGAGCCAGCGCCTTTAGGCGCATCACGTTTTTGCCCCTTTGAGGGGCTAATAGAGATAAACCCCCGGCTTTGCCGGGGGTAACTTAATTTTACGTTGATCCCTTGGGGCTCTACTGCCTTTCTGATGCACAGATAGGTGCGATAGCCGGGACCATTGGCGGAGGTTATGCGGGGGCCGTAACTGGATTTATGGTTGGTGGTATACCAGGCGCGCTTGGCATAGGCGTACTCGGCGCTGGTGCTGGTGGTCTGGCAGGTGCGCTCACAAATACTCCAAGAAACGCAATGGTTGGTGGAGCAGCATCTGGGGGCCTCGGTGGTGCCAATTCTCCCTTGGCTGGTGCGATTGGTGGGTTTGTCGGCGGGGCGGTAGCCGACTCTGCTCAGTCTTCAGGCCTCTCGCCAGGGATGAGCATGATTGTAGGGGGGGGCATTGGTGGCACCGCTGGTGGTGCGATTGGTGGAGTTATGACAGGAATTACAGCAGGCGCAGCGACCGGGGGGCTTGTTGGGCTATCTTCAGCAGCGTTGACTGCAGGGATAATTGAAGCCCTGAAGGCCGGAAACGATTGTCCCTGCGAACCTAAATGATGAAGAATAATCTACGCTTAGCGCTTTTGACGCTGAAATGGCTGGCAATTATGTTCGTGCTTGCTATTTCTTTTTACATGTTTGGCGACGAAGTTGTAGAGGCTGTTTTTGAAATTCGGTTGTCGCCGCATAGTAAAAACGTAATTCTTGGCATAATGATTTTTATGCCTTACTTACTTGGTGCTCGAGAGATTCTTGCGGAGCTGAGGAAGAAGAAAAAGGCGAAATCGATGGGATCGGACTCCATTGGTTCATAATACTCTTCAAGTAAAGGCTGGCGAAATTGCTCCAGCTTATGGGCAGCCGGGCCTTGGGACACAATTTGTAACTGACCAAGCTATCCGCGATCTTATCAGCGGCGGTTATCTGAAGAGGGTTCAGCCATGAGCCCTCAGGAAATTGTTGATCGTTTGGGGCTCCATGGTGTTGATCCGAATGACGTGTTCAATACTAATAATGATCTGCTGGAAAACGATAAGTACCATCTCGTTAGAGGGGAAAGAGTATGGCAGGTGTACTACTCAGAACGGGGGCACAAATGGGACTACCATGAATTCAACTCTGAAAGCGATGCTTGTGAGTATTTGTGGAGCTTGTTAGAGAAAGATGAAACTATCTGGCGATGATTTCTTGTTGGATAGCCCACGACAAACCATGTGCGCCCCGCTCAGAATATTTGATCTATTGCCCAAAAGCCTCACAGCGGTGGCGATCGACGCGCTGGAAGCTGCACACCAGACAATCGGAACGGGGCAGGGCATGACCAGGCTGCGCACAGCCATCCTCGGCCTCGCCCTGACGCTGGGGCTGATGCTAGGGAATGGAGCAGCCCAGGCGGAAGAACACGACCGCGACACCCGGCAGGTACAGCGCAGCGACCGTGAGCAGGCCGACAACAACCGGTCAGACAACCGGGACACCCATGATCGAGCAAACGACAGCCAGCCCACCATCACCCTGAGCGCCCCGGCGACGGGCAGCGCCAAACTGTATCCCGCCGCCTTCGACCTCGAAGCGGCCGTCAGCTTCCCCGGCAAGGCCGGTGACCGCAACGACCGACGCGAAGGCGTCGAGATCGAATTCCTGGCCAACGGTCAGAAGTTCGCCGAAGCCGAACGCGCGCCGTACCGCGCGAGCTACACCCCGCCCCAGGCCGGCATCTACACCCTGAGTGCGCGCATCCGCTACGGAGAAGGCAAGCGCAGCATCCAGTCGAACAGCGTGGAAATCGTCTTCGCCCTGCCGCCCACGGTCAGCTTTAGCACGCCCGCCGACAACACCGTCCAGACCGCCCCCGCCAACTTCACCCTGAGCGCGGCTGCCGCAGCCCCGATCGGCAGCATCGCCAAGGTCGAGTTCTACGCCGGCGCGACCCTGATCGGCACCGCGACAGCCGCTCCGTACACGGCCAACTGGAGCAACGTGCCCGCAGGCAACTACACCCTCACGGCCAGGGCCACCGACAACTACGGCTTCAGCACCACCTCGATCCCTGTGACCGTCATCTCCAATGCGCCGCCGACCGTCAGCCTGACGAGCCCCGCGCCGAACACGGTATCCATCGCCCCGGGCAGCTTCACGCTCACAGCGAATGCGGCGGATGCCGACGGCAGCATCGCCAAAGTGGACTTCTACAACGGCGCCACCTTGCTGGGCACCGCGACGGCCGCACCGTACAGCTATACCTGGGCTAACGTCCCCTCCGGCAACTACACGATCACGGCCGTCGCCACCGACGGCCATGGCGCGACGACCACCTCGGTACCGATCGTCGTCGTCTCGAACCAGAGTCCGACGGTGGGCCTGATGACCCCGGCGGCCAACGCCAACTACACCGCGCCATCCGCGATCACACTCAACGCCAGTGCATCGGATGCGGACGGAACCATTGCCAAGGTCGACTTCTACGACGGCACGACCCTGCTGGGTACGGCGACTGCCGCGCCGTACACCTTCACCTGGAACAACATCGCAACGGGGAGTCATATCCTGACTGTCGTCGCCACGGACAACCTCGGTGCTGCGACGACCTCTGCTGCAACAACGGTCACCATCATCGCCCCGCCCGCCGTTAGCCTCACTGGCCCGTCAAACAACGCCGTCCTGACCGCGCCCGCAACCTTCACCCTCAGCGCTGACGCCGCCTCGGCAGGCAGCATCGCCAAGGTCGACTTCTACAGCGGCACCACGCTGCTGGGTACGGCCACGGTCGCGCCATACAGCTTTACCTGGGCTAACGTCCTCTCCGGTAACTACAGCATCACCGCGGTTGCGACCGACGGCAACGGTGCGACCAGCACTTCGGCTCCGGTCAGCGTCATCGCCAACGCCGCACCGGCGGTCAACCTCACGTCGCCCACTGCCAACAGGGTCCTCGCCGCCCCAGCCAGTTTCACCCTGACGGCGGACGCGACCGACAGCGACGGCACGATCGCGAAGGTGGATTTCTACAACGGCACGACCTTGATCGGCACGGCCACAGCCGCCCCGTACACCTTCGACTGGGTTAACGTCCCCGCAGGCAGTTACACCCTGACCGGCATTGCCACCGACAATGCCGGTGCACAAACCACCTCGGCAGCGGTCGCGGTGACCTCGAACCAGCTACCGACCGTCAGCCTGACGAGCCCGGCGGCGAATGCCGTATCCGTTGCGCCGGGCAACTTCACCTTGACCGCCGATGCGGCAGACGCGGACGGCAGCATCGCCAAGGTAGACTTCCATGCGGACGGCATCCTGATCGGCACCGCAACGACAGCGCCATACAGCTACACCTGGGCGAACGTCCCGGCCGGCCCCCACAGCCTGACCGCTGTCGCAACCGACAACCTCGGCGCACAAACCACCTCGGCAGCCGTCAGCGTCATCTCCGACGCGCCACCTACCATCAGCCTCACCAGCCCGACACACAACGCCGTCTCTGTTGCCCCCGGCAACTTCACCCTGACAGCGGATGCGGCCAGCACCACCAGCACCATCGCGAAGGTGGACTATTACGCCAGCAACGCGGGAACCAACATGCTCATCGGCACCGCGACCACGGCACCCTACAGCTTCGACTGGACCAATGTTCCGGCCGGCGCCTACAGCCTCACGGCGGTGGCGACCGACGCGCTGGGCACAGCAACGACCTCGGCGGCCGTGACCGTCACCTCCGACCAGGCCCCGACCGTCACCCTGACCGGCCCGGCAGCAGGCAGCCAGATCACCTCGCCGAACAGCATCACGCTCACGGCCATGGCAGGCAGCGTCACCAGCAGCATCGCCAAGGTGGAGTTCTACAACGGCGCGACATTGCTGGGTACGGCGACGACTGCACCGTACAGCTACACCTGGATCAACGTCCCGGTGGGCAGCTACGACCTGACGGCAAAAGCCATCGACGCGCTGGGCATCGCCGCCACCTCGGCGGCAATCAGCGTCGCCGCGATCGCCAACGTCCCGCCCGCGGTCAGCCTCACCGGCCCGGCCAACGGCGCAACCGCCACCGTACCCGGCAGCTTCACCCTCACGGCGGATGCGGCCAGCACCACCAGCGCCGTTGCCAAGGTGGACTTCTACGCCATCGACAACGCCACCAATGCCAGCACGCTGATCGGCACGGCGACCCAGGCTCCGTACACGGCGAACTGGAGCAACGTGCCGTTGGGCGACTACATTCTGAGCGCGGTTGCGACCGACACGTTGGGGGCCGTTACCACCTCAAGCCAGGTGAGCGTCACGGTGAACACCGGGATTGCGCAGGCGTATTACATCCATACGGATCATCTCGACACGCCGAGGACGATCACGGACGGTAACGGGAATGTGGTGTGGCAGTGGGATAATACTGATCCGTTCGGAGCGAACATCCCCAATGAGAACCCGAACGGGGCAGGGCAGTTCAGCTTCAACCTGCGGTTCCCGGGGCAGTATTTCGACAGGGAGACGAATACGCACTACAACATTAACCGGGACTACGATCCGGCAATCGGAAGGTACATCCAGTCTGATCCGATTGGGCTTGAGGGCGGCATCAATACCTATGGGTATGTGGGTGGTAATCCATTAGCATGGGTTGATTTTACTGGGCTTGAATGTATTACACCAAGTGGTGAGAAGCAGTATTCATTAGGTATTAGTATGTCAATTGGAGGCATGCCTGTTGGCCCAGGTTTTTTTGGCGGCGGCGGAATATCACTTGGAATTACCTCGAATGGCAGGCCTTTTGTTCAAGCGCAAGCTACGGGAAGTGTTGGGATTGGTTTATATCTAGGAGTTGGTATTCAAGGCGGCATATCTAGCTCTCCCTCGCCAACGTCACTTGGTTTAAGCGTTTCGAAAAGCGCGCAGGCAGACATTAATGTTGGTGCTGGCGCTTCAATTGGTGGATCTCTTCAGGGAAATGCCAAAGAAGGAACTGTTGGTATTCAAGGGCCTGTTCCGGGTACAGGGAAGGCTGGTGTTGGGATCGGGGTTCAAGTATCGGGTGGTATTACGCAAACAGTTACATATACATTTCCCTCTCTATTGGAAATTTTGCCATGAGACTAAGTAATATTTGTAAAGAAATACATATTGCGGATCGTTTGACGCTGATCCCACTAATTGGTTTTGTAACTGCAATATTGGGTTTAGTATTTCTCTTTGTTGGATGGAATCTTATTGAATCACGTGTCATAGCTTTGAGTGGGGGAGTAGTTTTTATTGTAGGTTTTGGAGTCGGAGTTGTGGGCTATCTTGTTGCTGAAATAGCTACTCTCCGTCATTTATATCGTCAGTTTAAGAAACCAAAAAAATCCAAATGAGATTTTCAAGTCATGAGTGTAAAGTCAATGGAGAACAAGCTAGAGGAGGCGAGTTTCTGTAGGCTATCAAGTTCAAGTTGCTGCTACACTTACGCCAATATCCTTTTTCATTCTTGCAAGTATTATTGAATGAGTTATTCCTCCAGAATTAAAGCAATTCGCACAAGTTGCATCAAAGGCTTCACCCTCCTCGAACTACTGGTCGTCATGGTGATCCTCGGACTGCTTGCCGGCTACGTCGCTCCGAAGTATTTCGGCCAGGTCGGCAAGTCTGAAGTCAAGGTTGCCCGCGCCCAGATCGACGCCTTCGACAAAGCCCTCGACCAATACCGCCTCGACACCGGCCACTACCCCAACACCGCGCAGGGCATGAGCGCACTCTCGATCAAACCTGCCAACGAAGCCCAATGGGACGGCCCCTATCTCAAGAAGGCCTTGCCGCCTGATCCGTGGGGCAATGCCTACCAATACCGCCAACCCGGCGAGCACGGCGAATATGACCTGTATTCCTACGGCAAGGACGGGCAGCCGGGCGGCAGCGGCGAAGCGGCCGACATCGCCAACTGGTAAACGGGATGCGCTATCTCGTCCAGGCGGTCAGAGGCAGCAACGAACTGGCGACGCTGCAAGTCGAAGCGCCGGACAAAGCGAGCCTTGCCGCCCATGCCGACCTGCGCGGCTGGACCATCCTCGCGGTTACGCCGCAACAGTTCGGCCTGTCGAACCTGTTGAGTTTCAAGCCCGGCGCCAAGTTTTCCGTGCTGCTGTTCAGCCGCGAACTGCTGGCACTGCTTAAGGCCGGCCTGTCGCTGATCGAGGTCATCGATACTCTGGTCGAGAAAGAACACCATCCCGCCAACCGCAACCTGCTGGAAGCGCTGCGCACCTCGCTGTATCAAGGCAAGTCCCTGTCCGATGCGATGCAGGCATTCCCTGCGGTGTTCTCCGATTTCTATGTGGCGACGATACGCGCGAGCGAACGCACCGGCGGCATGGTCGAGGCGCTGGAGCGCTATGTGCGCTATCAGGAACAGGCCGACGTGATCAAGAAGCGCATCGTCAGCGCCTCGGTCTACCCGGCATTGCTGATCGTAGTGGGCGGCTTGGTCGGGCTGTTCCTGATGTTCTATGTCGTGCCGCGTTTCAGCACCGTGTACGAAGAAATGCACGGCGACATGCCGTTCTTTTCGCGCATCCTGCTGGCATGGGGGCAGTTCGTCGGCGCGCATGCCGCGGTGGTGCTGGGTGGCATCGCCGTGGCGGCTGGCATCGCCGTCTACTGGCTCAGCCTCAGAAGCTCGCGCATCTGGCTGATGCAATCCATCCAGCGCATCCCGGCTATCGGCGAGCGGGTCAAGCTGTACCAGTTGGCCCGCCTGTACCGCACCCTCGGCATGCTGTTGCGCGGCGGCATCCCCGTCGTCACCGCCATCGACATGGCCCGCGGCCTGCTCGGGGCCGAGATGCAGAGCCGATTGTCCGTCGCGGCCCGCGACATCAGGGAAGGCGTGTCCCTGTCGCAGGCCATGGACAGGCACCAGCTCGGCACCCCGGTTTCGTCGCGTCTGTTGCGCGTGGGCGAGCGCACCGGCGAGATGGGCGAGATGATGGAGCGCACCGCGGAGTTCATGGACGAGGAACTGGCGCGCTGGATCGACTGGTTCACCAAACTGTTCGAGCCGCTGCTGATGGCCTTCATCGGCATCGTGATCGGCCTGATCGTGGTGCTGATGTACATGCCCATCTTCGAATTGGCCAGCAGCATCGAATAACGAACTATTTTCATGGCAGACCTTAACCAAACATTGATCAACGCGGCGCGTGCCCGCAGCGCCCAGGAGGGCAGGCGATTGATCGAAACCTTGCAGTCGATGGCCGAGCTGTCGAATGCGGAACTGGTCGAGCAACTGGCCGCCTTGTTCCATTGCCCGGCGATAGCCATGGCGCAGTTGCACGAATTGCAAGCGGCCTTCGATGTCGTCTCCTATCAGGATGCGCTCAAGCATGGCTGCGTGGCTGCGCGCGATGAGGGCGGGACCGTGCTGTTCGTTTTCGCCGATCCATTCGATGCAGGCTTGCGCGCATGGGCGCAGGGCGTTGTGACGCGAGCGGTGGACTGGCGACTGGCGCACCATGCCGACCTGTCCGCCTATCTCGCGCTGCAGGAGGAACAGGTGCGCGCAGTGGACGACGCCCTGCTGGCCTCCGATGCGGAAAGCGGTAATACCGAACAAACGGACATCTCCCTGCGCTCGATCAGCGAAGACACCAGCCCGGGTCAAGCTGGTCAACTCGGCCCTGTACGATGCCTTGAAAGCCGAGGCCAGCGACATTCATCTGGAAAGCACGCCGCACGGCCTCGTCATCAAGAACCGCATCGACGGTGTGCTGAACCACCTCGGCGAAGTGCGCGGGCGCGAAACGGCCGAGCAGGCCATTTCCCGGATTAAAGTGATGGCGGAGCTCAACATCGCCGAACACCGCATCCCGCAGGACGGTCGATTCAAGGCGGTGTTGCAGGGCAGGGAAGTGGACTTCCGCGTGTCTATCATGCCCAGCATCTTCGGCGAGGGCGCAGTGTTGCGCATCCTGGACAAGAAGGCGCTGTCCGACGAGGTCAAGGGATTCAGCTTGGACAGCCTGGGCTTCGATGCATCCGTGATGAAGGAGATCAGGCGACTCGCCAAGGAACCTTATGGCATGTTGCTGATGACGGGGCCGACGGGCAGCGGCAAGACCACCACGCTGTATGCGATCCTGACCGAGATCAACAAGGGACGGGACAAGATCGTCACCATCGAAGACCCGGTCGAGTACCAGTTGCCGGGCATCCTGCAGATCCCGGTGAACGAGAAGAAGGGGCTGACCTTTGCCGTGGGCTTACGCTCCATCCTGCGCCACGACCCGGACAAGATCATGGTCGGCGAAATCCGCGATGCGGAAACCGCGCATATCGCCGTCCAGTCCGCGCTGACCGGCCACCTGGTGTTCACCTCGGTGCATGCCAACAATGTGTTCGACGTGATGAACCGCTTCATGCACATGGAAGTCGATCCGTACAGCTTCGTCTCGGCGCTCAATGGCGTGCTGGCGCAACGCCTGGGCAGGCTGAATTGCCGACATTGCGCCGAGCCGTATGTGCCAAGCGAAGAGGAAATCGACGAATCCGGTTTGGATTCGGATAAGGTCAAAGCCTACCGCTTCATGCGCGGCAAGGGCTGCGGGCAGTGCAGGGGAACCGGCTATTCCGGGCGCAAGGCGATCGCGGAGATCCTGCTGCTCAACGACGAACTGCGCGAACTCATCACCAGCCGCGCCCCGGTGCGGCAGATCAAGGAAACAGCCAGGTTGCGCGGAATGCGCTCGTTGCGCGAAGCGGCGCTGGCCTTGGTGGAGCAGGGCGTTACCACGCTGGAGGAAATCAATCGTGTCACCTTCGTGGAATAACCGCCTGCACATCGCCATCAGCCCCGAGCGCATCAGCCTGCTCAAGCTGGGGCGTGGGCTGACGCCGAAACTGCTGGCCAAACACGACGAGGTGATCGACGTTTCCGGCAAGCAGCTCGCATGGCAGGCCGCATTGGAGAGGCTGGATGCGATCCTGAGTCAATCTGAGTGGCAAAACGCCGAAATCGACATCGTCTTGTCGAACCGGCTGATGCGCTATGCCGTCATCCCGTTCTCCGCGCAACTGAAGGATTACGCTGCACAAGAGGCGTTCGCCAGATACTCACTGACGCAGACCTATGGCCCCATTGCAGGGCAATGGGAATTGCGCATCCAGCGCGGCAAAGCCGGTAAGCCTTGGCTGGTCAGTGCAATGGATAAGGCGTTGCTCGAACAGTTAAGAAAAATCTGCACTTCACATAAACTCAAGCTGCGTTCGGTAACGCCTTACCTTGCGTCGGTGTTCAATCGCCATTTCAAGACGTTCAAGGCCGAGCTTGGCTGGCTGGTCATACATGAGCCGGGATATTCCTTCTTTGCGCTGTTGCGTGACAGGGAATTTGTCGCTGTGAGCGGCGTGTACCACGACAGCGTTCAGGATATTCCGTTACTACTCGACCGTGAGAATCTGTCCTGCCCACTGGCGGATCCATGCAAGTCGGTTTACCTGCATGCGCCGCCCGGGAGCGATGCATCGGAAATGTCGAAGCTGGGATACGAGTTCAATGTGCTGGACACGACCATGCCGGATGGGGGGCCGTCGTTTATTGAAGGCTGGCATGCCATGGTGATGAGCCACTTGGCAAAAGGGCGATTGCAGCTGGATTTTCAGCAAGCGGCCGATGCTCAGAGGCGGCTGGCGGGCTGGGCGCTGCTCCTCGCGGGCTTGGCGTTACTGGTCGAGATGGGCTTTTCATACGACAAGCTACAACAGGATCGCGCGGCGATGTACCGAGAGATGCGCTCCTCCAATCTGCGCATGGACATGCCGCGAGAGATGTCGGTTGCCCGTAAATTCACCGACGAGGATTTCGAGGAGGGGCGTCAGATCATAGAGAGACTCTCGACGCCGTGGGACGAGTTCTTTGCCGGGCTGGAATCCGTCAACAACGAGAATGCGGCCATACTTTCCATAGCACCGGACATGCAGAGCGACAGCTTGCGCATCGAAGGTGAGGCGAAGGACTATGCGTCGGTGCTGACACTGATTGCACAACTGAGAACAACCAAACCCTTCTCCCATGTTTTCCTGTTGAGCCACGAGACCAAGCGGGACGATCCGTTGCATCCGGTCGGCTTTACCTTGTCCATGCGCTGGGTGAAGCCATGATGAAGCGCTTGTTCGAACAACTCAGAGTGCAACTTGGATGGCAGGGTGTGTCCGGGATTATTTTGCTCGTTCTGGCTGGTGTATTTTTTGTGTTGGCGCTCTACCCGTTGGAGCAGGAAGCTGACTTTATGCACAACCGGCTGGACGGAGTCCGCTCGAAAGCTGCTATGCAAACCCGAACATTCAGTCTGGGTGACCGGCAGAAAGAGTTGGGCCTGTTCTTCGAATCGCTCCCTGCAGAAGAGGAAGTGACGGATATTCTTGCCAAGGTCTATGACATTGCCGAGGCGAGCGGGGTAGAGTTCAAGCAGGCCGAATACCATCTGGAAGAAAAAGATAATCCGCGGATGGAATACAAGGTGACCTTTTCGGTACAGGGAGATTACGGGAGGGTGCGTTATTTCATCTCGCGAGTGCTGGCGGAGCATCCCGCTATCAGCCTTGATCAAATTAGTTTCCAGCGGGACAGGGTCAACGATCCGGTGCTAAAGGCAGAGATCCGGTTGACGCTTTTCTTGCGACCAATGGTTACGCCATAAGCTCTTTCTGGTGTGAAACGGAGCATTGAGTCGATAGGTGATTTGCTCTCAATAGGCCGAGCGTGAGCATGATTGCCTAGGGAAACACTGATTTAATCCCCCGAACCGTGCCGAATATTGAGAAAATTCTGGCACGCCAACAGCCGAGGATAGAGTAGCGATGCAAGCGAGTTTTTCCGAAC
>Ga0209211_10012098_pt1 | contig 10910 bp, 12 predicted proteins | sample RifGroA2_FD_183992 | JGI IMG/M metagenome (GOLD analysis project Ga0209211, IMG submission 183992) | Groundwater microbial communities from Rifle, Colorado, USA - Groundwater A2 (SPAdes) (version 2) | ecosystem: Environmental > Aquatic > Deep subsurface > Groundwater | place: Rifle, Colorado...
GGATCGGTCGGGTCGATCAATCAGATCACGCAGTGAATGCTCGCCTGCTTTCGGGTTGCCCAGCACGACGCGAATCTTGAGCGACGCATTTTCAGCCGCAATACGCTCAATGATGGGTGCAAAACTGAAGTCGCCCGACATTTCCGGGTATACGCAGGTGGTGGCACCCGAGAGGTTGACGAATTGGCTGATTTCGCCGTAACGGTGGGTCACCAGGGCGGCAATTGGTATGGCGCCGATCTTTTGCAAAGCAAAGTAGAGCAGCACAAACTCGTGCACATTGGGCAGTGTGGGCACCACCCGGTCGAGCGGTTTGAGGCCAATGTCCAGCAGGTTAAGCGCGAGGTTGGTGGTGACGCGGTCGAGCTCGGCGTAGGTGAATTCTCGCGCGCCGTCAATCAACACCGTGCGCTCGGCAAATCGCTTGTAAACCACATCGAATTCCTGGGCCAGCGACTGGTCGCGCCAGTAGCCTTTTTCGCGGTAGCGGGCAGCAAATTCCGGGGGGAAGGGAACAAATCCTTGCAACATGGTCAGTTTCTCCAAAGTTCAGGTTGAGCTGGTAAAACCACCGTCAATCACCACAATTTCGCCGGTCACGAAACGGTTGGCAGTCAACAGGTTGAGCATGGTTTCAGCCACGTCGTCGGCGGTGACGCAGCGCTTGAGCGGTGTCAATTTGGCACGCTTGCCCATCAGGTCGTCGTATTTGTCGCCCAGCATGCGTTGCATCCAGTCCCCCTCCATCCATCCGGGTGCGACCGCGTTGACCCGAATTTCTGGCCCAAGGTTCCAGGCCAGGGTCTTGGTCAGGTTGACCACCGCTGCCTTGCTGGCGGCATAGGGGAGCGGTTGCGGGCCGGGGCGCAAGCCGACGATACTGGCGCTGTTGACGACGGCTGGGTTGCTGCCTTTTTTAAGCAGTGCCACGGCAGCACGCGTCACCTGAAAAGTCCCGCGTACATTGACGGCAAATGTACGGTCCCATTCATCCATGTTCAGACTCTCAAGGTCTTTCACTTTCCAGGTGGCCGTGGTGCCCGCGTTGTTGATCAACGCATCCAGGTGGCCAAAGCTCGCCTCAATGGTGTTCATCATGGCACGCACGGCGGCATCATCTGCCACGTCGCATTGCACCAGCAGGGTCTTGGCGCCCAGGGTTTCGGCCTCTTTTGCCGTCGCCTGGGCGGCATTCGCGCTAGACGCGTAGTTGATGGCTACATCGTAGCCAGCGCGGGCCAAAGCCAGCACGGCACTGCGACCGATCCCGGTGGCGCCACCGGTCACAAGCGCTTTCTTTCTTTCTGTCATGAAAATTCCTTTTAAGTGGGAAGGGGGAAATAAAAAACCAAATCAGTGATCGCAAAGTTTTGAAAATTTACCCAATTAAGACCAAGTGATGCCATTTTGTTATCTCAATTCGTGTGCAAAACCTCAGCCAGACGCCCTGGCGCGCCAGCCTATTGGGTGCCGTACAGGAGATTGGGGAGAAAAAGCGCGATCTGCGGAAAAACAAGCAACAAGATCAGCAACAAGATCGGCGCGATCAGGAACGGCAAGGTGCCCTTGTAAATGGCCAAAATCGATATTTCGGGTGCCTGCGCCTGAATCACAAACAGGTTCATCCCGACCGGAGGGTGAATCATGCCGAGCTCAACCACGATCACGACGATCACACCAAACCAGACCGGATTAAAACCAGCCTGCATCACCACGGGCAAAAACACCGGCACCGTGATCAGGACAAGGCCAATACCTTCCAGAAAACAGCCGAGAACGATGTAGGTCAGGATCAAGATCAGGATCAATGCCGTTGGCGACAGCTGCATCTGTTGCATCCACGAGATCAGCACGCCGGGCAACTGTGCCTGCACCACAAAGTAAGAAAACAGCATGGCACCGATCACGATCATAAAAATCATGCAGGTGGTACGCATGGTGTCAACGCAGCAGCGCCAGACCAGCGACGCAATCAGCCTGCCTTGCAGCACACCAAATACCAGCGCCAGAAAGGCCCCCACAGCAGACGCTTCGGTCGGACTGAACCAGCCCACATAAATGCCGCCGACGGCAATGCCAAAAATCACCACGAACTCCCAGGCACCCAAGATGTCCAGCGCCCGCTTGGCCCACGACTGGACTTCGCCGCGCGGGGCCCAGCTTGGGCGCAACACCAGCACGATCGCCACCACCAGCAAATAGCCAAAGGTCAGCACCAAACCCGGCACCAGGCCGGCCGCAAACAGCTCCGGCACCGATTGCTGGGTAATTGCCGCATAAATGACAAAAATGAGCGAAGGCGGTATCAAAATGCCAATGGTTCCGCCAGCCGCAACCGCTCCGGTCGACAGACGGTCGTCATAGCCGGCTTTTTGCATTTCGGGGATGCAGATTTTGGTCATGGTGGCAGCGGTTGCCACCGAGGAACCACACACGGTACCAAATGCGGCACTGGCACCAATGCTTGCATAGGCCAGTGCACCGCGGGAACCGCCAAACAGTGAGGTCGCTGCGCTGAACAAACGCCCTGACATGCCCGACGCCGACGCAAACTCGCCCATCAGAATAAACAACGGGATCATGGACAGGGAATAAGCGGAGGAAATTTCGAAAGGGGTTGCGCCCATCACACTGGCGGCCCGTTCCCACCCCTCAATGGCGGCATAACCGACAAAACCCACCAGCCCCGTGGCAATGGCAACCGGTACCCTGGCAAAAATCATCACCAGCAGGGCAATCATGCCCATGACCCCGATCATTTGCGCGGTCATGGTCATGACTTGCCTCTATCGGCACCGGGCCGCTGGCGCCACAAGGTGTTCATCACGCTCCAAACAGCCAGCCCGATACCGATAAAAATCGGAATCCAGATCACATACAGCGGCAAGCCCAGTTCAGGCTTCTTTTCTCCGTACTTGTAAGCGTCCATGGCCGGCTCAACCATGTTGTACAACAGGATCACAAGAAAACCCAAGGTGCACAAGCGAGCAAATACACGCAGCTTGTCAACCACCGTTGCGGGCGCGAGATGGTCCACCACATCCACAACGATATTGGCTTCACGTTGAAAGGTGAGCGGAATACCCAGGAAAACGGCAAAAACAAGTGCCGTCACGACCAGGTCGAAGGCACCAATGATGGGCCTGTGAAAGAAGTTGGCCAAGCCAACGTCAACCACGGTCACCATCATCATCACGATCAGCGAGATCGTTGACAGCACCGCACACACCCTCAAGACATGATCGAGGAACGAGACTTTCACTGAGCGCATGACACCCCCGGTTTCAGATGAACGAGTTTGCGCACTTATTTGGCTTGCAGCATGGCCTTGTAAAAGGCAGATCCAGGAAGATTTTTGTTGTCCACCTTGCTAACCGCTTCAGCCACCTGCGGCGCAACAGCGGCTTTCATTTCAGCGATCGCTTTGTCGGAAAAGCTCACAATCTTGGTGCCCTTGGACTCCATGTAGGTACGGCCCTCGGTCTCGACCACGTTTTCAAGGATGTCGCCCACACGCCGTGCTGCGGCCGGGCCGGTGGTGTCGTCAATCAGTTTGCGCAAATCCGGTGGCAGTTTGTCATAACTTTTGGGATTCATCACCAGAAAAAAGGTAGCGGCACTGATACCTGGTTCGTACGAATACTTTGTCTCGGTGCCGAGTTGGAAACTTTGCGCGCCCTCGTAGGGAAACATCGCACCGTCAACGATGCCTTTGCTCATGGCGTCAGCGGTTTCGGCCGGCGACACCGCCACGGGCACGCCACCAAAGGCCTTGATGGTGTTGGCAAACGACTCTCCGACATAGCGAATTCTCAGACCCTTGAAGTCGGCCATGCTGTCAATTTTGGCTTTGCTCATGTGAAACTTCAACGGTGAAGTGGTCAACAAATACAAAATACGCACGCCGCCATGCTCTTCGGCCAGGTACTTGGGGGCAAGCTCCGTCATGAGCGCTGACGACTTTGAGCTGCTGGTCACCAGATACGGCAACTGAACCAGTTCTGTCATCGAAAAACGTCCGGGTGTACTGCCGTGCAAGCCCAGTGCCATATCGGCCACACCGGTACGCGCCAGGTCGAATTGGCGCGGCAAAGGCCCCATTTGCGAAGCCGGAAACACTTTTAAAACCAGTTGACCGTTGGACTTTTTAAGCAAATCCTCGGACCAGCGGAGCAATTCTTTGTGAAAGGTGTGGTTGGGCGGCAAGAAATGCGACACCTTGAGTTCGACAACTTCGGCCTGCGCACTCTGCAGCACACCGGCTAGGCCAATGACCCCTGCAGTCGCCACACGCGCAAACATGGATAACAATTTTTTAGTCATGCTCATGACCGTCTCCTAAAAATAATAATTTATCGAAACACCTGACGAAATCGCAACCGGACACCTGCCAATTTTTCCGCAACTCGGATCGTGCTCAGTCGCGGGTAAAAATAGGCATGATAGGTCTCCATTGCGCTAATGACTGCTTGAAACCACAGTCTGAGCGCAACTTTAAAGAGGGCGACTGATTTCAAAAAGATGGCAAAATTGCTACAGTGATGCAATTTTGATACCCCTTATGAAACTCAACCAACTGCGCGACATGGTGGCCATTGTTGAACGCGGCAGCCTGCGGGCCGCAGCCCGTGATTTGGTGCAGGCGCAATCCGCCATGACGCGCAGCATTCGCACGCTCGAACGTGAACTTGGCACCACCTTATTCGACCGCGAGTCCAAAGGCATGGTGCTGACCCCGATGGGAAAGCTGTTTTACCAACGTGCCAGCTCCGTGGTGAATGAATTACGGCGTGCCAGGGAAGAACTGGAACAGACCAGCGGCGACATGCAAGGCATGGTGACCGCAGGTCTGTCCATCATGCCGCATGTGGGCATGCTGCCCTATGCCCTGCCAGCATTTCGAAAAAAATTTCCAAGAGTCAAGCTAAGAATCATTGAGGGTCTGTACCCGGCACTGGAAGCCGGACTGCGTGACGGCACGGTGGACTTCTATCTTGGTGCCACGCCCCAGACCAACCCGGCGGCCGGTTTGGTCACCGAGGTCCTGTTTGAAAACACACGCACAGTGATGGGTCGAAAGAACCATCCGCTGAGCAAGGCAAAGTCGATCACGGAGCTCAGCGACGCCGAATGGGCAACCACTTCGGTTGACTACAACGCCGCGCACGATTTGAACCTGCTGTTCGCAAAGTACAAAATGCCCGAGCCCAAGATCATGCTGCAGGCCCACTCTGCCATGTCGATCATGGTGGCCTTGACCAGCAGCGACCTGCTGGCCATTTTGCCGATGCAATGGAACGAGTTTGCACTCACCCGTGAAGTGCTGCAGGTGATCAACATTCGGGAACACCTGCCCGCGCCTTCCATCGTCTGCGTCCGCCGTTCCGACCTGCCCCTGACACCGGCTTCCGAATTCTTCTGTGACATGCTGAGACGTTATTCAGCGGCTGACACGGCATTGCCCCGTTGATCAAATTCATTTGCATCTCGCGCTTGAATTCGTGCCGTAAGCGTCCATCTACAGCCCTTGAAAGGATGCACCATGACCGATTCCCTGCACATTGTCTGCCCGCACTGCCACACCACCAACCGCGTCAGCCGCGCTAATTTGGGCCATGCGCCCAACTGCGGCAGTTGCCACAAGCCGCTGTTTACTGCCCACTCAGTGATGCTCGATGAGGCCGGTTTTACGCGCCACATCCAGCGCAACCAGATCCCGGTGCTGGTGGATTTTTGGGCACCCTGGTGCGGCCCGTGTCGCCAGATGGCACCCGCTTTTGAGCAGGCAGCGGCCCAGCTCGAGCCTGCGGTGCGGCTGGCCAAGGTGGACACCGAAGCCGAGCAAAACCTGGGTGCCCGCTTCAACATTCGCAGCATTCCCACGCTGGCCCTGTTTGTCGGCGGCCGCGAGGTGGCGCGCCAGGCCGGAGCCATGGGCGCGGCTGACATCGTGCGCTGGACCCAGCAGCATTTGCCGCGTGCCTGAAAGAGGCGCCCAAGTTTGAATGGAACGGGTTCTCGCCTGATTTCAGCTTACCCCTGCCACAGCCGTTTGGTCGTCTCTGCATACCTGTCATGTCAGAAGACGCCAGATTCCATCCTGCCATTCACGACCGCCAACTGCGCGTGAATCGGGCCAATGGCGCATTGGTGTGCCACCGTACAGACTGATTTCGCAAAAGTTTTGATCATGATTTACCCAGCAACCTATCTACTGATCGCGTTGATTCTTGGGTGAAAGGAGATTGGAATGAAGACAACTTGTCGGGAATGCAGATCGGGCCTGTTGGCCATTGGGCTTGCATTGCTGCTAAATGCCTGTGCCAACCAGCAACTTCAGACACAAACCCAGCAAAACATTCCGACGACTCAAGTGCTGCCAATCAGCCTGCAGTCCGAGGACCTCCGAAACGGGGGAATTGCCTTTATTACGCCTTCTTCGATCACCGGACAGGAAGAAGATAAGCAAGCCTTGGCACTCGCTTTTACCGAAGTTTTACTGAAGATGCGCCCGGATTTGAGAGTCATAACCTTGCCGCAAACACTGAGCGCGGTAAATCGTCAGGGGCTCACGCGCGAATATAGGCAAATGTTCGAGGACTACCGTTTAACGGGCATCTTTGACCGTGAGACCCTCCAGAAAGTGGCTAACGTAACCAAAACGCGCTATTTGGTACAACTTAAACTTGGTGCGTTCCGACAGGAATCGAAAAGCCGTTTTAGCATGTTGGGGCTACGTGTGCTGGAGACCAAGACCAGCACGATTCGGCAGTTCCTCCAAATCTGGGACAGCCAGGACGGTTCGGTCGCTTGGGAAGGCGCTCAGGAGTCAACCGTGTCTCATGAATCGTTGGCAGAGGAATACGTTTCCATGAAAAGTATCGTTCAGGAATCCGCACGTGATCTTGTGGCGCATTTGCCATAACTTATGAGGCATGGCGCCGCTCAAACTGTTGGTGTTCAAGCCGGCGCCCGCCAGTGCAGCCACCCCTTACAACAACGCGCCTCATATCCGGTTTTTGTTCATAGCCCTGCGATTTCGCCTTGGACTTCCTCCGCACCCGCCTCACGACGACGCACTTGCCCTTCGGCTCTACAAACCAGGCACCGGGACTTTCACCCGGCTGGAGGCGTGCCATACACGGCACACACGCTCCGGTTCAGTGGCGGCGCGGAATGCCGTCCACTGCAACCGGTTGTTCAGCGGTTCCCTTGGCCTGACCTGGAGGAATGCCATAGAACCGCTTGAAAGCTTTCGAAAAAGAAAATTCTGATCCATACCCGACTGCTTCGGCCACGTGAGCGATAGGCAACGGGGTATCCCTAAGCAACTCTCGCGCCTTGAGCATCCTCCAGCGTGCCAGATACACCATTGGACTTGCCCCGACCAAGGCTCGAAACCTCTGCGTCAATACCGTACGCGAAACGGCTCCGGCGCGCGCGAGCTCCTCAAGCGTCCAGTCCCGTGCGGGGGTCTGATGGATCAAACCGAGGACCCGTCCAATGCTCCTGTCCTGAATCGCGGCCAGAAAGCCGACTTCTTCTGGCTGCGACATTCGTTCGACGTATCCCAGCAAGGTCTGCACGAGCAAGGCCTCCGCCAGCCGATCCACAAGCGCGGTCACCCCGGGCCTGCGCGACACAGACTCCGTTGCAGCGAGTTGTCCTGCCGTGGTCAGCCAGTTGGGGGAGCCATGCTTCGTTGCCTCCACATGCACCATGGCGGGCAATGATTCGATCAGGGGATGCGGCATGCCACGGTCATATTCGAAATGTCCGCAAATGAGCGTGGTAGTCACCGGCCCCGTGCCGCCGAACACCCGGCTGTTTTCTTGGGGGTCTACGTTCGTCACCTGGGCCGCCGGAAACGCAATGGCGTCAGGCGCATGCAAGAGCGCATGGGGGTCCCCGTGGGGAAATAACACGACGTCACCACTTTCAAGTCTGCGCACCGGCTCCTTGCCGGTGCGCAGCCAGCATCTGCCGTGTGCAACGATGTGAAAATTGGCGAACTCGCCGCCTTGAATATCAAGACCCCATGGTTCACGGAAATCTGCACGGAAATAGACTGTCCCGCGCAGCCTCTGTGCTCTCAATACATCGGCCAGAATATCCAAGGAGGGACCTCAGGTCAGTTACGGACAGGTGGCCAGTTTGCTTCGGCCTTTACGTAGAGCGCACGCTCGTCTGCATTCCACGGCACGGAGGTATTGAACCGTTTACCTTCGTACAGGTCATCGAAAAACATGAGCAGCTCGCCGTTGTAAAGTTTAAACGTCTTGGGATTCGCTTTCACGCCCCCCTTGCCGTTGGCTACCGCGAAAGCGCAAAAGCCGCCGTACTTCGGCATGTACATTGACGGATTGGCCGCAAACGCCTCCTTGTTGGCATTCGACGAGAAACAATACGTTACACCGTCGTGTATGAGGGAGTACTGACTCAAGCCCTGAGTCGCTTCATTGGCTGTGAAATAGCTGACGACATCGTAGCCATTCAAAAACACACCATGATCATTCATATCTAATATTTCCTAAGCAAATGTGGTCAACCTGCCACATGGGTGCTTGGGTCAATCCCGAGCACGAGATGAGTTTGCCGGTGATCGAGCTCGAGCGGAATGGCCTTGCTGCCGGATCTTTTGTCTGAAAGTCCGTGATTGCCAGCGAACAAGCGCCGAATCGTTTGAATTCACCGGACTGCGCGGCCTTTTACGCAGGTCCGGCGGAACGATGGGTTGGCCGCAGGGTAGGGCAACCCCACCACAATATGCCGCAAAGAGCAACCGATAAGACCACGAGCCCCACTGAGTATGGAAACGGCGGTGAGAGTACAGGTGTTGCGGACCATAGGGCGTCATAAAGCGTATGCAAGCACACCACGAGCCATAGATTTTGAGTGCGGGCAAATACAACGCCCAACAACACACTCGCAATAACGACCTGACCGTAGGCAAACCAGCTAAGCGGAATGGCGCCAATGTGGAACGCGGTAAACGCGAGAGTGGTCAGAATAATCGCTGCAGGACTGCCAATTCGTTTGGCCAGAAGATTCTGAATAAGAGCTCTAAATGCGATTTCCTCCCTAAGTGCAACCGCGATGCTGGTGAGTGCATAGACCACCCTCGTTGCAGGCGTCATGTAGCTCAGGTCCCCTACCAAGAGCGGCACGCTCAAAAATAGAAGCAGCGGAAAAAGCAAAGAGGGCTGAAGCAAGGTGCTGCTCTCAATAGGCTGTGACCGAATGAAGTCGCGCAACAACCACCAATAAATCAAGACCACTGCGAGCCGCAGCGGAGTCCGAATGAGTTCTGCGTCAAGTGAATAGGTCCAGTAGCGCGCCAAGACCGCATGGGTAACGACAGCGAATATGAATTCGACAACGAGTATTGTTAGCCAAGCTGATTTGTCGGTATGGATCATTTCTATGTGGCCTAATCGTTTGAGGCTTCATATTTAAAACCACAAGTCTCGGACGCATTTTCCATCTTGAGGTAAATCTTCCCACTTCTCAAGGCCATCGAAGTGATCGATGGGTATGTGCGCGATAGGTCCTGGCTCAGTTTGTACCCACTGGCAATGATCTCGCCCTTAAGAACAACGATGCAGCCGACCCTTATTCTTCCGGGAGACTCATTGCATTTCGCCATTTCCAGAATGGCGAGTTCCATGTAGTTTCTATCTGCGCTCAAAAACACTCGATGCCTCCTAGTAGTGGCCTCGCAATGAAGCGTGATGTAGATCGTCGGATATTCTGGAATCCCAGTTTATCCGCCCAAATAAACTGGCGCGGAAGGTTGCAACGGGTTCCGCATAAAAGACCCACCCCGCTTGACCGTGTGTGTTTTGGCGCTGATTCTGTGTATTTGCACATGGTTTTGATGCTATGAACTCTGTCGCCTCTCCCCCCGGTCCAAACGCCTGCTTGATCAGGTGCGCGAGGTACTTCGTTGCAAGCACTATGGCCTCAAAACCGAGCAGGTTTACCTGTACTGGGTTCGCTGTTTTTTGCGCTGACATGGGCGCAACGGGCAGATACAGCACCCCAGCAACCTGGGCGCTTCGTCGTTTCATCGCTCGCCGCGTCAGGGTCTTCATTGTGGCGGTGCTGGGTAATGCCTTGGTAACCGGCGTCCGCGCCAGGGTTTAGCATCGTGGCCTCACCATTCAAGGCCACGATGATGCCCACCGCCCCCCAAACTGTTGTCCGTATCGAGCGCACGCAACGCCCCTGGGGCTGGTTTGAAACGGTGTCTGAGGCGCACCAGCACAAGATCAAGCGTATTGGCGTGTTGCCGGGTCAGCGCATCAGCCTGCAAAAACACAGCCAGCGCGCAGAACACTGGGTGGTGGTGCGGGGCACGGCGCGTGTCACCCTGGGTGCGGACACGTTCGAGCTCGCGGTGGGTCAGCATTGCGACATTGCGCTGGGCCAGGTGCACCGGCTCAGCAATGCCACTTTGGAGCCGGTGGAAATTATTGAAGTACAGTTTGGCGCTTACCTGGGCGAAGACGACATCGTGCGGCTGGGTGACGACTATGGCCGCATGTGATACCAACCACCCCAATTTCCACAGAACAAATGATGAATTCAAATATATTGATCAACGGTTTTAAGTTGCCAATCGGTGCGGCCCCTGTCGCCTGTGCGGACATTGGCGGTACCAAGGTGGCCGTCAACATCGTTGACGACCAGGGTGTTCGCGGCAAGGTGTCCGAGCCCACCGCCACCACGGGCGCCAACGATGCGCTGGGCCAGCAGATCATTCGCTTGATTGCTCAGAGCTGTGATGCCGCTGACGTGCCGGTGCAGCGCATCGCACGGGTTGGTGTGGCGTCCTGCGGGCCTTTTGTGCTGAACAACGGCTTGGTGGAGCTGGCGGCGCCCAACATTTGCGGCGGCCAGGCCGGCCC